>OFHM01002428.1_pt1 | contig 10587 bp, 13 predicted proteins | sample 1521311 | NCBI WGS metagenome assembly OFHM01 (sample SAMEA3504083, study PRJEB24116) | mouse gut metagenome | biome: mouse gut; feature: mouse-associated habitat; material: faeces | place: Denmark | collected 2011 | reverse complement strand
AGGTAGAGGCTTTAGGACTTCCATCCGAGCGGATGATAGGGTTGAGGGCCTGACCGAACATATAGAACGGTACCCCCAGGGTAATCCAAAAGAAATACTCTTTGGCATGGCAGAACGTCTCTTCGTTGACTTATCCGCCGAACAGGGTCAGCATTGGCTCCTGAAAGGACAGATAGATTGCCGTCAAAACCAGGCTGGAGATGACACACAGCAGGACTGCACTGCCGATGCTCTTGTGGGCGGACGCCTGATCGTTCCGTCCCAAGCTGATGCTGACAAAAGCACAGCAGCCGTCTCCAATCATCACGGCAATGGACAGCGCCACTACCGTCAGCGGAAAAACCACGGTGTTGGCAGCGTTGCCGTAGGAACCAAGATATTCCGCATTGGCAATAAAATATTTGATCCACTATGTTGTAGAGCGCCGCCACCAGAAGAGAGATGACACAGGGCAGAGCATACTTTGCCATCAGCCTGCCGATCCGCTCAGTTTCAAGAAAAGTGTTTGCTTTTTGCTCCATAATTTGTTCCTCCTTTGAGCATGAGAAAGCGCCCGGCAAGAAGAGCTGGACTTATGCCTTCTGGCCGCGCGCTTTCCGGTATTGATTTTGTGGCAAATAGAAAACAACGAGCAGCAATCAACTGGAATTACGCAGTGACGCTACACGTTGCACTGATACTATAGCACTGGACGATCCCAAAAGTCAAGCCTGATTTTTGATAATCTTCAACCGCTGCTTTGCGAATCGAAGTTGATAATTCCGTTGAAGTTATTTGGGAAAAATCTTGACAAATCCGGGAAATCTGGTATAATAAAAATGCTGAGTAGCATGATAGAGATGCGCAAATCCAAGCTTTTGCCTGGATTTGCGCTTTTTTTCTTTCTACAAAAGCAATAACAAAAAGGAGAGCGTATGATGAGCGAACAACACTACTGTGACCAGTGCGACAATCAGTGCCCTATAGATTCTCTGCGATGCAACAAGGGAAGAATCCGCTTTGGGCAGGAGCCGGTGGAACATAAGAGGTTAGATGGTCCTCTGGGCCTGCTGCAAAAATGCGGCTTTGTTCTCCACCATGGCAATTGGGAGCAAGAGGATGCCCTGTCCGCATTGAATACCCACGAACGTGCAGAGCTAGAGCGTATGCTGTCCGTACTGCTGGCTGACTGGGAGAAGCGGATGCCCGCGGGATTGTCCAGAGCCTGCCAGGGCCGCGGCCACGGACACCATTGAGCTGAAACGCGCCCCGTTCTCCCCAATTTTTGTTGGCAGGAGACGGAACTTACCCTCTAAAGCTCTAATTGCAGTAGAAAGCTCCGGCATGGTTTTCATAACCACGCCGGAGCTTTTTGCTTTATGGCAGCAGGGTGCTCTTCAGGTCCGCCAGCATCAAATCCAGCGCGGTGACGCCGCCCTCGGCGGTGTACCACACAGCGGGATGGGCCAGATACACAATGTGCCCGTTTTTGTAGGCATCCGTTCCCACGACCAACTCATTCTCCACGATCTCCTGGGCGAGCTGTGCGCCCTCTGTGGCAATGGCGGCGTCACGGTCCATGACAAAGATGTACTCCGGGTTTTTGTCCACGATGAACTCAAAGGACGCCTCGTTTCCGTGGGTGGAGGTATCAATGTTGGCATCCACACCCACATTCTCAAATCCGATCTCCACGCCGATGATAGAGCAGCGGCCATCGTTGCCCAGGACATTAAAGCCTCCGCTGGTACACAGGCCCACAATGGCGTTCTTGCCCTCCGCAAAGGCTTTCAGCGTTTTGATGCGGCTGTCAAATCCGCCCATCAGCGCTGCCACCTGATCCTCCAGACCAAATATGGAAGCAATCGTGGCGGCATTTTTACGGACAGACTCCACCACGCCAAGGCTGCTGTCGGTGGCCAGATAAACCACGGGCGCGATCTCGCTGAGCGCGTCATAGGACTTGCTCAGACGGCCGCCGATGAAGATCACATCAGGCTCGCAGGCCATGACCGCCTCCAGGTCGGCTTCTTTGATTGTCCCCAGGTTGGAGATATTCTCATCCGTCACATAGCTCTGGAGGTAATCCAGACTGGTAGATGCGGATCCGACCACCCGATCCCCTACACCCAGCGCGTCCAGGATATCCAGACTGGCCATATCCAGAATGGCGATGCGCTGCGGGTCATAGGGGACCTCCAGCTCCACAGGCTCCCGATTGCCGTTCAGACTGGTGATGGTGATAGTTTCAGGAGCGGCGGGAGTCGAAGGGGGTTCAGAGGGAGTCGATTGATCGGAAACCGGGGCCGTATTGTTCTCCCGCTGGTCCGTATCAGGCGTGCCGCCGGCCTGTTCGCCGCAGGCGGCGAGGCCAAGCACAAGCATGGCAGAGAGGAACAGTGTAATTCTCCTTTTCAATAAAAGTACCGAAAAATATGGGGGCTTAATAGTAGATGGACAGCGGACGGCCTGCGATCTCCATGATCTCAAAGTCCACGCCGTACACCTGGGATAGATTTTCCTTGGTCATCACCTCCTTTACCGTGCCGAACTTGGCGATCCTGCCATCCTTAAACGCACAGATATAATCAGAATAGAATGCCGCGTAGTTGATCTCGTGCAGCACTAAAATCACCGTCTTGCCCAGCTCATCACAGAGGCGACGGACGATTTTCATCATGTTGGTGGCGTGGTAAATATCCAGATTATTGGTCGGTTCATCCAACAGGACATACTCTGTGTCCTGGGCAATCACCATGGCGATATACGCCCGCTGGCGCTGGCCGCCGGAAAGCTCGTCAATAAACTGATCCTCAAACGTCTCCAATTCCATGTAGGAAATGGCCCGGTCGATGATCTCCTGATCCTCCGCCGTAGTCCTTCCCCCGGAATAGGGAAAACGGCCAAAGGTCACCAGCTCCCGCACCGTCAGCTTCATCTGGATATTGTTGGTCTGCGTCAGAATGGCCAGCCGCTTGGACAGCTCCCGGCTTTTCCACTTTCCAATATCCGACCCTTCAAAGTCCACCGTTCCGCCGTCCCGCGCGATCAACCGGGAGATGATGCCCATGACGGTTGATTTTCCCGCTCCGTTGGGGCCGATCAAAGAAATCACTTTCCCTTTGGGAATGGCAAAGCTGACCTCATTTACCACCGTTTTCCCATCGTACCGCTTTGTCAAATCTTTTACCTGCATGGTCAAGTCCTCCTGTTGGTAAGAAGTAGATAGAGGAAATACACACCGCCGCCCACTGTGATAAACACGCTGACCGGGATTGTATAGGAGTAGGCGTGTTCCACAAGGAGCTGACCGCCCACTAATACGATCATGCCGAACAAAGCGGAACCGAGGATCAGCTGAGCGTGGCGGTAGGTTTTCAAGAGCTGCCGGGACAGGTTGGCGATGATGAGGCCAAGAAAGGAGATGGGTCCAACCATGGCGGTAGCCACAGCAATGCACAGCGTGACCCCCAGCAGCAGGCGGCGGACGCATCGGTCATAATCCACGCCCAGGTTAATGGCCTGATCCTTCCCCAGCGTGATCACGTCCAGCAGGGCCAGCTCTCTCCGAAGGGCAAAAACAATAGCCGCCAGCACAATCAGCGATATGACAATGATCTCCGAGTTGATGTTGCTGAAGCTGGCCACCAGGGTCGCCAGAAGATTGTCATACTCATTGGGGTCCATCACGCGGGTGAGGGTACTCTGGATGCTGGAAAAGAAAGAGGATAAAACTGTGCCGATGAGCAGTACATAGAGTACATTGTGCTTTGTCTTTTTGAACAGGAAACTGTAAACCACCGTTGCCACTACGCCCATTAGCACCAAGTCCACTGCAAACGAGCAGTTTGCGTTTGCGGCCAGAATACTGCCGGACCCCGCCGCAAAGACAACTGCGGTGTGGATGAGCGTATAGAGGGAGTTCATACCCAGCAGGCAGGGGGTTACGATGGTATTGTTGATAACAGACTGAAACACGATAGACGCCCCGCCAATGGCAAAAGCGGTAATGAGCATAACGATCAATTTGGGAAAGCGTATCTTCATCGCATACTGAAACAGCTTTGCGTTGTCAAAATGGACCCCCACCAGCATATACCCTGCGGCGCACAGCAGGACAAGCGTGGCGAGGATGGCCAGCTTCCGGCGGTTGGCGCGCACTGCCTTTGTATTCATGCCGCGCCGCCCCCTTTCCTGCTCAGGCGAATTGCTTTCCGCCCATGGCTGAGACGATAGAGCAGCAGGGCCACAAAAAGAACGCTTCCAATAATTCCGACGATTAATTCAATGGGCAACTCATACGGAAAGATCACCATTCGGCCTGCCATGTCGCACACCAGCACAAATAACGCGCCAAACAGAGCCGTATCAATCAATGTACCCCGAATTTTATCACCCTTGAACATCGCCACCAGATTGGGAACGATCAGGCCGATGTAGGAGATAGAGCCTACCACCACGACAACGGAGGCGGTGATCATCGCGGCAATCGTCAGCCCCAGGAACAACACGAAATTATACGGAACACCGAGATTCTGTGAAAAGTCTTTCCCCATACCCACAATGTTGAAATGATTGGCAAATAGAAAGGCCAATGCGACCAGAGGGACCGTCAGCCAAACGATCTCATACCGCCCCCGCAGGACCATAGAGAAGTGACCTACCAGCCAGGTAGAGAGCGCCTGCGTCATTTCATACTTGTACGCCAGATAATTTGTAATGCCGCCGATCACATTGCCGAACATGATGCCCACCAGCGGAACCATCACCACGTCCTTAAACTGGATACGCTGAATGAACCAGACGAATATCCAAGTGCCAAGGACCGCAAAGGCAAAGGAAAAAATGGCCCTCCCCCATAAGGTCGAGTTGGGCATGAACAGCAGAGCCAGCAGGATTCCAAACTGTGCGGAGGAAATGGTGGCCCCTGTGGTTGGAGAAACAAATTTGTTCATACAAAGCTGCTGCATGATCAGGCCTGCCACGCTCATGCCGGTCCCGGTGCAGAGGATCGCCAAAAGGCGGGGCAGGCGGGAGATCAGGAATACCTCCAAATGCTCCCGGTCCCCCTGCAAAAGTCCTGATAGCTCTACGTCCAGAACGCCAATAAACAGCGACCAAACGGCCAGCACCAGGAGCAGAGCGAACAAAACAATCGTAGTCAAATGTTTTTTAATGACAGCCACCTCCGCAAAAGTTAGCTATTACTAACTATAAGGTATAAAGGAATGCGTCAGACGGCAATCTGAGAGACTCGCCCATCACGACGCACAGCGAAGTCAGTATAACACACTGAGTTAGTCATACACAACCGCATGATTGAACAAGAAAAAAGCGGACAGAATGTGAAATTTTATCTATTATCTCTATAACCATCCAAGAAAAAAGCATCATATAAAATTTCCAATTTGCCCCTTGACAAAAGTAGCTGACTGTGTTAACGTTTGCTTTGTAGTTAGCAATACCTAACCAAAGTGGCAAGACGACCTCCTACTTTCTTTCTTCCCCCAAGGCTATCTCCCCTTGGGGCTTCTCTGACCGGAAAAGTTAGCTATAGCTAACTACAGCCAAAAATATTCTATAAAGGAGTGTTCGACATGAACAAGATCGCAATCGTCTTCTGGAGCGGAACCGGCAACACGGAGGCTATGGCCAATTACATTGCCGAGGGTGTCCGGGCCGCTGGCGGCGAAGCGGCGCTGCTTGGGCCTGGGGATTTCTCTGCCAGTCAGTTCTCCGCTTACAGCGCCGTAGCCTTTGGGTGCCCCGCCATGGGCAGCGAGGTGTTGGAGGAGGCGGAGTTCGAGCCGATGTTTTCCGCCCTGGAGGGTTCTCTCAACGGCAAGCGGATCGCGCTGTTTGGTTCCTATGGCTGGGGAGACGGCCAGTGGATGCGGGACTGGTGCAAACGCTGTGACGACGCCGGGGCCAACCTCCTGGATGAGAACGGCCTGATGGTCAACGAGGCCCCGGACGGGTCGGGTGAGGAAGCCTGCAAAGAGCTGGGGCGGAAGCTGGCGGCGTGGTGAGTCAGGACATTTCCCGGACCTTTGAGGCCGTGCTGGTCCGGCAGTGCGCCCCCACACTGGCGGGGATGAAACCGGGAAGCATCTTCTGCTTCAATCATTCCCCGCTGGAAGTCTCCCGACAGAAGGTTTGCCAATGGAACAAGCAGTTAGCTCCATTCGGCCTTACCGTTCAGATACTTTTGGAGCGGCCCAGTTCCAGCTCGGTGATCGTCTTTGTGTACCGGCATAACCGTTTGGAACAAATGCTGTCTGACGATGCTTACCAGAGCTTTTTGGCCCAAGCCGGATATGAGAGGACAAACCTGGACGACCTGTTGGAACAGCTTGCCCAGCGTCTGCGGACACAGCCGGAGTTCCCCCATGAGATCGGCGTATTTCTGGGATACCCGCTCCGGGATGTGATCGGCTTTATCAAAAACCATGGCCGGAACTTTACCTGCTGCGGCTTCTGGAAATCCTACGGCGATCCGGCGGAAATGCAGGTGTGCTTCGCCTGCTACCGCAGGTGTATCCAGACCTATGTAGCCATGTTTGAGCAGGGAATCCCCCTTGAGCGGCTGGCAGTCCCGGCATAAGAGGTGGTGATCGAAATGGAATTACGGGCTTCCGGGGAGGATTATCTGGAAGCGGTTCTGATCCTAGGCCAGCGTATGGACCAAGTGAGGGCCATTGACGTTGCCCAATACCTGGGCTTTGCCAAGACCAGCGCAAGCCATGGACTGCGCCTTTTGCGCCAGGGCGGGTTCCTCACCAGAGACGCGGACGGCTATCTGTACTTGACCGAGGCCGGCCAGGAAACGGCGGAGAAGATCTACGCAAAGCACCGTTTTTTTACCCAGTGGCTGATCGAGGCGGGCGTTGCTCCTGACACCGCCGAGAAAGACGCCTGCCGCATGGAGCACGCCATCAGTGAGGAAAGTTTTCGCAAGCTGATGCAGGTGCTGGAGCATTCGCAGGAAATCCCTTGACGCAGCGTGGTCCAACAGAAAGTTTGAAAAAGCATACGGTTCGTCTTGACTCCCCGTGTTTTTGACCGATATAATTCACTCAATCCAAGCAAACAGCCTCTCCCCATATATCAGCAGCACAGCAAAAAACGGCGGTTTTCCGTCAAGTGGAGGTGATTCTGATGAAGCAGCACCGCTTTTGGGCCTGGGGCGCCGTCTTTTGCATGGTCATGGTGATGCTTACAGGGTACACGCGTAAGTAAGATAAAAATCAGGAGGAATTTTATGGATTGTGATAAGTGTGTCAAAAACCTGGCTGTCTTTGCGGGCGGGGTCCTGTTTGGTTCTGCCGGACTGAAGCTGCTGTCCAGCCGGGACGCGAAAAAAGCCTATACCCACGCCACTGCCGCCGCCCTGCGGGTGAAGGAATCGGTCATGGAAACCGTGACCACTGTGCAGGAGAATGCTGCCGACATCCTGGCCTCGGCCAAGGACCTCAACGCCCAGCGGGCGGAGCAGGAAACTGCGGACGACGAGGAAGCCTGACCCATACACACAGGACAGGGGGCCGCAGCCCCCTGTCTTTTGCCCCTGGAGGTTACAATGAAAATCATCATCAAATACCGAAGCCGGGGCCGTATCCGGGTCCAGATTGCCCAGCCCCAAATGTCTTTGGAACAGGCCGATCTGCTGGAGCGCTATCTCCAAAAGATGCCCCAGGTCATCCGTGCTTCCGTCCACGAGCGGACCCGCTGCGCCGTTGTGGAGTATCGAGGTCCCCAGGCAGATATTCTTCTGGCGTTCAGCCGGTTCTCCTACCAGATGGACGGACTGCACCCCCTAATCAGCAGCAGCCGGGCGCTGAATCGGACCTATGAGGAAAAACTGATGGGCATGGCAGCGGCGAAAGCCGTCTCTGTCCTCTTTTTTCCTGCCCCCCTCCAGATCGCCTATACTGTTTGGAAAGCGGTCCCCCATTTGTTCCGTGGTTTGCGGTGCCTCCTGCGGGGGCAGATGGTTGTGGAGGTGTTGGATGCCCTCTCTATTGGAATTTCCCTGCTCCGCGGCGACTTTGGCACCGCATCCTCGGTGCGGTTCCTCCTGGGGTTGGGGGAACTGCTGGAGGAATGGACCCACAAAAAGTCTGTCAGCGATCTGGCGCAATGTATGTCTCTGAATATCGACCGGGTGTGGCTGCAAACGCCCCAGGGTGAAATCCTTACGCCGCTGTCCCAGATCCAGACTGGCGACCAGGTATGTGTCCGGCTGGGCAGTCTGATCCCTTTGGACGGAGTGATCACAGAGGGTGAGGTCATGGTCAATCAGGCGTCCCTCACCGGAGAATCCATCCCGGTTCCCAAGCGCGCGGGCATGACGGTCTATGCTGGGACAGTCGTGGAGGAGGGCGAGTGCGTTCTCCAAGTCTCCGGTCAGTCAGGCAGCAGCCGGTATGACAAGATCGTGGCCATGATTGAACAGTCGGAGTCCTTGAAATCCACGGCGGAGAGCCGCGCGGCAAATCTGGCGGACCGGCTGGTACCCTATACCTTGGCGGGCAGTCTGCTCACTTATTTGCTGACCCGGAATGTCTCCCGCGCCCTGTCTGTTCTCATGGTGGACTTCTCCTGCGCCCTGAAGCTGGCAATGCCCCTGGCTGTCCTCTCCGCTATGCGGGAGGCCGGCGGGTTCCATGTGACGGTGAAGGGCGGCAAATATCTGGAGACGGTGGCCCAAGCGGACACGGTGGTCTTTGACAAAACCGGCACCCTGACCAATGCCTGCCCGGTGGTTGCGGAGGTCATTCCCTTCGGAGGGCAGAATGAGGCGGATATGCTGCGATTGGCCGCTTGCTTGGAAGAACATTTCCCCCATTCTATGGCCAACGCGGTTGTCCAGGCCGCACGGGAGCGGGGGCTGTCCCATGAGGAAATGCACTCCGAGGTGGAGTACATTGTGGCCCACGGTATTGTCAGCGAAGTGAACAGCCAGCGTGTGATTATCGGAAGCGCCCACTTTGTCTTTGAGGACGAACACTGTACCATTCCAGAGGGGGAACAGGAGCGTTACGATTCCCTGCCGGATCAATATTCCCATCTGTATCTGGCCATCGGCGGCGTGCTGTCCGCCGTGGTTTGTATCTCCGATCCCCTGCGGCCAGAGGCGGAAGCCGTGATCCGGCAGCTTCGCTGGTTGGGCATCCGGCGGGGCGTCATGCTCACCGGGGACAGCGAGCGCACCGCCGCCGCCATTGCCGCAGAGGTGGGCGTGGACGAATACCATGCGGAAATTCTGCCTGCGGATAAGGCCAGCTTTGTGGAGGCGGAACGGGCGAAAGGCCATACGGTCATCATGATCGGGGATGGCATCAACGATTCCCCGGCGCTGTCCAAGGCCAATGTGGGCATTGCCATCAGTGACGGCGCGGCCATTGCCAGAGAGATCGCGGACATCACCATTGCGGCGGATGATCTCCATGAGCTGGTCAGCCTGCGGCGGATCGCTGGCAAGCTGACCGGGCGCATCCGCTCTAATTACCGCTTTGTCATGGGCTTCAACGGCTCCCTGATTGCCCTTGGAGCCTTGGGCATTCTGCCTCCGGCCACCTCCGCCATGCTGCATAACCTCTCCACGTTAGGCGTCAGCCTGCGGAGTATGACAAATCTGCTGGAGCCAAATTGAAACGGCATAAGAAAACCGACCCCGTAAAGTAATCCTTGCGGGCCGGTTTTCCTATGCGGTCAGATTGACTGCAAAGGACAATTTTCACAGCTATGGACAATATCAATGGAGCGCACCATCCCATGATCTTCCCGGAGTTTTAAGATCGCCTCTAAATAGTCCTCAGCCGATTCGTGGATATTCACAAAAAATCCTCCTTCCACCGAAGTCTCCGTGCATAGGTTAGCACATTCTAACCAAAAATGCAAGTTTTTTTGAAAAGGGTCTTGACATTGGCAGTTAGCGGCAGTAAACTAAGGCCGATTTCAAGGTTAGAATTTACTAACCATGTCCCGGAGGAGGCGAGGCAATGATGCCGCTGACAATGGCAAAGGCAGGAGAAACCGCGACTATCCGCAAAATCTCCGGCAAGGACGAGGTGCGCCAGCATCTGGCGGAGCTGGGATTTGTGGTGGACAGCGATGTGACGGTGGTCAGCGAGATTGGAGGAAATCTGATCGTGCAGGTAAAGGACAGCCGCATCGCGCTGGATAAGACCATGGCAAACCGCATTATGGTTTAAGAAATCAAAAAGGAGGAGAGCAGCATGAAAACATTAAAAGATGTGAAGGTGGGCGAAACCGTGACTGTGGCGAAGCTCCACGGCGAAGGGCCGGTGAAGCGCCGGATCATGGACATGGGCATCACTAAGGGCGTGGAGATTTTCGTCCGCAAGGTGGCCCCCCTGGGTGACCCCATGGAGCTGAACGTCCGGGGCTACGAGCTGTCCGTCCGCAAGGGCGACGCGGAGATGATCGAGGTTCAGTAAATCAATGCGGCAGGATGCCGCTATTCTTTAGAGCAAAAGTTAGCTATAGCTAACATTTGAAAGGAGAGAAGAATAATGGACATCAAAATTGCCCTGGCGGGCAACCCCAACTGCGGCAAGACCACGCTGTTCAACGCCCTCACCG
>OFHM01002420.1_pt1 | contig 10608 bp, 12 predicted proteins | sample 1521311 | NCBI WGS metagenome assembly OFHM01 (sample SAMEA3504083, study PRJEB24116) | mouse gut metagenome | biome: mouse gut; feature: mouse-associated habitat; material: faeces | place: Denmark | collected 2011 | reverse complement strand
CCTCGTGGCCCGTTCCCGGGCCGCGGACGGGGACTACGTCAGGCTTACCCAGGCCTTCTACCGGGCCTGCGGGGAGCTGAAGCTGCTGATATGATAAAGCGGCTTGTGCTGGGGGCCATCCGGTTCTACCAGCGCTGTATCTCCCCCGGCCTCCCGCCCAGGTGCCGCTTTATCCCCACCTGCTCCCAGTACGCCCTCCAGGCCGTGGAGAAGTACGGGGTGCTGCGGGGCGGATGGCTGGCCCTGCGGCGCTTTTTGCGATGCCACCCCTTCTACAAGGGGGATTTCTACGATCCTGTGCCATAGACCTCCCCTGCCGCTGCATGGGCGGGGGAAACATTCTACCGGAGGAAACACTACATGTTTGGTACCTTTGGCAAACTCGTCAGTATGCCCTTTGCCGCCCTGCTGCGCTGGATGTACGCCATCAGCGGCTCCTACGGCCTGGCGATCATCCTGTTCAGCCTGGTGGTCACACTGATTATGGTGCCGTTCCAGATGAAGTCCAAGCGCAGCATGGTGCGTATGGGCAAGCTCTCCAGCAAGCAGGCGGAGCTGCAGAAGCAGTACGCCAAAAATCAGCAGAAATACCAGGAGGAGCTGGCAAAGCTCTATCAGGAGGAGGGCGTCAACCCCATGAGCGGGTGCCTGTGGTCCTTCCTGCCCCTGTTCCTCCTGCTGCCCCTGTACCAGATCGTCTACCGGCCTATCACCCACTTTATGGGACTCAGCGAGGAGACCATGGGCGTGGTGCGGGAGGCCGCCATCGCCCTGGGCTTCGACCCCAGCGCGGGCAACGCCGCCTATGAGCAGGTGGCCCTGACCGAGTTCATCTCCAGAGAGTGGGACAGCATGAAAAATACGGCGGAAGGGCTCGTCAACGTCGATTTCAACTTCCTGGGGATCGACCTGAGCGCCCTCCCCACCAGCGCCCTCTCCGGGTTCAGATGGGAATGGGGGATCATCGGTCTGCTGCTGATCCCCTTCCTGGCCGCCGGTATCCAGTTTTTGTTTACCTTCGTGATGAACAAGACCAACGGGCAGGCCCAGGCCCAGCAGGGCAGCATGAAGGTCCTCAACCTGATGATGCCCCTGTTCTCCCTGTGGTGGTGCTTTTCCATGCCTGCCGCCATGGGCGTTTACTGGTTCTTCAACAGCTTCTTCTCCATGATCCAGGAGGGTCTGATGGGGAAGTTCTACACCAAAAAGCTGGATGAGGAGGAGGCCGAGCGGGCCGCCAAGCGGGATGCCGCCCGGCAGCTGCGCATGGAGGAGGCCAAGAAACGGGCCGCCGAACAGCGGGAGCTGGAACCTAAGAAACCCAAGAAGCAGCCTCAGAAGCCTGCGGAAAAGAAGGTCAGCACCACCGAGGCCGGACGGGTGGGCGAGCGGCCCTACGCCAGGGGCCGCAGCTACCGGGAAGACCGGTATGACGATAAAGAATGAGGATGAAGGATATGATAACGAAGTTTATTGACGTCACCGGCAAGACCGAGGACGAGGCCGTCGCCAACGCCCTGGCCCAGCTGGGACTGGATCGGGACGACGTGTCCGTGGAGATCCTGGAGCGGGCCAAGAAGGGCTTTTTGGGCATCGGCGCCAGTCCCGCCAAGGTGCGCGTCACCTATGAGGCGGCGGAGGAGCCGAAACCCGCGCCCGCGCCTGTCAGACCGGCGGAGGTACGGAAGCCCGTCCCGCCCCGCGCGCCGGAGAGATCAACAGAAAAGCCCGCGCCTGTGGAAAAGGCAGTCCCCGCCGCCGCGGTCCAGGAGGAGCGGAAGCTGGAGAGAAGCGAGAAGAAGCTTCCCAAGCCCAGAAGCGGACGGAAGCCGCGCCGGTCGCCGCGCCGGTGGATCTGGGCGAGCCCTGCGATGATGAAAAGGCACGGCAGATCATCACGTTCCTGGAGGGACTGCTGGAGCATATGGGCAGCACCGCCCGGGCGAAGGTCTATCTGGACCCCGAGGGACGCTACAAGGTCATTCTGGAAGGCGAGAAGCTGGGGGCGCTTATCGGACGCCGGGGCGAGACCCTGGACGCCATCCAGCAGCTGACCAATTACTCCGTCAACAAGAGCGGCGAGAAGCGGGTCCGGGTCCATGTGGACGCGGAGAACTACCGGCTCAAGCGGGAGGAGAGCCTCCAGCGGCTGGCCCGGAAGGAGGCCGCCCGGGCAATCAAGTACCGGCGGAATGTGACGCTGGAGCCTATGAACGCTTACGAGCGGCACGTTATCCATACCGCGCTGCAGGATGTGGCGGGTGTGACTACTTACTCTATGGGCACCGATCCCAACCGGCGGGTCATCGTGGCTTTCGATAAGACGAAGTAAGCCTGTTGGAAGAAGGATGTGGAAAAAGGGCACGGAACTTGGTTCCGTGCCCTTTTTATTATGTTTTATGGACGAAATGGTCATGCCTTGAGGACGTGGGCCTTGCGGAGGGGCTGTTTGAGGATAAAGTAGAGAAGGCTGGCGCAGATGACCGCGATCACGCCGTTGGTCAGAGTCACGGGCAGCTTGGTGGCCAGGGTCTCCGCGATGGTGACTTCCCAGGTGAAGCCGCGAAGGAGGATGCCCTCCAGTATGTTCTTTGTGAGATACAGCACGCAATAGGTCAGCGCGCCCAGAATGCCGGCGAACCAGACGCGGACGTTCTCGCGGCCCAGCTTGACTTTGTGCATCACCAGTCCGGCAACGAAGGCCATCAGGAATTTATTGATGAAGGTGATCCAAAACTGGCTCGCCCAGGCGGGGTCCAGCAGGTCTACCAGGGCGTTGCCCACGCCTGCGGCCAGACCGCCGGTCAGCGGACCAAACAGGAACGCCGCCAGGATGCACATCGTATTGCCCAGGGACAGCGCCGTCTTGCCCAGAGGGCTGGGGATCGGGATACTGGCGAATTTGGTCAGTACGAAGACCATGGCTGCCAGGATGCCGGTCAGCGCAATGGCGCGCACGTCGAATTGTTTCTTTTGCTCCATAATGTTTCCTCCTTCGGCCCCTTGACGGGGAGCGGTGATACTGCTATTATACTTCTATCTGGTTCTATTGAAACTGCCAGAATAGAAATTTTTTATGGGGTCAGTTGGGAGGGACGATCATGCTGGAATTGACGGTCTGTCTGGACGCGGAGGCGGAGGTGCCGCTGTATCAGCAGCTCTATGAGCATTTGGCGGGGCAGATCCGGTGCGGGATGCTGAAAAAAGGCGACCGGCTGCCGGGGAAACGGAATCTGGCCGGACAGCTGGCGGTGGCGGTGAACACGGTGGACACCGCCTATCAGATGCTGGTGGCGGAGGGGTATCTGGAGGCGCGGGAGCGGAGCGGGTTTTTCGTGTTGGAATATGCCGGGGCTCCGGTTTGGGAGGGGCTGGCGGCGGAACAGGCGGAGGCGGAGAAGGAGGCTCCCCCCTCCCCCGCTCCCAGGTTCGATCTTTCCACGGGGGCGGTGGACACGGCGCTGTTTCCGTTCAGGACTTGGGGAAGATTACAGAAGGAACTGCTGTATAACGGGGAGGAACTGCTGCGGCATGGGCACAGGCAGGGGGATATGGAGCTGCGGCGGGAATTGGCGGAATATTTGCGGTCTTACCGGGGCGTGGTCTGCACGCCGGGGCAGATCGTGGTGGGAGCCGGGGTGGAGTATCTGCTGGGGCTGCTGGCCCAATTGCTGCGGGGCAGCGCGGCAGCGGTGGAAAACCCGGGGTACGACCGGCCCAGGACGATTTTGGAGAACAACGGAATATCCTGCCGGTGTGTGGATATCGACGGCGGAGGATTGAGCCCGGCGGGGCTGGAGGAGAGTGGGGCGAATCTGTGCTATGTGACCCCCAGCCACCACTTCCCTACCGGGGTCACCATGCCCGCGGGAAGAAGGGCGCAGCTGCTGCGCTGGGCCGGGGAGAAGCCGGGGCGGTTTATTCTGGAGGACGATTACGACGCGGAGTTCCGGTTCGATGTCAGGCCCCTGCCCAGCCTGCAGGGGATGGCAGGGGGCGCGGGTCGGGTGGTTTACCTGTGTACGTTTTCCAAGAGCTTGGCGCCCAGCATCCGGATCGCCTGCATGGTATTGCCGGGAGAATTGCTGGAGCGGTATCGGGAGGCCTTCGGGACGTATTCCAATACGGTGAGCCGGTTCGAGCAGCAGACGCTGCGGAGGTTTTTGGAGGGGGGGTATTTTACGCGGCATCTGGCGCGGATGCGCAGTGCTTACAAAGGACGGATGGAAGGGCTGGCGGCGGCGCTGGAGGAGGAATTTGGACGGGAGAACATCCGGCTGGCGGGGCGGCATACGGGACTCCATCTGCTGCTGACCCTGCCCGGGGGGCCGGGGGAAAGGGAGATGGCGGCTTCCGCGCTGAGAGAGGGGGTCAGGGTGCGGGGGCTCAGTGAGTACTACATGGAGCGGCGGGAGAGGTGTCCGGAGAATTGTGTGATCCTGGGATATGCGGGACTGAGGGACGAGGATATCCCGGAGTTGGCGGGGGCGCTGAAAAGAGCGTGGGTGAAAGAATGAAGGGGTTCAGAGTGGAGATTTTTTGTGCCCTGTGCGAAAAAATACTACTCGGCCTTTGACGGCCTGGATAGGCGGAACGGAGGTAGAACGAGGATTGTTTTCAGCGGAGAGATGTGCTATATTTGAAAGAAACTCGCAAAAGCACTCAATACTTCAGGAAAGCAAAAACGACGAGAAGGAGACCTCTATGCAGATTGCAAAAGCATATTTGGAAACGCTGTATCAACGAAGGCCGGAACTGTTCCCCAGTGGGCTAAATCCATCACCGCTGACGGAACACGACATTCAACAGTTGGAAAACCGGGTCGGCTACCCGTTTCCCAGGCAGTATCAGAGCTATTTACAGGCATATCAGGTGCCGCGTATCAGCACCAGCGTCCGCTTCTGCACTTCACATGTCTACATCCGCTCCAAAGAAAAGGACACCTTCGTGCCAGAGGTAAAACCGGAAAACATAGTAGAAGTCGATTTTGACTGGGGCGGCGAGGGCGGTTTCAGTCGAGAGGAATATTGGGAACGCCGGGCGCCCGGGGAAGAACCTTATGAGATGATGGATCAGTTCTTGAAAGCGGGGTATATTCTGATTGGGGAATACGACGGAGAGGGTTATTTCGTGTTCTATGACCTCGTAACCGCAGCCGTCCTGCATATTCATAACGAAGAAATCTGGGAAGAAGCTCCCCTGGATATGGTAGATGATTCCTCCTTAGTCCGTCCATTTATGGAGAAACACGCCAGCCAGCTCTGTCCGGATTTTGACACCTTCCTGCGCTTGGTATGTACTGGGGAAATCTATCACGATGGCGATATGATATTTGTAGAGTTGTCTCCGGCCTAAATTGGCCAAAGGCGCGCACAACTCAAGAGGGGGGACACGCTATCCCGCCGCCCTGTCTGTTATCGCTCCATATCCTGCGCCCTGCGGGGTTGTGGGGAAAAGTAGGGGCGCAAGCCCGTTACCCTTGCGCCGCGCCTCCGTTCCGGCTCCCGTCTGCGCCGCCCTTGTGTGCTGGATGGGCGGTTTTGGCGGCGGTTGCAACGAAAAACGCCCCTACCGAAGTAGGAGCGTCAGGTTTGCGTATTCAAATTTTTCTGAAGATGTCCAATGTGTCTGAAGTGCCTACGGCTATGTAATTTCCGCATTTGCTGAATCCAAATGCCTTTATTTCATAGTCCTCAAAGATAATGGTACATTTCTCTGGATTTAGAGTATAAAGCGTATATTGAGGCATAAATATGATTTTCACCATCGGCCAAAAGGGAGCTGCCGGAACCAATGTGTTTCCGTCTTTGGAAAATCGCCGCAAACCGCCGCCGCCATCCCCAGCGATTGGCACAATTTCATCCCCCAATTCTTCAGCGAGGGCAATCAAATCATCTTCATCATAATTTTCAGTACAATATGTTTTATTCCCTGTTTTGCAATCTATAATGCTCTGCCTTTGGCTCGATACGACAACTAATTTCTCTGTGTGTACGTTTGAAAAGCCTAAATACGTTAAACCACCAACGGCATAAGTAGTTTTCTCCCATCCGTTAGGAATGCCGATCGGAATACGATGGATGATGTCCTGCATCCTTTTTCTATGCGCAATCTCATTTTCATCCATAACACACCCTCCATTACATATTTTTGTCCGGTGCTATAATCAGCCCATCAGAATGAATAAAATCCCTCTCTCAAAATGATTGCCAAAAAATAAAGTGCGACAAAAGCGCAGAAACCACCCAAAAGCAAAGGGATAAGTGCCAAAAATTTGAATCGCGCCTTTTTCCAGATTTCCCACGCCGCTTTCAGCAAAACAACTGCTATCGCCGCCGCCCCCAATATCACAATAAAAATGGAAAAATAAGCTAACCCCACGGTTCCCACCTGCTTTCAACGCTCATCCAATGCAACTGAAATTGTTTCGTTCCCTCCGGCCCCATCAGAAACCGATAATATCACTATATCTCCATCCCAAACAAGCGAGTATTCGCCAGCACAGATTGGTCTATGTCCATCATCGGTGATAATGCGTTCTTTTGGATAAATCAGAAATGGATTGACCCGCTCATATAAAACAACTTGCCCGGAAATCAAACTGACATTTTCCATAATAACGATGGTATGCGTGTTGTCTGGTGAAGTGAAGCTATGGTATTCCTCCGCCCCATTAAGAAGGACACAAAGAAAATTCCAGCATAACAATACAAGGGCCGCACCACCAGCAATCATCGCAAGTATAACTTTATTTTTCAGTGCTTTTTCGGTTTCTCGATAATGCAGAAACGCAAGTGTTATTCCACAAACCGCCGCAATGCAGTTTAGTATGCTCTGTATACGAAATGCCGTCCCCGTAGTGCCGATCAGCAGATCATAGTCCATCATCCAAATAATGATTACGATGCAAGGGAAAGAAAGCCACAAGGCAAGGTATAAGTACAAGAATTTTCGCAATTTCATTTTCGCTTATCTCCACAACAGCCTTTGGGGGCTTCTGTGGTGTATTGTAGCATAGAGGATAATATTTTTCCACTGGTTTTCTGCCGGTCATGGGGTATCCATGAGAAACGGGTGTCCGTTGTGGAAAAGCGCCGTCTTGCAGTCATAACTGAAGGAAGCCGCGAATATGCTGGGACAAGCAACCAACGATAAGGAGGCCGGCATAGTTATGACGATCCGGAGAAGACCCAGACCCCAGTGGAGGCGGCGCGCGGCCGCTCTTGCGGCGTCTGCGGCAGTGATCTATGTAGTGGCTGCTACGGCGGCAAGCACCGACTTTTCCTCCGCCTGGACGGCCCTGGGGGAACAAAACGGATTGGCCCTGGGCATCCTCCGGGGCCAGCTGGAGGGAATGTGGAGCGGCGGGGTCCTCCCTGCCGGCGCGGCCCTGGCCATCGGGCAGAGCCCGGTGCTCCTCTCGGGACGGGACGCGGTGCTGGAGCTGCGGCGGACCGAGGAGGAGGACGACACCGCGCCCCCCGGCGTCCGGAAGCCGGAGGTCCAGGAGAAAGAGGAAACTGGGCCGGAAGAGCCCAGCGCGCCCATTTCTGAGGAACCGGGGGAGGCGGAGACGCCCCTGATCTTCGCCGACAACGGGGTGCAGGCCAGGACGCTGATGCCCTCCTCTCCCGAGGGGTACGTGGTGACGGGGGACGTGTATATCAACAACCGCTCGGACAAGAGCTTTGACGAGGGGATCTTTGACGGGTCCTTTGCGGCCCGGCTGTCGGAGGAGGAGGGGCCCAAGGTGCTCATCGTCCATACCCACGGCAGCGAGGCATACACCATGCCCCCGGGGCAGGAGTACGAGGCCACCAGCGAGAGCCGGACCACGGATTGCGGCTTCAACGTGGTGCGGGTGGGGGACGAGATCGCCGCCGTGCTGGAGGAGGCGGGGATCGAGGTGCTCCATGACGCGGCGCTCCACGATTATCCGGAGTACAGCGGGGCCTATGGCCGCTCCCTGACGGCGGCGGAAAAGGCGATGGAGGATCAGGTGGATCCGGAGGGGATTCATCAGGCGGGGAAGCGCAGGTGTATAACACTTATATTGCGACAGAACCGTCTACGCTTGATACCATCAAGGGAAATGATATGTATGGATGGGATATTAACAAGAATACGCTTGAGCCGTTGACACGTCTGGTGGAGAAGGACGGAGAGCAGGAGCGTGAAGGCGCCGGCGCAGAGAGCTGGGAGCCGAACGAAGACGGTACAGTATGGACTTTCAAGATCCGTGATAACAAGTGGTCTGACGGCAAGGATGTAACAGCGGCAGATTATGCTTACGGTATCACACGTACACTGGATCCGGACGCTGGTTCACCGAACTCATTCTTTACTGCGCCTTACATTAAGAACGGCCAGAAGGTAGTGAACGGAGAAGTCGGAGTAGAGGAGCTTGGAGTAAAGGCTGTTGACGACAAGACGCTGGAGATCACACTGGAGTCTCCTACGCCATACTTTATGTCCATCACTGACACAAGAGCTTGTTATCCGGTTCGTCAGGATATCGCTGAGAAGTACGGCGAGACATATGGTTCCGAGCTTGATACACTCGTATTTAACGGACCGTTCAAGGTAGAGAGCTGGACACACAATTCAGAGATCGTACTTGTTAAGAATGAGGACTATTGGGACAAGGATAATGTAAAGCTTGACAAGATCAACTTCGCGATCGTGACAGATTCTAACGCAAAATACAATTCCTTCGAGAGCGGAGCTATTGATATCTCATCTGTAGGCGAGCAGGAGTGGGTTGACCGTTTCGACAAGAAAGAGAATGCTGTGCGCGTAGATACAAAGCAGCCGGCAATGCGTTTTGATTTCTTTAATGTGAATGACAAGCTGTTTGCCAACCTGAACATCCGCAAGGCATTTACACTTGCAGTTGACAGAGAAGATATGGCAAAGACCATTTACCAGGATCTGCATGTTCCGGCATACTGGTGGGTACCGGAAGGTATCTCCACAGGAGAGAACGGCGAGTACCGTGAGCAGGTAGAAGGACCTCTTGAGAAGATGGCAAAGGAAGAGAAAGCAAAAGATCTTCTTCTTAAGGGTATGGAAGAGCTGAATCTGGGAAGCGATCCGTCCAAGATCACTGTGAAGTATTCTCTGAGTGCGACAACACAGTGGGCACGTAACTACGGTGAATATGTACAGCAGAAGTACAAAGATATCCTTGGCGTGAACATCGAACTGGATTTCAATGAGTGGTCTACATTCCAGCAGAAGACGAACAACGGCGAATTCCAGATGGCTAACATGGTATGGACGACAGATTATGACGATCCGATGTCCATGATCTCATTATTTACGACAGAGAACTCCGGCAATATCCCGACAGGCTGGTCTAACGAGAAGTTTGATGACTTTATCGCACAGGCAAGCCGTGAGATGGACGAGACAAAGAGAACTGAACTCTATGCTCAGGCAGAGCAGGTTCTTTTTGAGGAAGGATGCAACATCTGTCCGCTTGTAAATGAGAGAAAGATTTCCTTCAATTATGACTATGTAAAGAATCTGAACGAGCGTGAGACAACGACGACAGGATTTAAGTATGTATATATCGAAGGGAAATAGGTAATCAGCAGATACCGCCGTCTAAAGCCAGGCGGCGGTATCTTATGCGCAGGCCCATGCAGAGGAAATATGCCGCTTTGGCGGCGCACGGGTCGCGCGGCGAGTAGGGAAAGATGGCTTTTTTCCTACTCGATTTCGGACTGTATCAATAGTGCCAGATAGGATATGATGGATTGAACTTTCCGATAAAAAGAAGCCATGCCACGTAAAGTAGCAGAAAAAACGGATATGCAAACTTTACTTTCTTGCAAAATATAAGGTTTTTTTTATACTTGATATATCAAAGCAAGGAAACAAAAAAAGGAAACATTTGGAGGGTTCACATGACATTTGCAGAGAAATTGAAAACACTTCGCAAGCAGGCGGGGATGTCTCAGGAGCAGTTGGCGGAAAAATTGAGGGTGTCAAGGCAGGCGGTTACAAAATGGGAAACGGATGTGTCCTATAGTTAAAGATATTGTTTACTAGATTTATTTCCCTGTGGCTTTTGGCACAGGGGAGGTTTTTTGTTTTAATCAATCTTGCCGATAAAGCGGTAATAAATCTCTACTTCCTGCACCCTGTTTCCATCTTCATCCTTAACTGCTTCATGGACTAGGATTTTTTCTATGAGTGCGTTCAGTAGTTCAGATGTCAATTCGGCAGGAGAAGCATATTGCTTTATCAGTGCTATCCATTTTTCAGCGTCCGCTGTTTCCTGTGTATCCTGCGTAAGCTGTTGTTGCAGGGAATCAATGGTCTGTATAAGCATTTCCTGCTCTGTCTGGTACTTATCGGATAACATGGTAAAATTGCGTTCTGTGATTTTACCCGCTACCCTGTCTTCATACATCCTGCTGAATAAGGTATCTATTTCCGACTGTCTTTTCTGGGCTTTTTTCAGTTCGGATGCAGTTTTTTTCCTTGCCAAATCACGCTCACTGCCACTGCTTTTAAGAATCTGTTGCAGAATCCGGTCTTCATCTTTCCGTACTTCCTTGAACCAATGTTGAAGCCTTGACAGTACATAGGCGTACAGAA
>OFHM01002419.1_pt1 | contig 10609 bp, 10 predicted proteins | sample 1521311 | NCBI WGS metagenome assembly OFHM01 (sample SAMEA3504083, study PRJEB24116) | mouse gut metagenome | biome: mouse gut; feature: mouse-associated habitat; material: faeces | place: Denmark | collected 2011 | reverse complement strand
GGTCCACCCGCAGGTCCTTCCACCGCAGGCGGATGCAGTCCTCCCCCCGGGCCAGCACCACTAAAATCAGCGCCGCCGACACCCCCTGAGACAGGATGGTGGCATAGGCCACCCCCTCCACCTTCATCCCCAGGCCGATAACAAAGAACAGGTCCAGGGCGATGTTCAGCAGGGCGGACACCACCAGAAAGTAGAAGGGACGCCTGGAGTCCCCCACCGCCCGGAGGATGCCAGAGCCCATGTTATACAGCAGCAGGCCCATAGCTCCGGCGAAGTAGATGGTCAGGTAGGTGGTGGCCTCCGGAACGGCCTGGGGGTCGGTGTTCATCAGGTCCAGCATGATGGGAATAATAAGGATGCCCACCACCGACAGTACCACCCCCAGCACCAGGGTCATGACGATGGAGGTGTGGACGGTTTTCCGCACCTGATCGTATTTTCTGGCCCCGTAATACTGGGAGATGACCACCCCCGCACCGCTGGCCAGGCCCATAAAGAAGCCGATAAGCATGATGATAATGGGGGTGACGGTGCCCACGGCGGAGTAGGCCTCATTGCTGACGAATTTGCCCACCACCCACAGGTCCACCGTGTTGTACAGCTGCTGGAAAATCTGGCTTAACAATATGGGCAGCGCAAAACCCACCATCAGGGAGTAAGGATTGCCCTGTGTCATGTCCTTCGTCCCGGCAGAACGGTGCCCATGGACGCCGATATGTAACCTATGCATAAATCATTCCTCCGGTTATTGCAGGCTCGATTTGTACTACACATCGGTAATACTTGCCGTGTATCCCCACTGCCGACCGTCGGCAAGATATCTTTGCCCATTTTCCTACTGTAAATTCCGGCGGTCTGCAGCATGTCATAAACCAACTGTGGATATAGGAAGAAAAGTCTGCAAATATTGATTTTCTATGATAATGATTGAGCAACTTCAGCCCTAGAATCATTTATAACAGCATATGCGCTGTCTGTCAAGACCCGTGTTTAGAAGTTAGCACCATAATCTTTAGGAGCAGACCGACCCCCAAAACCCTCTTAAAAGCCTGGAAATAGGGCTTTTTTTATTGCTCCTGGGGCTTGCAAAATTATTTTTTGCGTGTTATAATAATGGTGTTAGTGGTGTTATTTTCGGAGGATGAGATTATGGCATATTTTCTTAAGAAAACAAAGTTGAAAAACCGGACTTATCTTGCCATCTATGAAAGCTTTTACAGCCATGAAAAAAAGGGGACTGCGCACAAATGCTACAAGTCGCTGGGCTCAGTAGAGACTCTCACCGCAGGCGGGATGGCTGACCCTGTTGCCTTCTTCCAGTCTGAAGTTGATTCCCTTAACCAGGCAAAAAAAGCAGGGGGTACGCCCAAAATCTCTGCCGTCTCCCCGCTCATCTACATGGGGTATTTCCCGTTGAAAAGCATTATGGAGAAGCTTAAGGTCAAAAGATACATAGACCTTTTCAAACTGACCAGTGATTTCCAGTTTGACCTTTATGAACTTCTCTCATCCCTGGTCTATGCCAGGAGTGTAAACCCCTGCAGCAAACTCAGGACATTCCATGAAGTCCTCCCCAGCCTCTTCCATCCCTGCAATTATTCTTATGACCAGCTCCTTGACGGCCTTTCCTTTCTGGGGGCAAACTATGAAAAGATTGTCGAACTCTTCGCGTCACAGACCAATGCAGTCTACAGCATCTCCACTGACAAAACATACTTTGACTGCACCAACTTTTTCTTTGAGATCGACAGGGAGGATGGCTTCCGTATGAAAGGCCCCAGCAAGGAAAACAGGAAGGATCCAATCGTCGGGCTCGGCCTCCTTCTGGACAGCAACCTTGTCCCTGTCGGTATGAAAATGTACCCCGGAAATGAATCAGAAAAGCCTGTCCTGCGGAAAGTGGTCTCGCAAATGAAAAAACAGCATAATATTGACGGCAGGACAATACATGTGGCTGACAAAGGGCTCAACTGCGCGGAGAACATCGCTTTCTCAAAAAAGGCCGGGGATGGCTACCTGTTCTCAAAATCGGTCAAAATGCTCCCTGAGAAAGAAAAAATATGGGTCCTGCTGGATCAGGGCTTCCAGGAAGCCAGGGATAAAAAGGGGAAATTGCTGTACCGTTATAAGTCCTGTGTCGACAAATTTCCCTATGATATCCTGTACGAAGGGAAGATGAAAACAGTCTTCCTTACAGAAAAACGCCTGCTTACATACAGCCCTTCCCTTGCGGCAAAAAAGAGATATGAAATCAACAGGATGGTGGAAAAAGCAAAGTCCCTTACACTTTCCCAGGCAAAGAAAAAAGACTTTGGGGAAAGCGGGAAATATGTCAGCTTCACGGATGGGGAAGGCGGGAAGGCCGGCGTCTGCATGAACCAGAAAGCAATAGACAGGGATCTGAAATTTGCCGGATATAACCTCCTTGTGACATCAGAGACCGAAATGGCAGACCAGGACATTTACAGCACTTACCACAATCTCTGGAGGATTGAGGAATCCTTCAGGATCATGAAATCCGACCTGGATGCACGTCCGGCCTATGTCCAGAAAGAAGAGACGATCAAGGGCCATTTCCTGGTCTGCTACATTGCTGTACTCCTGGAGCGCATCCTACAATTCCATGTTCTGGAAAACAAATATTCCACTTCGGACATATTTGATTTCTTAAAAAACTTCAGGGTTGTAAAAGCGGAAAACAAGTATATCAATACCACTGTATATTCTGACTTTATCAATGATCTGTCAGAAAAATTCCATCTCCCGCTTACGAATTATTTTCTATCAGAGACACAGTTAAAGTCCATTTTAAACTACTCGATATAATGTTGTAAAAGGGCCGATAAATGACCCTTTTACTGATTTTACTTCCAGTTTGCACCATTTTTCAGTCTTTACTACCAAAAACAGGATTTATAACAGCATATGCGCTGTCTGTCAAGAGCAAGCAGAACATATTTTCAGGACATCCTCTCAGGCTTCCTGTTCGCAGGCGGAAACATCGCGGTACAGGGCGTGTTCCAGGCCCTGGGCTGCGGGCTGGAGTCGCTGTTGGTCTCCCTGTTGCGTCTGTGCATCGTCGTTCTGCCATTGGCATGGCTGTTCACGAAATTCGGAAATGCGCCCTTTATGATCTGGTGGGCATTCCCGATTGCGGAGCTGGCGGCTCTTGCGGCGACAGTCCTTTTGATGCTCCGGACAGACCATAAAGCCATAAGACCTTGACAACTCTGCATAAAGCGTTAAATGTGCATTCGATATGCTCCCTGTATGTTTCTATGCAAGGCATAGATGATTCCCCATAAAGAGAAACCCATTGCTGTAACAATGCACTTATTCCATAACCAGACAGGATTTTGTTCCTCGGCATATCTAATGAACAGATAAATGTACTCTGCTCCCGGAATTCCGAGCACGCTGCGGGTTAAGAGGACGATCAGCCACAGGATACCACAGGATAATGTTGCGATATGTTCCCCGGCATGATGAATCCCAAACAACGCACATAAAGATGACAAAAAGAATGCCGGCGGGAAATAAATAATCAGCAGCTCCCATAATGGTAATTCGTATCGGAGAGCAGATGAAAATACCATGCAGAAAACGGCAAATACGCTGGATATCCCAAAGGTAATCACATAGCGGAGCAGTATCCAATGGAACAGGGAGCCGCTTTGTGCCGCAATGATGTCAAAATTGCTGTCTGCCCTTGTCTTTCCCCATTCGCCCACGGCGATTGTTGCAAAAAACGGGAAGAGCACTTCAAAGCTGACCGGATAAAAAGGAATCAGCTCCCCGGCAATGGCGGAAAGTACAATCAGGGCAGACGTAAACGCTGCTGATAGGATGAAAAAATTTATCCCTATGATTTTTAGCTCGCTCGTGGCTCTCCTGATCATTCCGACCTCCAAAATTTAGGTTTCAAAAATAGCAGATTTCCGGAAATAAGACCACTCCCCATGAGAAAAGCTCCATTTGCCCAAATGCTTTCCGTATCATGAAATGACCAATGGGGGTTTACCCATATGATACGAATCAAATCTCCGGAAGTAATCAGATAAAATGGCGCTGCGTCTGCTGAACCCACATAGGCAGCATTGACCCCAAACAAGATAGCGGCCAAAAGATAGAACAATCGTATCTCTATCATGCCCGGCAATGCCACCGAACAAAAACTGACAAACAGACTTACAGGAAATGCGGAGACAGTGATTGCTTTTGCCAGAAGGACAATGCATGCAAGCAACGATATCGGGAAAGGCGCTGCCACGAAATAGAGACCTGTGTTCAGAGCAAGGAAAATACATAGCACTGAAAAAGTATACAGAAATCCGCCCAACAGCTTACCCAATAGATATTGCCATTTTTGCAGAGCATGGGACATGAGCAGAAGCTTCATTCCTGTTTTGTGATCCAGAGGAAAACGTTCTGCCAGCAGAATCTGGAAAATTCCTGCATTTCCACCTGTTCCAATACTTCGCCCACAGCCTTTTTGTCATGGATGCCTTTCAGTTCTGCCATGTAGTTTACAAAGTCAAGCACGGACAGAGAGGGGTACATGCATAATGATTACCGGGCGGAGGACGCCTGTCACACAAATGGGATGCTCCAAAGTCCCGCAATACAATATGGGTATTTTCTTTCGTGCAGTCGCCGCTGCACATTCGGAATAAATACGATTTAACCGCTCATTGCCACAGATTTGATACTGTCTGATTGCCCGATTTGCCAACAAAAAACGTATCATATCATGCACCAGAAAAACGCCGCATCCACACGCCCACAGGAAACCGGCAATGCGAAACCCGTTTATCCAATCCTGCGTTTCCGGCGATATCAAAAGTACGTCCGGCGACAGGAACGGAACGCAAAAAAACAGCATGCCGCAAAAAGAGAACCATAACGGCAGACTACAGCGGAGAACATGATTTACAAAAAGCGATATTACAGTAAAGATGCTGCCAATGACAGACAAAAAAATGACCGCATTAAAGATGTTACCTAATATCTGCATCTGTGTTCTCCTTCCCGGCAATCAAGTTTTTCAATTCGTTCAATTCCATTAAAACTACATAGTGTCAATCATTTTAATCGACAAACATATTTTGGTAGTTGGTTTTTTAATTCGGACTGCACATGAGCATTCTATTTGGGATGATAATTAAAGAAAGCTCCCGGCAAGTTGCTGAATCTGCCAGGAGCCTTTCCTTTATCTTCAGGAAATCCGGAATCACTTCCGCGCAGGCCTGTTCTCCCATGGAACTGTCGATGGCCAAGTCGTAATTGCCGGAATTGGCCCAGGAGCGCCCGGTCTAGGAATTGTCTACAAATAACTGATACGAGTTCATTGCAGCTTATGTTGGATTTCCGGGCTTTTTCCTGAACAAGCTGAATCGGTTATTTTCCGACAGTTCCTATCAGATATTTATAGAAAGTGTCCGCCGCCAGCCCTCTGCCCCGGCCTTTGTCCAGCACAATCTGTATGGAGCGCCTGGGGACTTCGCAGTTGAGGGGAATCCGCACCAGCTTCCCCTCCTCCAGGGCGGGCAAAGCCAGCTTCTCCGGCACGAAGCCTATCCCCAGATTGCTCTCGATCAGCGGCAGCATCAGGTCCGAGGTGGTCACCTCCATGTCCGGCTCCAAATCTATCCCATGGGCTATGAAAAAATCCTTGTAAAGCTGGTAAGTGGCGCTCCCCCGGCCCAGGCCGATCCAGGGATACTTCTTCACATCTTTCAATTCCAGTGGGGTCTGACATAGGTCCCTATACTGGGTGCCCCCGGCCAGAATCTCCCAAAAATCAAGTATATTCACACGGGAAAACGTCTTCGGCACATCGAAAGGCGTGGTGATCATGGCAAAGTCCAGTTTCCCGCTGACGAGGTACTTCACCGTCTCCAAAGTGGTATGGTTGTGAATCTTGATCCGGATGGCGGGGTATTCCAGCTTGAAGCCCCGCAGCGCATTCAGCAGAAACAGATGCAGCGCCGTGTCCGTGGCCCCGATTTCCACCGTGCCGCCCCTGTGGGCATCCTGTCTGCTGATTTCCTCCTGGGCGTTCAGCAGATGCCTGTACGCGATCTCCACATGGGAATAGAGCAGCTCCCCCTCCTCCGTCAGGCTGATGCCCCTGGCCTCCCGGACGAACAGCCTGCAGTTCAGCTGGGATTCCAGCAGCTTCATGATCCGCGTCACATTGGGCTGGTTGCTGCCTAACGCGGTGGCCGCTTTCGTGATGTTCCCATACTTTGCAACGAAATAAAATATCTTATAATACTCAAAATTGATATCCATGTCTTTTTTATATTCCTATGATATATAATATGTATTTTTCATATCCTATGAGCGGTATTATAATACACTATGGGAAAAATGTAAATCCAAAACGGCTTCTTTTCATGTTTCCGTTTTATGCTCCTTTTTATGCTTTCCCCAGGCTTCTCCCCGGGCTTCTTCCCGCGCTTAGCTGCAAACGAAAGAACCTGAGGGCTGACAGGTACGGATTTGTCTTTAATCGACAATCAGAGAAAGGACATGATATCATGAATCAGGATTTGACAGTAGGAAAACCGGAAAAAGTATTGTGGAAGTTCTGCCTGCCCCTGTTCGGCAGCATCCTCTTCCAACAGCTCTACAATATCGCGGACAGCCTGGTGGCGGGCAAGTTCATCGGCGAGAACGCCCTGGCAGCCGTGGGGAACAGTTACGAAATTACGTTAATCTTCATCGCCTTCGCATTCGGCTGCAACATGGGATGCTCCGTCGTCGTCTCCCAGCTCTTCGGCGCGAAAGACTACGGCAGACTGAAGACCGCCGTGTCCACGGCATGCCTTTTCAGCGCCATGCTCTGCGCCCTGCTGATGCTTGCCGGCATCTTTGGGTGCGGCCCCCTGCTGCATCTGATTCGCACGCCCCAGGAGGTGTTCGCGGACTCCAGGCTTTACCTGGACATTTACATATGGGGACTGCCCTTTGTCTTCTTCTACAATATCTCCACAGGCATTTTCTCCGCCCTGGGGGACTCCAGGACACCCTTCTACTTCCTGGCGGTGTCCTCCACCTCCAACATCGCGGTGGACATCCTGTTCGTAAAAGCCTTTGACATGGGAGTGGCCGGCGTGGCCTGGGCCACCTTTTTATGCCAGGGAATCAGCTGCGTCCTGGCCGTCCTGGCCATATGGATCAGACTCCGGAAAATCCCCGTCCAGGAAAAGACACCCCTGTTCGACGGCGGGCTTCTGAAAAAAATCTTGGTGATTGCCATCCCCAGCATCCTGCAGCAGAGCTTCATCTCCGTGGGAAACATCCTGATCCAGAGCGTCATCAACGGCTTCGGCCCCTCTGTCATGGCGGGGTACTCTGCCGCGGTGAAGCTGAACAACATGGTCATCACCTCCTTCACCACCATCGGCAACGGCATCTCCAATTTCTCGGCCCAGAACCTGGGCGCCCGCAAATACGGGCGCATCCGGGAATGCTTCCGGGCCGGGATCAAAATGGTCTGGTGCCTGTGCGTCCCTTTCTGCATCCTGTACATCTTCTTCGGAAGATACCTGCTCCTTCTGTTCATGGAAAAGGATTCCGCCGCGGCGCTGCTGACCGGTAGGCAGTTCCTGTGGATCCTGTCCCCTTTCTATTTCGTGGTGTCCGCCAAGCTGGTGACGGACGGGATACTGCGGGGCGTCAGCGCCATGCGCCAGTTCATGGCCGCCACCTTCACGGACCTGGTGCTGCGGGTGGCGCTGGCCTTTGTGCTCTCGGGCTGGACCCAGTCCTCCCTGGGCATCTGGAGTGCCTGGCCCATCGGCTGGAGCATCGCCACGGGGCTGTCCGTCTTCTTCTACCGCAGAGAATGCCGGAAGCTGGGGAATGGGGAAAAGGGATGATTTCTGAAAACGGTAGAAAAACCCATGCCACAGTGATATAATGTATACTGCTTAACAGTTTAAATTTCCGAGCAACCTGACTGCATAACGCCAGCTATATACGATTAATCAATGCAGTATGGTAAATTCTGGCGTTATGTAGCATAAATACCGAAAACGCAGCTAACGCAAGATGCAGCGGTTCAGACAAAGACTGCCATAACGAAAGGGGTAAGGAAGTGTCTACAAATAACTGCTGCAAGTTTATGGCAATTTTTATTGTATTTCCGGGCTTTTGCCTGAAGCAATTGCAGCAGTTATTTTCCGACAATTCCTAACGCAATGATACGAATAGCAATCGTGGGATGCACCGGAAACCTGGGCCGGGCCATTCTGAAAAATGGGCTCCGCAGAAATGACATCGTTATAAGCCATGCCATTGCCAGAAAGGGAAACCCATTTGTGGGCCAGACGGCATCAACGCTTGCGGGAGGTGAATCTAATCTGCCGGTCATCGATGAGATAGAAGCCGCAACGGACTGCGACCTCTTCATTGATTGTACGAATGCCGAATCTTTCAGGAAAGACAGCTACTCCAAATATGAAAAAATGGGAAAGGCTCTTGTCATAGCTACCACGGCATTCTCTCCTGAAGACATGGAAAAAATCAGCCAACTGGCCGCCAAAATCCCGGTTTTCATGGCCGGGAACTTCAGTGTCGCATTGCATGATTTCATCGAGACCCTGAAATGGTATGCAAAGAAAATTAGCTTAGGAACTGCCGGAAAATAATCTACGCATTTTGTTTAGAGTAAACCTGATAAAATCTGTAAATTTTGCAACAGGCTTGCGTAGGTTATTTGGAGGCATTTCCTTAGACACAGATATCCAGATAGTAGAGCATCATCACAACCAGAAAAAAGATGCCCCCAGCGGAACTGCGCTTATGATAAAAAGCGCTACACCCATATCAAGACCCTGCGGCAGAAATTGGGAAGCGCGGGAAGCTATATCGTAACCCTCATCCGCTCCGGCTACAAATTCGAGGTGACGGCATGAAGAAGAGAAACGCTTTTACGATGCGAAGCATACGGAATAAAATCATCCTGGTGTCCAAGCTGGCCGGCGTCCTCCTGGTGATCTCCTATGTGGTCTCCACCAGGCTGCCCGTCCACCCGGACATCTCCCTGCTGCTGTGGCTGGGGTTCGTCACCCTTCTGGTCCTGGGGGTGGACCGCCTGATGGGACGGTTCATCTCGGAGCCCGTCTCCGGGCTGAACCGGGCGGCCTGCCGGATGGCACAGCTGGACTTTTCCGCGCCCTGCGCCGTGGATACCGGGGATGAATTCGGGGAGCTGTCCGCAAGCCTGAACCAAATGGCGGAAAGCCTGCAGCAGGCATTCGCGGCTCTGGAAGAGGCCAACGGGAAGCTGGAACAGGATGTGGCTCAGAAGCAGCGCCTGCTGGCGGAGCGGAAAGAGCTGGCGGACAGCCTCTCCCATGAAATGAAGACGCCCCTGAGCGTCATCCGGGCTTATGCGGAGGGCCTGCAGGACGAACCGGACGAAGCCAGGCGGCAGGCCTACTACCAGGTCATCATCCGGGAGACGGAGCGCATGAGCGGCCTGATCACCACCCTGCTGGATCTATCCGCGCTGGAAAACGGGGCCGCACAGCTGCGCCCGGAGCGTTTTGACTTTGTGGATTTGCTGTAAACTCTCATCGTTAAGTTCCCCGCCAAAAGTAAGAGAATATTCCTGACTATCCCTTATCACTTTATATCCGTCAAAATTATTTCCAAAAGCGCTTGTATAGCTTTGAAATATTCACGGATATAATCCGTTATATATATAATAACGAATCAATTTCCCAAAATGATTAAAACTCCTTTAAAATTATTTGCAGACTGCATCGTGGAAAAGGGCATAACTGCCTATTCCGCCATGGATAACTATGTTCACAGCCATGGTCTTGTAAGCAGTCCAATAAGCACCGGAACGGACATAAATGCCTATTGTTTGCGGCGGAAAGATGTGCTATACTCAGGGCAATAAATTATTGTTGGAGGAAATGCAGATGGACAGGGCATATACAGGTTATAATATTGACGGTTGGTATATTCAGCTTCCGCAAGAATGGAAAATGACAGTAGATAAGGAAAGCGGACAAATAATTTTTGATGATGAAGAAACGGTTAATATCTATATTTCAACTTTTAATTTTGTAAGACCGGAAACAGGGGAAATAGCAAGTGCAGAAACGGTATCTTCAATCGTTTTGCAGGCTTTAAACTTACAGGGAGCTGAGGAATGCAAGCACTTTTCTAAATACTATCCAGAAGGCTTTCTTGCACATATATACAGAAGCATAACAACTGATGGTTATATAATGATTGCCTGTATAGTCTGTACAGAGGGACATTCTTTTTCGTTTTATGTTGTAGGAGACGAGGATATAAATTTTGAAAACTATATCCAGCATGTCAATTCTGTTGAACGAGATTTATAACACTTACTGAGCGTTTTCCTCTTGGCGGTCAGTTTGGCATACTCTGTATTCCATGCCTTTGTCGGGACTCCAGCCCTGTGCGGGGGCTGTGGCGGCGTTCTGGGCGGCCAGCCCGTCCAGTATGCGGCGGGTACGGTCGGTCATTACAGTTTTTCAAGGAATGGTGACCGGGCGCATATCAGACGAGCGTTTCACGGAGCTTTCGGCAGACTACGAAGCCGAGCAAAAGGAACTGA
>OFHM01002416.1_pt1 | contig 10619 bp, 9 predicted proteins | sample 1521311 | NCBI WGS metagenome assembly OFHM01 (sample SAMEA3504083, study PRJEB24116) | mouse gut metagenome | biome: mouse gut; feature: mouse-associated habitat; material: faeces | place: Denmark | collected 2011 | reverse complement strand
GGAGGCAATAACCGTCGCCCTGCCCCACATGGAAACGGAGATACGGGAGCTTGCAAAGCGCACAGCGGAAAAGCTGAAGAAACTGACCGAGGAAGAATTTGCCGGACTTGTGTTTTTGCCTGATGAAGATATGGAGTAATTATCATAAAGTTCAAGGTCAAGGTCAATTTCATTTCAGGCATTGCCTTTTAATTTGTTTTAATATATAATACCACATTGGAAATAACGTTACTTTTTGCCACCGGGTAAAGAGATTATACGTCAGACTTTCTATCATTAGGTCTTAGAAGATAGAAAGTTCTGACGCTTTTTGTATTTTAAGGAGATGTTTATGGAAACAAAAACGTTATTAAAAGAATTTTTCCAATATGTAGCATTAAGTATTTGTGGCATGATTGGCTTATCATGTTACATACTTGCGGATACCTTTTTTATTTCAAAGGGTTTGGGCGCAGATGGTCTGACCGCACTTAATTTAGCTATTCCGATATATAGCTTTGTTCATGGAAGCGGTCTGATGTTTGGAATGGGAGGTGCAACAAAATATTCCATTTACAGAGGACAAAAAGAATACAAAAATGCAGATAAGTCCTTTTCAAACACGATTTATATAATGTTTGCATTGGCTGTCGTTTTTATGCTGACGGGTATCTTTTTTTCTGGAAAACTGACAAAAGTATTGGGCGCTGATAAAAATGTCTATCATATGACAAAAACCTATTTACAGATTATTTTGCTTTTTGCTCCGGCATTTATGACAAATGATACACTGATTTGTTTTGTAAGAAATGACGGAAAGCCCAAATTGACTATGATTGGTATGCTGGCGGGAAGTTTCTCAAATATTATTTTGGATTATATATTTATTTTTCCCCTTAATATGGGGATATTGGGAGCAGTATTGGCAACAGGATTGGCATCTGTCATTAGTCTGATTGTTTTATCTAAGCATTGGCTTACAAAACAAAACCAGTTTCATTTATTGCGAATAAAGCCTTCCTTTAGATTGACAGGAAATATTGTTTCATTAGGTGTTCCGTCTTTCATCACCGAAATGGCTTCGGGAATTGTGATGATAGTTTTTAATACGATTATTATGCACTTACAGGGGAATGTCGGCGTGGCTGCTTATGGTGTAGTTGCAAATTTATCACTTGTGGTAATTTCAATTTATACTGGGATAGCGCAGGGCACACAGCCAATTTTAAGCAGGGCATACGGATATGGAGATTATGAAAGCCAGAAACAAATATTGAAATATGCCTTAAAAACTATGTTAGTCATATCATTCGGTATTTACCTGGTTTTTTTACTTACAGCTAATCCAATTATAAGCGTGTTTAACAGCGAGCAAAATATACAGTTACAGGAAATTGCAGCAACAGGATTAAAAATATATTTTGCAGCTATTCCATTTGTAGGGTTTAATATCATTATATCTGCATATTTTACATCAACAGAAAAGGCCCGGCCTGCACAGATTATTTCATTGTCAAGGGGATTTATAATGATAATCCCTATGGCATTTTTCCTGTCTTTTATATTAAAAATGACAGGTGTATGGCTTTCCTTTCCAGTTACAGAGTGTTTTGTCACGTTAGCGGGCATTGCATTATATATTAAATCAGAAAGAGGTACGAAAAATGTTTAGAGAAATGCGAAGAAAAAAACAAATGTTATCCGTTGATGAATGTATTGAAATTCTGAACAAAGGTACATCCGGCGTACTGGCATTATCAGGCGATCATGACTATCCATATGCCATTCCAGTCAGTTATGTGTACTGTAATTCCAAACTATACTTCCACAGCGCAAAAAGCGGCCATAAAATAGACGCAATCAGCAAATGCCCCAAAGCCTCTTTTTGCGTAATTGACCAGGATACGATTATACCCGAAAAATATACCACTTATTTTAGAAGCGTTATTGCTTTCGGAAATATTCATATCATGGAAAATGAAATTGAAATCAAAAAGGCAATAGACGATTTAGCCCAAAAATACTATCCCGCCGATAATGAAACAGGACGCAATGCGGTAATTGAAAAAGAATGGAAACTTTTATGCATGATGGAATTCTCCATTGAACATTTATCCGGGAAAGAAGCGATTGAATTAGCTAAAGCCAGACAATAACTTTCACATCCGATACCATAAACAAATCAAAATTCTATTTTAAGTATTAGGAAGTGATAGAAACAGGAAGAAAAAATGATTGATAAAATCATCCCGGTCCGCCGTTTCCGGTTCGTCCTCCGCCGTGGTGTTCCACAGCTCCATCAGGTCATTGTCATACCCGGATGTGTCCGCATCAAGCCTGTGGTGCAGGCAGTATGCCGTCCACAGGCAGCGGAGCTGGTTCCGGCCAGGTTCCTCATCGAAACAGCCCTGCCGCACAAACTCCTTCAGATACTTCATTTCCGCTTCCCGGCTGACTGTTCCCTGCATGGATTCGGTGATCCGCGCAGCGGCATGATAGCCGTCCCGCCTCAGTATATCCAGTTGAAACCGGATGTCTGTTCCATTCTCCGTTTCCTGCTCCTTTTTGTAATCTCTTTTCTCCATACCGCATCCCCCTGTCCGGTATGCCGGCTGACGCGGATCTCAAAATCCATATCCATTTCGCTGTTCCGGACAATGATGCAGTGTCTTATACCCCACTTGATCGACAAACAGAACGGGTGGTATAATCTATCCGGAAGGTCAGAAAGAAGGGTTATGGCACAGACGTACAGTATTGAATTCAGGGAAGAGGCCTGTAAGAGGGTGCAGTCAGGAGTACCCGCGGCACAGGCTGCAAGGGAACCCGGAATTAATGCGAACACCCTCTGCACATGGATGTCCCGGTTTAAAGAACGCCCTGCCGAACCATTCGCAGGCAGTGGCAATCTTCATCAGGAGGACACCGGACTGCGCGCCCTGAAAAAGCGCATGAAAGATCCGGAAGCAGAAAAGATTTTTCTGTCAGCCTGAGCGGATAAAACAGGCAGAAAAATCAGGAAAAAACAGGAACCGGACAGAATTCTTTTGTTTTAGATGTCTATGCTGCCGGGGACGGCTCTCATTCAATCCTTTCGTGAAGGAAGAAAAGCGGACTTGTTTATATTCAGTACGCTTGTCGGAATCAGTAATACCGGTACATGCATAGATCCATGTTTTGTGGACTTCAGGTCCACAGCAGTTGTATTTTAAATGGCAGGTAACTACCTCCTGATATTATAGTGATAAAACTGACAGTGACTTGTCATTCGGCGAGATCAGGCCGACTTCGGAAGAGATAAGTTTACGGGCTACTTTTATGCGCCATTCATTGATACCTTAACGGATGACCGACACCATATGCTTATACAGGCTCGCCGCTATACAGCCTCACCACTTACCGCCACGTGTTCTGTAGTGTGTCAGTCTTATAAAGAAATAATATCAGAAGGAAAATAAATTAGAAAGCGAAAGCACATGTTTCATGACACATTGGTGTCTTTCACAGAAAGAAGGGTAATACAAATGAAAAAGATATTTAAAATGCCTATCCCTGTTAAAATTACAGGACGAACTTCAAGTATCACAAATGCCTTTGTGAATGGAATTATACCCATAATCGAACCTACAGATGAGGAAATTGAAGATGTATTGCAGACACTGGGAATGGACAAAGAACATATTACTTGTGTATATTGTGGTAATCCGCATACAGAATGGGATCATTTTCGCCCATTGGTAAAGAATAAAATGCCTACTGGTTATATTTCTGAAATTCACAACCTGGTTCCCTCTTGCGGAAAATGTAATCAAAGTAAAGGCAATACGAACTGGAAAACATGGATGTTGGGGAATGCTCCCCTTTCTCCACATTCACTACAAATTCCAGATATAGAATATCGTATTGCCAAATTAGAAGAATTTGAACAGCATTACACACCTGTCAGACTGGATTTTGAAAAAATTGTCGGTACAAAAATGTGGGAACAGCATTGGGAAAACTGCCTTAAACTACATAATTTAATGCAGGAAAGCCAGAAACATTCAGACACAATTAAGAAACTTATCCATGACTCCATAAATAATTGAAACCGTTTCAGGTTTTGTGTAAATCAAAAAAACTGACATAAGATTTATGAATAGTTGTAAGCGGGCAGAGCCAGCCTTCCCGGTCCTGGCGGTGTCCCGTCCATTTCTTTGTGATGTCCATCTCCATTTTAACACAGATATGTCGATTGCGATACGTTATCCGGGCTTTTTGACAGGAAAAAAGACAGAGCGTGCGGCTCTGCCTGAAAGATGTTTCCTGTCCTTCACTAACAGGAGATTTTGGGTGGGATATTCGGAACTATTTTTTATCAGATATTTATATAATTTACGCCATAACCACTTTCAACATATTCTTAAATCTGTCAAAGTCGTGCATTTGGATTCTGCAGTCTTATCCCTAATGGCAGCCTGATGTGATTTCTATTTGTCAGACCAGAGCCTGGCCTCCAGCCTTCTTCAGTTTCCACCTCACGATGGACCCCCTTGCTCCTGGCTATACACTTCCCACTACCAGGGCGTGTTACGGACTTTCACCGATTAGATTGCGCCCATACCGGGCGCACAAATATAACGCCGGAAGCCCGCATAAATACAGGCTTCCGGCGTCCCGGTTGTCACGCCAAAAATGATTTTCGCTTTTGCACTCTCAAAAAAGGGAGTATCCCAAAGTTTGTGTAAACCTCCAAACTGATGTAAGATTAAGAAATCACTGTAAATTTTGTCATCAAAAAATTGCTCCTTAACGCTCTGTTTATAACACAGTCTCTGTAACTCATACATTATCTCTTATAAATACATAATAGTCCGTATCATAACCGCCCCATCGATAATCCCCGCTCTTCCACTCTATAATCATATAGTCCGTGTCATCAACTGTCACAATTTCATATGCACAGGCGGTATGATTATAATGCCTGAGCACATAACCTTTCGTCCAGCTCTGAATCTCTTTACCCATTGTGGTTTCATCCATATAAACACCAGACAAAAATCCCTCTTCTCCAAAATACATATGCTTAAAAAATAGTCTTTCCTGAGGGAGATGATTCACATCCGGAGCGAATTCCTCTCTATTGCGGATAAAGTCAAAGGCTTTCCAATCTCCCAGAACCCGCTCGTCATTCACAAAAGGCATATCCGTGTCATCTTCTCTGGCAATCCCACGCCTGGTATACCTGTTTTTGTCAACCTGTTCCAGCACTAATACGGTAGGCCTCCCGCCGCGAAGATATTCATAGGATTTATTCTCCACAAACATATAACAGCTGCTTTGATAGTCCTCAATTTGATATCTGCATAAACAGGACTGGTCGCCTCCGTCCAATTTCAGATATCCTTTTGTCCAGCTATAAATCCAATAATCCTCTCCGCCCGGCAGGAAATAAATTTCCCTGTCCTTATTTCTCATATCGGATTTTCTCCGTTCTCCCTGCTCGGAATAAAAATCTTCCTTTACAGCATATTCACCCACAACCTTCCATTTGCCGATGACCTGCTCATCATCCTCAAAAATAAGGTTTATATCTTCATGTAGTTCCCCCATTTCGTCTCTAAGTTTTACCACCTCGGCAACCACCTGAATCTCATTTTTGTCCTTACCACTATAGGTCATGAATCCGGAAATACGCTGAAAATTTCTTCTTTGTATTTCCTCGTCCAGACTGGACCTTGCAGCCTGTAAGGCTTTGGGATTCAACGGTCCGGGCAAGGATATTCCCTTTATAAGCATTTCTCCAAACGCATTTTCTTCTACCACTGACAGTGCTTCCTGTTCAACCTTCGTATTTTTCTCCTCTTTCTCAAACATCATACGTTTCACCTCCGCAATGGCAGCAAGCATATTTCGATATTCCGACTCCCGCTGTTCCAGGATACCCATTATGAACTCATTATCGTCGGCATTTTTCAGAATATCCCTTATTTCTTTCAGAGAAAGACCACCGCTCTTTAAGAGCTCAATTTTTTGCACCTGCCCTATCTGGTCAGTCGAATAGTAACGGTAACCGGAAAAATGGTCAACATAGTCCGGACATAACAGTCCCTCTTTATCATAATGTCTGAGCACCGATATGGGCATTCCCGTCATTTTTGCAAATTCACCTATTTTCATGCCTGTACCTCTTTCAAAAATCTGTTTACAGTTACTTATGAAGCGCTTCATGAAAGAAGTATAAACCTAATGTATGGTTTAGAGTCAACCCGGCAAACTAAAGTTATGACTCAATGCCATCTACTATCTTTCGGAGGGTATTTATAGCCTGAAAATAATACCCTGTTTCTTTTTTGACTTCGCTTTATGAAATCAGCAGGCACGGCAGCACTTATTGTATCCAAATCATGATAATACAAATAAGGCAGGATGTCTCACAGACCACCTGCCGTACCTGATACCTATATCAAATTATAATCACCCGAACTCCCTATGGCTATAACATAATTGTATCAGAAATGCGCTCCCCCGGCTGTCATCCGGTTTAACGATATGGAGAATATCGCAAGGCTTCCCAGCTTTTTCTCCATAATTCATTTGTATTTGTCAGTGCGGCTGGACAATGGTATCATCCAGTATATTTCGGTCTGTTTCCCGCCTTATTTCCTTTGAGATACGAATCAGGCATATCTTCAAAGAATTTGTCTCTGATAATATAAAAGCCTGTTTACTTCATTTTCCTGTCCTCATTGCGGAAAAGTCCTCCGCCTTGCGGCGAAGGACTACACTTTCGACCCAGCCATTTATATACCGCATATCGGTCAGCGGTAAACTTTCTTTGTGCTTCTATTCCAGCAGGCGTAAGGAGGAAAGTCAATAGAGCTTTCCAGCAAAATTCTATGCAAATAGTTGCTAATCTTTCTGATTCCGTTACTCGAACCCGGCAAATACTAATCACCTGCTCTGTAACTGAGGATAACAGCTATATGCTATAGTCTAAGTTATAAGCGATTTTGCTTAGAATATCAGGTCATTTAGATATTTCTTCACCCTGAGATGTCCTCACATACCGAAACAATAAACTGTTTGACATCTACAATCGTTTCCTGCCTGCATTTCGGACAGTAGAGGGGAAAGTTATTTAGCCCGGTATCTTCTCTGATTTTGTTGTGTGTTTAATCCATTCTGTTTTTATATCCACATCAGTTATTCCTATCCCTTGTTTATTTGACAATCCGGGCAATATACGCTGCTTCGGCCACCGATGACAGTACGGCATAATTTATTCCCGCAATTCGGGCAGGATTCGCCAGCGTGACCGTACACCTGCAAAAATGTATGTTCGTAAACGTGCCGCCTATGCCACCCACTCACAATCTGTCCTGTCAATACCTCCGCTTTTCCCAATCTGATACTGCCATTTGCAGGAGGGAGGACAAAGCACAATACAGAGACATTCATTTATCCGCATGAGTAAGCTGCCTGATGTCAAGGGCAGGATTATATATATCCAGCCACGCAAAGCAGGAAAACCTGTATGCGGTCTATGAAACGACAGACCGCCACTACTGGACGGAGCTTGTAAAATGCAATCAGCAGGAATTTGAAAAGAGCGGTGCGGAGGGGAAGTGCATTGAGGCGAGGGAATTTATCATTGCCCTGCCCGAATCAATAGAAAAAACCGCGACACGCAATATGTTTTACGATGAAAACGGGAGACACGTCCCCACTAAAAAAGAGATACTTGACGAAAAAGGGAATGTCCGCAAAAGCTGTAAAATCGTGAAAAAAGGCGAAGTCTATGAGCGCAATCTTTTTACCACCAAGAACAAGCTGTTCAAGCAGGAAGATTTTGTTGACGAGGTAAAGCATTTCTATACCGACCTTATCAATCTTCTTGTAAAAGATGACAAAGAAAAAATTCATGTGTTTGACAGCAGCGGATTGTATCTCGCAACCAAGAAGATAGGGAAAAACAACCCGAAAGCGGAACAGATACAGATCGATAATGAAATTCGTATGCGTTGGAATTGTGAAGTAGACAGGGCAATCGTCAGCGGAGTTCCCGAAACAGAGATACAACAGATAAAGAAAAAATATATCACAGACCGCATTAGAGAATCCGTTGATGTATTTGGCAGCCAGCCGGAACGTCTGAGAAGTATTATTATGACTGCTGTTACGGCACTGGCTTTGCTGATTTCTAAAGTATTGGATAAGGCAAGGGAACTGTCGGCAAAGTTATCTGAGAAAGAAACGATACAGCCGATTGCAGAGCCAAACGAGAGAAGAACAACACAAATAATACCGCAGACGGATAAAACAACAAAGTCGGAAAAAATCACTCATAAAGAACCGACTGCCAATCCATCAGCACAGAAGCGGGAGTTGCAGCTAAAAACACAGGCATCAGAGCAGGAAACACCAAAGATACCATCAAAGCCTGTCATGTCTGCTGAGGCCGCCGCATATCCAAAGCTGCTTAAGATTTATAAGGAATTAAATCGCCAAAATGGGATTATCTTTGACGCAGAAAGGGAACGCAATGAGTTGGAACTGGAATGTGACAGCCTGAAAGGATTGGCAAAACTGACAAAGAAAGGGGAACTGCAAAGCAGGATTGACCGCAAGAACAAGGAAATAGACCTTCTCAAAGTCGGTTTATCGGGGATAGCCAAACGATACGGTTATCAGAACGTACAGAAGTTTTACACGACTTATTATAAATCCTATAATGCTTATGTTGATTATAGGGAACGGACAGCTGATTGGGAAAAAGCTTATGGAAAGGAAAGTCATAGGCAGGATAAAGGAAGTGTGCTTGAACGGATAAAAAATCTGCCCCCAAAAACAGCAGATTATCAGCAGCAAAAAACAGTTAAAAGCAAAGACCGAGGGGCAAGATAGACTTTCGATCTTTGCTGTACTTAAGACTTTTTGATGATAAATAAAAAAGAATGTGCTATCATGGATTCATGGCACATATTTAAAAGAGCTTGGCTTTTGGAGGAATATATCATGGAAAAACTTCAAATATTACTTTTTGATTTAGATGGCACTTTGTTAAGAAATGATAAAACTTTGTCTGAATATACGCTGGAAACATTATCCAAATGTAAAGAATGCGGGTATATAATCGGTATTTCAACATCAAGGGGCGAACAAAATTGTTTGAGCTTTTTAAGAGAATTGAAGCCGGATATTCTTATTTCCAGCGGTGGGGCTTTGGTACGGGTAAACGGAAAAGTTATCATTTCTTCTTCTTTTTCAGTAATAGAGACAAAGGGCTTTATTGAATCCGCAAGAAAAATATGCGGTATGGATTGCGAAATTACGGTTGATACATTAGACGCACATTATTGGAATTATAAAACGAATCCAAAAGAGCAGGACCAAAGTTGGGGAGACAGCATATATACGGACTTTACAGATTTTAAACACGAAGCTTTGAAGATATGTGTTGAGATACACCAGCCCGGCTTGGCGCAAAGATTATGTGAACATTTTTCAGGACTTGACAGCCAGCATTTTTCGGATGGAGATTGGTATAAGTTTACGAAAAGCGGAATTACAAAGGAAAAAGCAATATTGGCAATATGTGAAGCGTACCATACAGATGTAGCGGAAATTGTTGCTTTTGGAGATGATTATGCAGATATAGGTATGTTAAAGATATGCGGTATCGGCGTGGCAATGGGAAATGCAGTACAAGAGGTCAAAGACATTGCCGATGATATCACACTTTCAAACGAGGAGGATGGCGTAGCCGATTATTTGAAAAAATGGATAATTTAAGGTATGTATATGAACAGACTCGATATATGCTTAAACAAAAAATAAAGGAATTGTTCGCAAATGACTGTTCAGGACATGATTATTGGCATAGCGTAAGAGTTTTAAATAATGCGGAGAAAATTGCAACGAATACATAGTGATGGTTGCTGCATTGCTGCACGATGTAGATGACGGCAAGATATTTGAAACAGCGGATTATGAAAATGCACGACGTATTATGTCAGATTGCCGTCTTACGGAGAATACGGCAGCTAATGTAATTGATATTATCAGGGAGATTTCATTCAAAGGCACAGAAACAACTTCTCCGAAGTCAATAGAAGGGAAAATTGTACAGGATGCAGATCAATTGGATGCAATGGGGGCGATAGGAATTGCGAGAGCATTTGCTTATGGCGGAAATTATAATGGGGCGATTTACATCCCAGACTGCCAACCCAATATAAATATGGACGAAACTGAGTATCGGAATAATAAAGGCACAACAATAAATCATTTCTATGAAAAACTTCTTTTGATTAAAGATATGATGAATACAGATTGTGCAAAATCCATTGCCCAGAAATGGGATGGATATATGCGTGAGTTTCTGAAAGAATTTTATGATGAATGGAATGAACAATAGGAAAGGATGACATAAATGATTAGAGAAATAGTGAAAAACGATTTTGATAACCCCATGCCGGAAAAAACGAATGCGCTTTTGCAGATTTGGGATGCTGTTTTTCAGGATAAAAACCATCATGTGATTGTTGCTGAAGAAAATGGGGAAATTGTATCTTCCTGTGTCTGCGTCATCATTCCCAACCCGACGCACAACCAGCAGCCGTATGCTTTTATTGAAAATGTGATAACTGATGAAAAGT
>OFHM01002412.1_pt1 | contig 10636 bp, 14 predicted proteins | sample 1521311 | NCBI WGS metagenome assembly OFHM01 (sample SAMEA3504083, study PRJEB24116) | mouse gut metagenome | biome: mouse gut; feature: mouse-associated habitat; material: faeces | place: Denmark | collected 2011 | reverse complement strand
GGTATCCGTCCTGCTCGAAGTCCGAGCGGGGGATGCCGGTGGGATCGTCCTCCGGAGACAGGTCATAGAATTTGCGGATCTCGGCCCCATCCTCACTCTGGGTGACAGATGTGGGGTAGCAGACCTGGGTGGGATCGGCCCACTCCGCCGCGTGAGCGGCGGGAGCAAGGGCCATGGTCAGCGCCAATGCCAGGGCGCAGACTGCGGTCAGCTTCTTCATAGTCGTTTCCTCCTCTACATTTTCATTTCCGGGGCGGGCGGGGCCTCCTGGTTCTGGCTCTCCTGCTGGCGATGGGGGACCTGAGTCAACGCCTGCTGGTAGGCGTCCAGCACCACCTGGTGGAACTGCTGGCGGAACTCCTTCGTACAGGGAAAACAGATGTCCTTGTAGCCGTCCCTGCCCTTGTAGCTGGGCATGGAGACAAAGGGGCCGTTGGTGCTGTCCATCACCTTGACGCCCCGGATGGCGAAGCATCCGTTCAGGTTGACGGAAGCGTCCGCCAGGACAGTGCCGTTGGTCCGCAGAGCGTGGATCTTCACGTCCACCCGCATGGGAAGGGCCTCCTGCTGGGGAGCGGGAGGCGAGGTAGTGGCCTGTTTCATTGTCATATTCTCCTCCTGTAAAAATTTTTGATAAAATGGGATTATGCCATGGTCATGCCGCCTGTGGTGGGGCGGTTCTCCGGTTCGGGGCCATATTCCCGCAGACTCCACATGGCGTGCCTGAACGCCTCACTGCAATCTACATTCAGCTCCTGCATCCACTGTTCCCGCATAGCTTTCAGGGGATCGTCAAAGCGCAGAAGATGTTCCAGCAGGTCATCCGGATACGCTTTTGCATTCAGGGTCAACTCCTCGAAACAGGTGCGGGCGGCGTCGATCTCACGGGCCTTGGCGAAGATGGAGCGGGCGGGACGCTGCAGCATGGCGCTCTCATAGGCCATCCAAGCCGTCTCCACCTTTTTTGCGAGATATGTGTGAATCTCAATCCTCGTCACAGATATCCCCCTCAACTCATGCCGCCCATAGTAGGGCCGCTCTGCTCCTGCTGAGTGCCGCTAAGTGCCTCCAGCTTCTCCCGCGCCCAGTCCGGCAGGTACTGCTCATCCAGGATACCAACGAAGTCGGAACGGTTCCAGCGGGTCTTTTCCCCGTCGCCCAAGCAGGTGGCGTAGACCGCCTGACCTCTGGTGTGGGGGGAGCAGCCAAAACCGCCCTCGCCGTACCTAATATGGACTGGCCCTAAAAGTTGTTCGCATAGTAGTTTAAGAATAGATGATCTCCTCCTTTTGTTCGTTGCGTAGTCTTAAAAGCAACTGTGTTTTCATAGTACTCATGGTATAAAGCGCTATAGTGGGAATTCAGGGAATCATATAACCACATCCTTTCAAATATAAAAAAGAGAGAACGGGGTAATTCACCGTTCTCCCTTTCCTCCCTTAAAAACACTAGTTTAACAATTCATGCTTATAGGGAACATAGCAATAGCCGGGAAATTCTGCCCAAAATTTCCCGGCTATGTACCAAATTATTCCATTTGACTTATAAGAGTTTCTTTTTTTTCAATAAGTGTTTTAAGCATATTATGGATGTATTCATTGAATTCCTTGGGATAATTATAACGATAATAGTATTCATAAGAATTAGGAACACTGTTGTGCATTTGATCATCGAGTAATTCCCAACCAAGAACATACTCCAAAAATGCATCTACGGATGCATCATGTTCTCCGTGAACAGCTAAATGTGCATTGTGCTGCATTATTTCCACAATTTTATGTTGTAATGGCAATTTGTAGGTGTCAATGAAATGCTTCCATATGAGTTGCTCATTTGGGGCTAAATCACTTAACTTATCGTGCCCTTTCTCAAAAATGTAATAGCGCCCCAATTGGGTCCATATTCGTTCAGCTATGATTTGCTGTTCTATAAGAATTGCAGAGATAGGACCATAATACTTTGATATTTGCTCATCAAGCATTTTTATCTTTAATTCCCGTTGCGCCTGTTCAAGTTGTGCTGAATGATTGAGCTTATTTAATTTCATGGACTGTTTGAATGGTATTATCCATCCTACTATTATGAATATTAGCCCAGTCGCTGAAAAAACTAATTCGAAAACTGTTGTAATTTCTTTAAAAGACATATTACTCCCCTCTTTTTTTTAGAGATACTCTTTCGCGCTTAAACCAATTGATATTCTGATAACTATCATCGCTACCACAATCAATAAACCCACATTTTTCTAAAATTGATTTGGAGATAGGTCCATTAGGCAATGCCCAAATTTGGTTTTCTGTTGTGTTATCAAAAATCCAAGTAACGACAAACGAAAGAGCTTCAGTCATATATCCCTTGTTTCGGAACGGTTCTTCAGTACCGTAGGATACTTCCAACCTTTCACGTTTATTAGTAATACCGACATGGCAGATTAGAACGTTTTGCTCACTATCATAAAATATAAACCCTGTATCTTCTGGAACAGAGGGTGTCAAATCCAATAAGCTAATTTTTCCAGATGACTCCAAAGACTTAAAAACAAATTTCCCATCGCTAATCTGCATATTGCTTTTTACTATCATGTGTTCAGTTCGAGATTCCATTCTATCCTCCTAAACTTGTGTGTTAACTTAAATCTTATTCGCAAATTGGTGCAGATTGCACCGACAGCTCTTGCACCAGACGAAGCGGTTTTTCGCAGATGTGCGGTCAGCTGGCAAGGAAAATCAATGAAGTATGACGCAAAATATGCAAGCAAGCTGTATGCAAATAATTTGTGGATATTTATTATTATAGCAGATGGGCAAACAATTTTCCATAGTTGAGACATGCTTTTATTAAGGGTTTCGTGCAATACCCCTATCACTCGGTGTTCCTTAGTTGTTCTAAACCTTTTATGATATCGTGTGATTCTTTGAAAAAACAGGCTGTTTTTTTGAGAATAATTGCCGTAAAATGTAAAAGAATTTCCTAAAAAAATCGTTGAAAACAAGGATTGATAAAGAAAAATGAGAGTTGAATCATTCCAAACAAGCAACGGGTCAACAAGATATCTCCTTGTTGATTCAACAGGTGCACCCATAGATGTAATACGTAAGTTTTTGCGTTTTAAAGATAACTGTGGACGGGCCAGAAATACATTAAAAGCTTACTGTTTTCATTTGAAGTCCTATTTTGAGTATCTTACAGCTATCAATATGACCTTTGACAAGGTTGGAATGGATGAACTAGCTGGTTTTATCCGTTGGCTGCAAGGGGATAGGAATTATAGAAACATTATCGCCCTTCCACCAGAAACAGGGCAAAAATGTTCCGCTCGGACAATCAATGTCTATATGTCAACGATTTATGCCTTCTATGACTATCTTTCACGCCATGAAGAATATCAGCTGCGACTGTCTGACAGGCTCACTCGAACAATATTAGGATCAAGGCGGGGGTTTAGGGATTTCCTCTATCACATCAACAAGTCAAAATTATACGAATCACGTATTATCAAGTTAAAAGAACCCAGAAGTCACATTAAAACTATCAAAAAAGCTGAAATAGAACTCCTCTTGTCTGCGTGTTTGACATTGCGTGACCAATTTTTGATACAGCTATTATGGGAGAGCGGTCTGCGAGTTGGAGAGGCATTGGCCCTCTGGCTCGAGGATGTTGAGCCTGATGCACACAGAATTCATGTAGTTGACCGCGGAGAATTGGAAAATCTGTCAGAAATTAAAACTGTTTGCAGCCCCAGAACTGTTGATGTTTCGGCAGATCTCATGAATCTCTTTTTCGAATATATTGCTGAATCGCACACAGATGATGTAGACACCAACCATGTTTTCATTAAGCTAAGTGGACCTAACATGTATTCTCCGCTTGAATACAGCGACGTTGCTGCTTTGGTTCGTAGGCTCCGGAACAGAACTGGTATCTATTTTACTGCACACATGCTCCGCCATTCATCTCTTTCTGTCAACGCCAACCGGAAAATGTCATTTTTCGCCGGAATGGAATGTCATTTATTGGCGGTCAGCATGCGGTGGGTATGCAGCCTTGATTACCCGTTACTTGTCGGCTTGAAGCCCGTCAAGTCCTGATTTATCAGTGCATTTTAGACTTGACGGGCGAAAACGACAAGTATAATCATTCAAAGGCTGCTCACCTTTACCCGCCATTTTCTTACATTCCCTGTTCGGCGAAAAATTACAAAATCGCACCGGCGCTGACAACCCAACATTGACAGAAAACTTCCTACGGATGGGCATGGATGAGTTGTCCGTTTCTCCCTCGGCGGTGCTGCCATTACAAAAGCTGAAATGTATTTCTGATATTCTTTTATGTGGCTAAGTAATTTCAGATGTGCTATAATAGCCAAGAGAGTGGCTATTATATTTTTACAAATAAGTCATCGAAGAAGGATGGAACCTATGGAACTTCGTGTTTTGAGCTATTTTTTGTTGGTAGCCAGAGAAGAAAACATTACCAAAGCAGCCCAACTTCTACATATTACGCAGCCCACGCTTTCACGACAGCTCCAACAACTTGAGGGAGAACTGGGTGTCAAGTTATTTCACCGCAGTAAACACAGCATCTATCTTACAACCGAAGGACTTCTGTTCCGACGCCGGGCGCAGGAACTTATCGCGTTAGCGGATAAGGCCAAAGAGGAACTATCTCCTGCTGAGGAAGAATTGTCAGGTAAAATTTCTATTGGCTGCGGAGAGCTTTTAAGTGTGGAAGAACTTGCTGACCTGATTTCGGCATTTCAACGCGAACATCCTCTTGTTCAATTTCATCTGCACAGCGGTTATAACGATGATACAAAGGAGAAGATCGAACAAGGAATCTTAGACCTTGGATTGCTGGTGGAACCTGTAGATATCAGCAAGTATGAATTTGTTCGAATGCGGCAAAAAGAAGAATGGGGGATACTGGTTCATAGGAACTCCCCTCTTGCACTTCTTGAAACCGTCCTCCCTGAAAATCTGTCTGGTCAGCCTGTTATCACCACCATGGATACTCCTATTTTCAGAGAATTAGCCAGTTGGATGGGAGGCCTGAGAGAGATGCAGATACGAGGAACCTATAATCTTCTCTATAATGCGGCGATGATTGCCCGAAAAAGTGGTATTCCAGTGATGTGTATCAAATTAAATTGTCATTACGATGATCTTGTTTTTGTCCCCATGCGGCCCAAGCTGGAACTAAGTTCTGTTTTGGCTTGGAAAGAACATCAGATGTTCTCTGCAACGGTTAGTTCCTTTATCGAATTTGCAAAGAAATACAAAAAATGAATTTCTCAAAATAAAAAATAGGCATTAGACATTTCATGTTTTACAAGTTAAGATGTAGGCATCCGGAGGAACGGATGCCTGCATTTTTTATTTAGGGGGTGTGAAAAGGAATGACCATCAATGAGGCAAGCGAACGGTACAACATTCCCATTTCTGTTCTGCGAGAGTACGAGAGCTGGGGATTGTGCGATACAGTCAAAACCGTCATGGGTGTCTGGCAGTATGATGATGAGGACATTGAGCGCCTGAGCATGATTATGGCCCTGCATGATATTGGCTTTGAGCATGATGAGATCGCCAACTATATGCGGCTCCTGCTCCAAGGAAACTCTACGCAGGCGGAACGGATGCGGATTCTGAAGCAGAAGCGGGACAAGACGCTGGATGAGATCCACTTTCAGGAACGGCGGCTGGACCGGCTGGACTATCTTCGGCACCAGATACGAAAGCAGTCAAGTTCTGAAAAAAATTCTTGACTTGAAGTTTGCTTAAAGCTGTAGGATAAAACGGAAAACAATGATTGGAGGTGAAGTATGCGCTACACAAAATTAGGACAGTCCAATTTATCTGTTTCCCGCATTTGCCTGGGCTGTATGGGCTTTGGCGACGCAAAAAACGGACAGCACTCCTGGACCATTGATGAGGCCCATTCCCGCGAGATCATCAAGCGGGCGCTGGAGCTGGGGGTGAACTTCTTCGATACCGCCATTGCCTATCAGAGCGGCACCAGTGAGCAGTATGTGGGCCGGGCCATCCGTGACTTCGCCAAGCGGGAGGATGTAGTGATAGCCACGAAATTCCTTCCCCGAACGGAGGATGAGATCACGGCGGGTATCAGCGGCCAGCAGCACATTGAGCGGATGCTGAATACCAGTCTGAGCAACCTGGGCCTGGACTATGTGGACCTGTATATCTACCACATGTGGGACTACCAGACGCCCCTCTATGAGATCATGGATGGGCTGAACAACATGGTCAAGGCAGGCAAGGCCCGGTATATCGGTATCTCCAACTGCTTTGCGTGGCAGCTCGCCAAGGCCAACGCCCTGGCAGAGAAAGAGGGCTTTGCCAAGTTTGTTTCTATCCAAGGGCATTACAACCTGATCTTCCGGGAGGAAGAGCGGGAGATGGCAAAGCTCTGCGCCCAGGACGACATCGCCATGACCCCCTACAGCGCGTTAGCGGGCGGACGCCTCTCCAAGCGTCCCGGTGAAACCTCCAAGCGGCTGGTGGAGGACAACTATGCCAAGCTGAAGTACGATGCCATGGCGGAACAGGACAGCGAGATCATCCGCCGTGTGGCGGAACTGGCCGACCGGCACGGCGTTGCCATGACGGAAATCGCTCTGGCGTGGCTGCTGACCAAGGTAACGGCCCCGGTGGTAGGAGCAACAAAACTCCACCACATCGAGGGTGCGGCCAAGGCGGTTGACCTGGACTTGACGGCGGAGGAGCTGTCCTATCTGGAGGAACCCTATGTCCCCCACGCCTTGGTGGGCGTCATGGCACAGAACACCGCCTCCGCCGCAAAAGAATCCCACGTCTGGTCTACCGGCAATCAGGAAATTAAGTGACAAAGGAGAAATTCTCATGAGCAAAAAATTAGTAGCGTGCTTTTCGGCCAGCGGCACCACGGCTGCGGTGGCCAGGATACTGGCGGAGGCTGCGGAAGCTGACCTCTACGAGATCAAGCCGCAGGCGCCCTATACCCGCGCTGACTTAAACTGGCAGGACAAAAAGTCCCGCAGCAGCGTGGAGATGAATGATAAGTCCTTCCGCCCGCCCCTGGCGGACCGGGACGCTCACATTGAGGACTACGACACCATCTTCCTGGGCTTCCCCATCTGGTGGTACACAGCTCCCACTATTATCAACACTTTCTTGGAGAGCTACGATTTCTCTGGCAAAACAATCATCCTGTTTGCCACCTCCGGCGGCAGCGGTTTCGGTAAGACCGCCGCTGATCTGAAAGTCAGCGCCAAAGGCGCGGTCATTCGGGATGGAAAACTGCTGAATGGCAGACAGACCAGGGAATCTCTTGCCGCCTGGGTCAACAGCTTGTCTGTGTAAGGAGGCCCGCAGTATGAAAAGAACGCTTTCTCTCTTTTTGACCGTGGCCCTTATGCTCACTCTTGCCGCTTGCGGCTCTAAGGGCGGGCAGGACAGCGCCAGTTCCAGTCCCGCGCCGGAAGGGAACACTCCCACCTCCACCGCTCCGGAGATACCCCCGGCGAACCAGCCAGAGGACACCGCTCCGGCAGAGGACCAGACCCCCGAAGGGACTGATGATAGTGGGAAGAAAGTCCTGATTGCCTACTTCTCCGCTACCAACAACACGGAGAATATCGCAAACCATTTGAACGAGATACTGGACGCAGACCTCTATGAGATCGTGCCGGAGACACCTTATACCGCTGACGATCTGAATTACAACGATTCCTCCAGCCGTTCCAGTCAGGAGATGAACGACCCTGACAGTCGCCCCGTTATTTCCGGCAGCGTAGAGAACATGGAGCAGTACGATGTGATCTTCTTGGGCTATCCCATCTGGTGGGGCGAGGCCCCCAGGATCATCAACACTTTCCTGGAGAGCTACGACCTGAGCGGAAAGACCATCGCACCCTTCTGTACCTCTGCCAGCAGTCCCTTGGGGTCCAGTGCCACGAAGTTGCAGGACCTGACCGGCAGTGCAGCATGGCTGGAGGGCCAGCGGTTCAGCGGTGGAGCCTCCGTCTCCGATGTGCAGTCCTGGGTAGACAGTTTGAATCTGAAGGTCTGATTTTATGAAGCCAAAACAAATCGTGAAAATCGTTGTGGATGTTGCAATGACCCTGGGGATGCTGTTCCAGATGGGCTACCATCTGTGGGGCGACACCGCCCATGAGTGGGTGGGTGCGGGACTGTTTCTCCTGTTCCTGCTCCACCACATCCTCAACTGGCGCTGGTGGACAGGGCTGTTCAAAGGGAAATATACCGCCGTCCGCACCCTGCAAACTACGATCAATTTGCTCACTCTGGCGGCGATGCTGGGACTGATGGTCAGTGGTGTGATCCTCTCCAGCAAGGTGTTTGCGTTCCTGCAAATCCGGGGCCACATGGCCTTTGCTCGCAGACTGCACATGGCCGCATCCTATTGGGGGTTCCTCCTGATGACGGCGCACCTGGGCCTGCATTGGGGAATGCTGCTGGGAATGGTTCGGAAAACGGGAAAAACGAAGCTCCCCGGCAAACCCGCCTCCCACTTGCCTGCGTTGCTTGGCGCGCTGATCGCCGCCTATGGTATGACTGCGATGGTCAATCGCAATTTCGTCACCTATCTGTTTTTGCAGGCGGAATTTGTTTTCCTTGATTTCAGCGAATCCAAAATGCTGTTTTACCTGGACTATCTGGCGATCATGGGAACATTTATTTTCTTGGCCCATTTTGCGGCGAAGCTGCTGAGAAAACATAAAGCGAGGGAAACACCATGAAAAAGTGGATCGTCGTATCGCTTGCCATAGCTATTATACTGATGGCGGCTGGCTGCGGGGGAAATGCCGGACAGCTTTCGGCAATAGAACCACCAAATATAACAGGTGAAACACCACCTGCGGAAAACGCAGAACATTCAATCACCGGCCCCCCTTCTGAAGGAAATGCGGCCGCACCAGACATAGAGCAGCCTGCGGAAACGGAAACGCCCCGTATTCTGATCGCCTACTTCACCTGGGCGGACAACACCGTAGTGGAAGATCCCGGTGCTGTGGATGTGGACGCAACCACTTCGGCCAGTGTTCTGGCACCCGGAAATGCCGCGAAGATTGCGGACTGGATTCAGCAGGAAGTGGGCGGCGACCTGTTCTCCATCGTTGTAGAGGACCCGTATTCCAGCGACTATGACGAGTGCCTGGACCGGGCGGCAGATGAAAAAGCGGACAATGCCCGTCCCGCGCTGGTCAATCATGTGGGCAATATGGAGAACTATGACATCGTATTTATCGGTTTTCCTAACTGGTGGTACACCCTGCCTATGGCGGTTCTCAGCTTTGTGGATGAGTACGATTTTTCCGGCAAGACCATAGTTCCCTTCTGCACTCACGGAACAGGCGGACTTTCCAGCACCATCCGCGACTTGACCGCCGCACTCCCTGATGATGTAACGATCCTGGACGCCATAGGAGTTTACCGCCCGGATGTAGATTCTTCCCGCCCCGCCGTCCAGGAATGGATTGCGGGATTGGACCTGGATATTTGATAATAGGAGGTTTTGAATATGCCGCACGTTGCCATTACGATGATTCCCGGACGGGATGATGAAACCAAACAGGCGCTGGCACTGAAAACTCAGACTTTCCTGGTGAAAGAGTTGGGCATCGACCCAAAGTTTGTCTCTGTGTCCATTCAGGACATCCCCAAGGAGGACTGGAACAAGTCTATGGAGCAGTTCCCGGATGAGATCATGTTCGTGAAGCCCGGTATTTAAGGAGAGCAGGTATGAAAGTAACAGTTATCACCGGAAGCCCTCACAAAAAGGGCACTTCCGCTCTGCTGGCAGATGAGTTTATCCGAGGTGCGCAGGAGGCCGGGTGGGATACCTTCCGCTTTGATGCCGCCTTTGAGAAAGTGACTCCCTGCCTGGGCTGTGACCGTTGCGGAATCGGTGCGGCTCCCTGCGTCCAGAAGGACGCTATGCAGAAGCTGATGCCTGAGCTGCTGACCTCCCAGGTGGTGGCGCTGGTGACGCCGCTGTATTATTTTGGCTTTTCCGCGCAAATCAAGACGGTGATCGACCGCTTCTACGCCAACAACTACAAATTGACTGGCAGCAAAAAGGTGTTCCTGCTGGCAACGGCCTATGACCGGAACCATTGGACGATGGAAGCTCTGTCCGCTCACTATGAGACACTGGCCCGCTATCTCCAGTGGGAGGATGCCGGACGGGTCCTGGCGGTGGGATGTGGCGTCCGCTCCGACATTGAACGCTCCCAATTTCCCCAGGAAGCCTATCAACTTGGCCTCTCCCTCAAATAAAGACAGAAAGGAGACAAAATGATGAGAAACCTAAAACGATTTGGCGCACTGCTTTTGAGCCTGGTTCTATCGCTGTCCCTGACCGTCCCGGCCTTTGCCGCTGTGGATGATACCGGCTTTTCCGATGTAGACGCTGACGCTTGGTACGCCGAGGCCGTCATGTACTGCCGGGAGCATAACCTGATGGCCGGGATCGGCAACAACCAGTTTGCCCCGGAGAGCAGTCTGACCAGGGCCATGCTGGTAACGATTCTCTGGCGTCAGACGGGAAGTCCGGTGGTCAACTACCTGATGCAGTTTTCCGACGTGCCCGAGAGCCAGTGGTACAGCGAAGCCGTCCG
>OFHM01002404.1_pt1 | contig 10657 bp, 9 predicted proteins | sample 1521311 | NCBI WGS metagenome assembly OFHM01 (sample SAMEA3504083, study PRJEB24116) | mouse gut metagenome | biome: mouse gut; feature: mouse-associated habitat; material: faeces | place: Denmark | collected 2011 | reverse complement strand
ATAGAATCAACAAGTTCGATTGCTTCTCTCCAAATAAGTATAAAGGAAGAGCGGTAGTATTCTGTAGGTATAGTTTCGACATATTTGCAATATCGAATTAGAGATCGCTCATTTGTAGCCATAATTTGATCCAGTAAATTTTCAAGTTCTCTTATAAGTTCCAAATAATTTTGATCCGTGATTGGAATGACAATTCTATCGTCCATTATAGTCCCTCCTTTTAGAATTATATTTTTAATTGTACCACAGTTATAGTATCGTGTCTATTGAGTTCTGAAAATTTAAATAAAAAATAGCTGTATATGTTGAGCAGGTGTACTTTACCCAAATACAGAAAACAAAAAGCCTCCAGAATGTAAAGTAACCCCCGTAGCTTTGACACTACGGGGGAGAGGGGATCGGCTATTGATTCTCCTGTTTACTGGCTGGCCTTTTCTGCTGCTAATGCTCTGTATAGCGTGGCCTGACTAATGCCACAAATAGCGGTAATTTCCTTGATGGAATGGGTTTGTGCATGGTATAGCTTCACGGCCTTTTCAACCTTTGTTCGGCTTGCCTTTGGCCTTCCACCTTTGCGCCCTCTGGCTCTTGCAGCTTGTAACCCTTCGTTTGTGCGTTGTACTGTTATATCCCGCTCAAACTGGCTAATAGCAGATAGGACGGTTGTCAATAGCTTTCCTGTTGGTGTAGTGGTATCAATTTTTTCTTTCAGACTTACCAGCTTAACGCCCTGATTATTCCATTCCTCAATTAGATTTAGTAAATCTTTGGTGGATCGACCTAAACGGGAAAGAGATTCAACTACTACCGTATCACCACTATCTAAATGATCCTTTAGATTTTCCAGTTCTGGCCTATGTGTTTTTGTTCCTGTCATTTTTTCACAGTAAATTTTCCTAACTCCGTATTGCTTCAATGCGTCAAGTTGTCTTGCAAGTTCTTGATCTTGAGTTGATACACGAGCATAGCCATATACTTTTGTAGCCATTTTAGAAGCCCCCTTTTTCAATAACGGCAATTTATGATAATTTGAATTTGAACAAAGTTTTGATAAAAAATATAGGCTGATATGCGGTCTTTACGCTATTACTTCAAATCTTCTCAATAACGATGGTTTTTGATAACTGAATTTTGGAATTAAACAGGGCAGCGGAAACCGCCCTGTTTGGAAGATAATTGACTATACCGTTATTGATCCCGCTTTAGCTTTTCTTCAATCGCAGTATTGATATACGCGTTTATGCTTTGACCGCTGGCCTCTGCACGTGCTTTTATAATATCCTTCTGACCTTTGGGAACAGCTATATTAATACGATCATATGCTTTAGCGTTATATTTGGCCTTGCTTTCATTTGATGTTTTGCCGCCCATGCTGAAAACCTCCTTCAAATATAAGATACTTCATTATAGCGAAAAGAAGCATACTTAACAAGTATGCAAAATAAACAAATTAGTACGTTATTCTTTGTGCAATATTCCATCTTGCATACTGTTTAAGTATGCGTTATACTGTAATCAGTTCAGGGGAACAGCCCCGCAGCCCGGTTGATAGGGCTTAGAGTTTATCAACGGTCAACCTTACCAGACCAAAGGCAAAGGGAGCCGACACGGACAACATTATATAAAGGAGATCAACACAATGGGAACGATTGAACTTGATAGCAAGATCAAAGAGTTGCGGGAACTGCGCCGAATGGCTGAAGAATTGCAAGCAGAGATTGACGGGATTACAGATACAATCAAGGCTGAAATGACAGCCCGGAACGTTGACACACTGATAGGGGCAGACTGGAAGGCCACGTGGAAGGAAGTCACCAGTAACCGCCTTGACGGGACATCCCTGAAAAAAGAACTGCCCGACATTGCCGCCAGATACACGAAGGCCAGCGTTTCCCGCCGTTTTACTTTAGCATAAAAGAAGGCCGCTTATCTAATCGCCCTGACAAAGCACAGATAAGCAGCCCCTACCAAAACCCCCGGAGCGGGGGACGGTATAACCATTATAGCACAGCCGCCCCCGCTCCACAAGTAGAAAAGGAGCAACAACATGAAAAATAATCGTAACCGCTACACGGCTAACCTTCGCATGGAGTCCCTTGAGGCCGCTTGTATCGTGGTAGTTGAGCGGGAATATTCCCGTACTGCCAGCGGCAAAAGCTGGAGGGCAAAGCCTGACAGGAGCGAGACACGCCAGATCACAGCCGAAAACTATTTTAACTATTGCGATTCTATCCCGTTCTTCAAAAATTTGGGCGGCTCTGAAACGTGCGATTTTGGCTATACCTATGCGGGATATATCCCCGTTGAAATCCGCAGCATTGCGCCGGATCACAGCAAGAAGATTGTTAGGCGGTTTTACATCGTGGACAGCCCCGACACAGCCCGGAATATTTACAAGCTGGCAATCTGACACATTACATATAACATAAGCTGACCTATCGGCTTGACGGGGAGAAGGAGAACATACCATGAAAGTTACTGTTAATTCTATCAACAAGCCCATTATTGCCGCTGCTTATTTGTCCCGTTTTAACTGGTTTGACATTTCCACCGAAGATACCACGGACAAAACCTCCAATTTCTGCGCAACTGAAATTATCACAGATGATATGGGATATTACACCTTTAACCGCCAGTTTGCTACGTCCAAATACTCCAACGGCAAAATTGAGGAAGTTATTCCCGTAAATGAAAACAAAATCCTGTTTTTGAAAAAAACCTGGTTATCTTGGACTTAGTATGATCTCTGTATTCTATAATTCTTGATAACCTATTATCCCAATATACCAAATCCATCAGTTTTTCTTCTTCTCTATTTAAAACTGTAATTAACCGTTTTCTTATAATATCTGTTTTATATTCTTTTAAAAATGGTATACCATCTTTAAAATATATTATATTCCCATCTTCCTCTATATGTAAACTTTCCTCAAGAAATACATCAAATTCACATTGATGTGTTTTTAATGGATCCGAACATATTTCTCCAAAATAAGTCTCCATAGCTATAAAGTTATTTTCCCTGATTAACGGAAACCCATTTTCATTATAATGCTCCACACCATCTAATTGTTCCATGCCTCTTGCGCATAGTAAAATCCGTATATCAATGTCCTCAGAAATCATTAACTCTGCCCGTTTCAGCATAGCTCTTGTCATTCCACCAGCATTTTTTACGATTCCTCCCCATAAAAAAATATATGTCCCATTAGGAAATCCCATTGCTCCATCCATAGTATATATTCCTTTATCCTTTCATTAAATATTTATATACTTCTCCCCTGTTATTTCCCATTGGAAGATAAAAATTTTCCATCCGTTCTTTATATAACTTATGAGGCTTAAAATTTTGTTTTGCAATGATTTCAATTTGTTCAATAGCTGAATCTGCATTTTTTACTAATGGGCCAAATGCCTCATCAAATGGTAAATCTAATTCCCTGTATTGGTTCATGCCTGAAATAAATTGCTTCCAATCAGGAATAAAATACATAATTGCCCGATTTAAATATCCAAAATTGAATACATAAGAGGAAAAATCCGTTATATACATTATATATTCATCATCTGTAACCGTTCCATCTGCAAATTTTACATGATTATTTATATGTTCGAAATATTTTAAGTAAGGCATAAATATAGGATGTAGTTTAAAATCCATATAAATATCATTCTGGGCTAAAATTCGTTCAAGTCTTGTATCATTTATAAACGCATTAAAAACTTTAAAATAGTCAGATTTTATAAATTTTTCATCTGTATATGTCCATTCATTCCCAATTTTAGAACCTATCAAATAATTTCTCCATGAGGGGGCAAAAAGAATTCTCTTTACAGGCTGCTTGTCCCTATCTATAAAGTCAAACCGTTCCATTCCTATAGGAATCAAATCCTGCTCTCTGAATTTATATGTTCGGACAAAATTTTTTCGTTCGAACTCTGATGAAATTAAAACTTTGTCTGCCTCTACCCTCCCCGGAGAATATTTCCATGGAAGGTGTGCATGTAAAACACCATGCTGCAAATAGACAACCTGTGCATGGGAAATATCTGATATATATGCCCGTTCTTCCTTTTTAAATGGCACAAAATTTTCTGTCTCTATATATGCTGTTATAATTTTTTCTGCAATAATATATAAGACTTTGTGTTTTAAACTGCCAAACTCTACAATCTGTCCTTCATATTTACTATCAAATACAGCATTTTTATTTGCATTAATAAAATACCTTGATATACCATCATCCATATCAAAGTCATATTGGAACTGATACCATCCATTGTCTTCCTTAACACCTATACAATCATAATAAAGCCATACCTTTTGATCAAATTTATCATCTGATGCATATCTAATTGCATAAATCTCTTTTAGGTTTTTATATTTCTGTGTTATTTCCTCTCTGCAATACTTAATCTCCTCTTCCGATTTAGGAAATACCCAAAATTGGCTCTCTACAAAATCAATAACGAATTTTTTGTATATTGCCCGATATTTTTTATACTTTTCTGAAAAAGGTGAAGTCTGTGCAAACCAATAATATGTCTTATATGTAAAGCCGTTTATTTCGACCTCTATTCTAAAAGAAGAAACATGATATATTGGGTATTCAAATACAAACTGCCAAAAATGATTAGTTAATTCTTTCGTTCTATAATAGCTCTCGCTGGATAATTCTAATTCTAACCGCACTCTCTTTATTGTATTTTCAGATGTTTCTATTACAGCATATACCTCTGGCTTATCCAAATAATTAAAAAGTGCTGACTTCACAAATCCCAACATATAAATGCTCTCACCTATAACCTGAAGTTTACATAAACATATTTCAAATTTGTTTTGTCTTATTAACTGTTTGTTTTTCTTAAATATTGATATTGAATCTGCTTCTGCAATTACACAACATTTATTTATATCCGATTTCCAATTCAAAAAGAAATGACGGTGAAAATTATCCGTAGAAGGGCAGGTCATGATAATTTCATCGTCTATATAATTAACCAGCGCCTTCAGCCTTGCAACAGCTTTACTATAAATCTCACCTTCCAAGTGATAAGGCATTAAAATATTCTCCCTTAATTTCCAACTTAAGTCATTCATAAGCATTGCCTGATAGTATGCAGGTATTTCTTCATATTTACTAAATAATTCTTCATAATAATTTATCGTTGCTTCAAAAATATAAATAGGGAAAAATTTTTCATGCATAACTGATGTCTCATTTGAACGGTTATACATATACTCCCCTTTATCACAATATCCGATTTTCATCTTTTGTGATAAGATTGTATTACAATATTGTAAATCCTCATGCCCATTTTTGTTATCTTCTGGAAACAATATGTTTTCATCCAGCTTATTTTTTACTGCAATGCTAATTCTTGTCTGAGTTATATAGGGAAATCTATTTAAATCATAAACGCCATTATTTTTTAGATAGTTATACCGAAAATGCAAAGGTAATTTTTCTTTATTACGATATCCTTGATCTTTATAGGTTACCATATCAACCTGTTCATAAACAGTATCAAAAAAATCTATAACAGATTTTACCGTATCCGGTTTGAGTCTGTCATCAGAGTCTAAGAACATTAAATATTTACCCTGAGCATGTTTTATTCCATAATTCCGAGTCATGGAGAATCCTTCATTTTCTTTCGAAAAAAGTTTAAATACCGGAAATATATCAGCATATGACTTTGCAATATTATAGCTATTGTCTGTAGACCCATCATTAATAAGCAAAACCTCCATCTCGGTCCATTCTATAGTCTGATTAAGCAATGATTCCAGACAATCCTTTAAATATTTTTCAACATTATAAATAGGAACAATCACCGATACTCTATACTTAAATTTATGCATAATTACTTTACCCCTCTTTTACCTATCTTGTATTTTATCCATCCAATTAATGATGCCAGTATTGTTTTTAATCCAAGAAAACCATTTCGATACAAAGCGACTGTATTCTGTGCGATATCATAACCGCTTACCTGCAATACATTTTCCTGAATTTCCGTATTCTGCTGCAATATAGCGAACCTATTCCTGTAAAACATAAATTCATCAAATGTACATTTCTGTATACATTGATACTGGCTTTTAGTAATATGCATTGTATCTAAAGCAATAGATAATAAATTCTCATTTCCACTAATTTTATTTAAATACTGGCAAATAATCTGATAACAATCTTCTTTATTTTGGCTTACAGCCCTTTCCCACAAAACAGAAAGGTAGTTTTCAGAAAACCAGGCATTTACATCCAAAAGATAACTATATTTGAATGCTAATTTACAGGCTATATCAAGTACTTCATTTTCAGACATAACAAATTTTATCTCCTGTAAATCGTAAATATAAGAATCAGTTTTTCTGATGTTTGTCTCAAAACAATCCATATATTGCAGAGTTAATAACAGATTTAGTTCACTGTCCTTTTTATCCCACAGATCAAAAAGATTCTTAGCACTGAATAATTTTCCATATGGCAACACCTTTATACATCCATCGCTCTCCTCTGCAAAAACATTCCTTTCATTTTTGGCCATATAGCCGGATGATGGTACACATTTCCCTTCATCTACGTTATTGATAAGAGTTTCTAATAAATCTGGTGCCAATACAGAACTTGATTTACAAAAAAGAACCCAATCTGCGTCCATATTATTTATATATTCTCCAATTACCTCCATAGAAATAATTGGAACGTCATTATTTACAGACTGATTTATAATCCTATCTTCATCTAATATTGCACATACCCAATTTGTATATGTTTGCTTTTGAATGCTGTTAAAGCATCTATCCAAGCATTCAAATCCCACGGCATCCACTCGTATAATAATACAAACTTGATTCTTCATTTCCCCTACCCATCTCCTTGCTATAAGTAGATATTTCCCTAAAAGCAAATACCGCGTTATATCCACTTATATACTACATATGTATTACCACAAATAATTAATCTTCCATCAATCGGCTATAAATCAAATCCTTACTTAATTTATTATTTTCATCGAAAAAAAATTTAACTTGATAATTTATTCCCTTGCCTGTTTCAAGAAAACTTCTGATTTTAGAAACAGCATCTTCCGGCTTTTTAGCAATTTCATTCTCATTCACCTTGTTTAAAAAATCAATATCTCTGTATCCATTCATTCCACACTTCAATTCATCAAAATCTGGAATAAAAGAAATAATTGGAACCTTCATATAAATAAAGTCAAACATATATGAAGAGAAATCTGTAATAAAAAGGCTATATTCATCTTCTACTATTTCATTTTTAAAAGATATATGATTACTGCTAATCTTAATCAAATCACTACACTCTGCAAAGATTGGGTGCAATTTTATATCCAATTGATATCCATATTCCTCTAACAGTAAATCTAATTTAGAGGAACAAATAAACTCTTGCATTCCAATAAAGAAATTTGAAGTAATATATTTTTTTATAGGAATCTTCCATTTATTGTCTATATTATCTCCCACAAGATAAGAGCGCCAGGATGGCGCATATACAATCTTTTTTAAATTTCTAGCTTTGAGCGGAAGAACATCAAACCTAGGCATCATTATTTTCCATAAATTTTCTTCTTTAAAACCATTTTTTTTGAATAATTCCACTTCATGCAAAGCTGATATAATAACCTTATCTGCTATTATTCTTTCAGGAGAATACTTCCATGGCATATCAATGTGGAGTAAACCATGTTGTAAATAAATTGTTTCAAAATAAAACTTATTAGCATACTTCTCATACTCAGATGGTTCAAATGGAAATATATTGTTATTTTCTATATAAGCAGTTACTATCTTTTCTGCCCTCGTCACTAATTCCCTATGTAAAGTACTTCCAAATTGTACTCTATTTCCATAGACGGGTATATATTTTTCCTGTCTCTTATCGGACACGACATAATACCGTACGACCCCATCCATTTTATTGCAGTCATGTAAATACTGTTGTAATCCATTATCAATAGCTACGCCTTTGCAATCATAATAAAGCCATATTCTCTTTGTCTGCTCAATATTATTGTGATAAAGAAATTCCCACGAATTATCAATATTTTTTTTAACCTCTATATTATGCTTTTTATAAACGTTATAATTATACTTTGAGCTAAATGGGGTTAATGGCATAAAATAATAACATACTGGAAGTTTAGCAGCACCAAGTACTACATGAAATGCCACCTTATTTACTTTTTGTACATTGCAAACGTATTCCATTCTCCAAAACCGCTGTGTAGGCTCATGAGATAAATAATAGTTGTGTGTACTCGGAACAAGTGATAGTTCTCTCTTTTCCTGTTCATTCTCTGTTGCATATAATTTGGGTTTATCATTATAAAATTGAAAAAAAGCACTTTTTAAAAAACCATGAAAACTTACACTATTATCTCTTATACTAACTTTTGTAATTACAATCTCAAGTCTTTTTTCCTGCAATACCAAGTAACCTTCACTATAAAGTGCGATTTCATCTTTTTTAATAACATTAGTAATATACTCTCTTCCCTTTAACCTCATTAAATAGAATTTTTCATAAAAATCAATAGCTGGATGATCTAAAATTACTGAATTATAACACTTTTGTAATAACCTTTTTACACGCTGCATACTTTTATCAAAGTTTACGTTATCATAATGATAAGGAAAGAATATATTATTCTGAATTTTCCAGTAAATATCATTAACAAATAAGCCCTGAAATGCCATCGGTACATATTCATACTTATCAAACATTTCCTCAAAAAAGGAAAGTGACTGTTCGAAAATATAACAAGCGCCTGCTAACTTTCCAGAACTACTTTCAAGTGATCTGTTATAAATATAACATGCTGTGCTGCAAAATCCCATTTTTAATTTATCTTCCAATACCTCACAACAATATCTTTGATCTTCCGCAAAAGTTTGATTTTCATCAAATAATATATTTTTTAAATATTTATTTTTAACAACAATATTCATAGTAGTCTGTCCAATAAATGCATTTGAACATAAATCAAATACACCAGATTCTCTTAAAAATTGATATCTGAAGTGAGGATTTAATTTTTTACCTTGATAAATTGTTTCGATAGGATAAGTTATTAAATCAACCTCATTTTGGACAGATTCAAAAAAGCAAACACAATCTTCTATAGTATTTGAAGTAATTATATCATCTACATCTAAAAAAAATATATATTTTCCTGATGCATGTTTTAAACCTAAATTCCTCGCAGCAGAAACTCCTTTTTTTCTCTGTTGCAAAAATATAATATTATCAAAACTTTTTTTGTAATATTTGCATAGGGAAGCGGAACTATCTGTTGAACCATCATCTATCAAAATAACCTCCATCAAATTGAAAGCATAGCTTTGCATTATTAATGATTTCAAACAGTTTTTTATACATTCTTCGTGGTTATATATAGGAATTATGATGGAAATATTTATTTTTCGGCTATTTCTTTTAAATTTTAATCTCAATTTTGCCTACTTAAATCCTCCAATTTAAAATTATTTTATAATCTGCAATTTTTGACTGGTTAAATGCTTTATGTATGTCGTTTACTTCATTTATTTCTACCTCCCCAGAAATCAAATTACTTATTCGTCTTCTAATATTCTCATTAGTGTCTAAAATATCTATAGTCTTTATAAAATCACTTCTCTCTGACCTGCTTCTTCCTAACAAAGTGATCCCCTTTTCCAAAACCATTCTTGTATTAACCGGAACCGCCTCCTCACTTACACCTAACAACAACAATAACCCTTCCGGTAAGATGTGGTCAATTATTTGATTAATCGCATTGCCTGACTGTGCACCTCCTACACATTCAAAACAATCATCGAATTCAGCATCATCTGGAAGTTCACTTAAAGAACAAGTATGGTTCACAAAAGAAAACATATCCAGCTTTGCCTTACTTCCCCCTATTACAGTAATCTCAGCAGAAGGAATAAAATATTTCAATACGCAACTAACTGCATATCCCATCGCGCCACTTCCCCAAACTCCTATTTTTCTTTTTATTCCATTCCTCTTTCCAGCACTTCTATCTAAATAAGAACTTACTGCATGAATTGCTACACTAATAAATTCTGTAAATGCTGCAATATTTTGATCCATTTTTTCAAACTTTATCACTTGTGATTGGGGTATGCTCACAAGTTCCTGCATAAATCCATCTGCCCCACTAGAACGAAACAAAGAATCTCGTCTATAATTTTCATGGTATTGCATATTTATTCCAGGAATATTAGGCAACATAACTACTTGATCCCCTGCTTTAAATTTACCAGTTATGTCATATACAACACTTCCACATGCTTCATGAATCAGTGCCAAAGGCAATTTTTCCTTTAAAACTTTAGCATTTCTCATTCCAAAATAATATCTGATATCAGCTTTACAAATAGATAATTTTTCTGGCCTTACTATTATATTATCTGAATGACAATCTATATTTTCATAAAATGACTCTACTATAAGTGGTGCTGTAAGCTTGTACAATGTATTAATCATCAACTAAATCCCCTACCATCAACTGAGCCATTTTTAAATCAAAAGGATATGTAATCTTAAAATTTGCCACATCCCCTTTTACCAGCTTTACTTTATAATTTCTCAAATAAAATAACTTACAGGCATCT
>OFHM01002403.1_pt1 | contig 10666 bp, 9 predicted proteins | sample 1521311 | NCBI WGS metagenome assembly OFHM01 (sample SAMEA3504083, study PRJEB24116) | mouse gut metagenome | biome: mouse gut; feature: mouse-associated habitat; material: faeces | place: Denmark | collected 2011 | reverse complement strand
ACACCGGTTTTTCACCGGAAACAGTTTTCCATACCGGTCTTTCAGATAAGAAATGGTTTCTTTTTTGCTGCATCCGGCAGTATTTTTATGTACACACTGACTGCTCACCATCAGAGGCTGACGTCCATAGAGAATCATCTCACCCCTGCTGCAGTCATTCTCCTTTAACTCCTGAAAGTTCAGTTCTGCAGGCAGGGTAAAATAATGTAAAGGAAGTTCTGAAAATCCCCGTAAGGCCTCGTTGGAATACACATACAGGCTGTAATCTCCCTGTATCCGCTCCGGCCCCACGCCCCGTTCTTTCAGAAACCGGATTTCTTCATAATTTCTTATCAGATACCCGTCTGCACCCGATGCCTCCAGCTCCCTCCAGCAGCTTTCAAACCGCCGGGCTGTTTCCATGCGGAAAATATAAGGCAGTGCAGGCCAGCATTCTTTTCCTGCTTTATGAGCCTGCGCCACCAATACGGACACCTGCTCTGCTATTGTCTGTCCTGTCCGGCCCGGAAGTTCCGGATAAATTCTGGAAACCTCCTGCTGCTTCAGGGCAGCCTGAAACTGTTCCGGCGTTTCTGTCAGTACACGGATTTCCGGAATCTGACGCCGGGGCTTTTTCTTCTGAACCCACACAGAAACTGCTGACTCTTCCTGTTCCGGTACGGATTTCCGGGAATCTGTGACCATCTTCTGTTCCGGTGCGGAGCCTGGAAAATCTGCAGGCACGGTTTCTCCCGGTTTTCTGGCAGATCTTCGGTATTTTTTCAGGATTTCCTCCTGCAGCTTCAACAGGCCTTCTCTCCGAATCTGGTTTAAAGCGCTTATGGTGACAAAGGCCTGTCCTTCCAGTTCCACCTGAAGCTCTTCAAATACAAAAGGTGTATTTCCTGTCTTTTTCATTTTATCCAGTACGGTTTCCCTGGTCAGAGGCTGCTTTTGTGCCGGCTGTACCTGCTCTCCTGTCACTTCCGCCTGTATATCTTTATATCTTAACATAAGATAAAGGGGAGTTCCTGCAGAAACTCTTAAAAATCCCTTTATTTTTTCTTTATTTTCCTGCCGGAAAAGTTCCTGTCCCTGTTCTCTGTTCTTTTCATGAGAAGGTTTTAAAAATGTTATCATGTCTTTTCCGTTATGTCTGGTATAATATCCGTCTGTGAATCCGCAGCGGCTGCCCAGATTCCGCAGAATTGTTTTGTCCTCTCCGGACACCTCATACAGGTCTTTTGGATCATTTTCACAGATATCCAGATATTTCCGATACATTCCGGTGACGCCTGCGGCATACTCCGCCTGTTTCATCCGCCCTTCAATTTTAAAGGAATGTACTCCGCTCTGAATCAGTCTGGGAATCAGCTCCACCGCGCATAAATCCCTGGGACTGAGCAGATAGGTATCCTTCCGGTTCTTTCGGGATGATTCCCTGTTCCCGTCAGAATTCCGGTTCAGAATTTCTCCTTTGCTGCTGCAGAGTTCCCAGGGCAGCCGGCAGGGCTGGGCACACCTGCCCCGGTTTCCGCTTCTTCCGCCGATCATACTGCTCAGGAGACATTGTCCGGAATGGCTGTAACAGAGGGCCCCGTGAACAAAGCTCTCAATCTCTGCCCCTGTAGTTTCATAGATATGGGAAATTTCTTCCAGGGACAGTTCCCTGGCAGTGACAATCCGGCTACACCCTGCTTCCAGCAGCAGTTTTGCTCCGTAAGCTCCTGTAATATTCATCTGTGTGCTGGCATGAATGGGAAGACCTGGAAAATGTTCCCGCACAAAATGCAGCACTCCTATATCCTGCACAATGACTCCGTCCAGACCTGCTTCATAAAGGGGATAAAGATAATCGTAAAGTCTTTCCAGCTCCCTGTTCTTTAACAGGGTATTCACGGTAAGATACAGGCGTTTTTCCTTAAGGTGAAGGTAATCCAGCCCTTCCAGCAGCTCCTTTTTTGTAAGATTATCTGCATAGGCTCTGGCTCCGAACTGCTGTCCTGCCGCATATACCGCATCTGCTCCTGCCAGAGCCACTGCTTTTAAGATGTCAAAGGAGCCTGCCGGGGATAAAAGCTCTGTCTTTTTTCCGGTTCTGTTCATCATATTTTTCTCCTTAAAAAGTTCACCTGCGATAAAAAGTGACTCAAACGACTTTGCCTGTCATGAGCCACCTTTTTTCAGACGGAATGATTTTCATTTTCTGTCTCTTCTTTATCCTCTGGTCCATCAGGCAGTTTTTCTTCTCCCCGATGTTTTTTTCTGTCTCTATGTACGGGTTCCGGCCCTTTCCTCTGTCCCCCTGACTCTCCTGCGCCGGGCGTCTTTTTCTGTCCCTCGGCCTCCCCTTCACCGGAGGTTTTCTTCTGTCTGCCTGCTTCCCCTTCGCCGGAGGTCTTTTTCTGTCTGCCTGCTTCCCCCTCACCGGATGTTTTCTTCTGTCCTCCCGGCTCTCCTTCCCCGGATGTTTTCTTCTGCTTTCCTCTTTCTCCTGTGTCGGCCTGCGGTTCCGGAACAACCTGTCCCTTTACCTTGCCAAGGAGGGCGTCTTCCAGTGCAGATTCCAGCTTTGCCTTGTTCAAAAGGAGTCTGCGGTTTTCCTTTTCCAGTTCCGTGGTTGCCTTTTCACTGCTCTCGGCTTTGATTCTGAGAGAAATTAATTCATGTTTTAACTCATACAGTTCTTTTTCTTTCTCTCTCACATCCCGGTCCAGCTTTTCTGCCTGTTCTCTGGCTTTAAAATAATCGTCTGCAATATTCAGCTGTACCAGTGTGGATTTGGTTTCTCCTGGAAAACGCCGGAACTGTTCCATCTCATCAAATTCATTTATTTTATTATTGATATAATTTGCCACCCTCTGCAAATAGTCTTCGCTCTCGTAACCGCTTAAAGTGTAAATTTTTCCTCCAATTAAAACATCTGCACTTGTTTTTGCTGACATACATTCATCCTTTCCTCGCAACCCAAATATCTTCCCGGTTCTTTCTTAATTATACCTGATTTCCGGAGAAAAACAATATTATTTTACAATTCCAAAGTGCCCGTAGGCAAAATCCGTCACCATTCGTCCTTTGGGCGTGCGGTTAATAAAACCGTTTTTCACCAGATAAGGTTCGTACACGTCTTCAATGGTTCCGGAATCTTCTCCCAGAGAGGCCGCAAGAGTTTCAAGACCCACCGGGCCTCCCTGAAATTTTTCTATCATGGTCATCAGAATATTCCGGTCGTTCTGGTCCAGACCAAATTTGTCCACTTCCAGCAAATCCAGTGCAAATACTGCCACTTCCATGGTAATTTTCCCATCGTACTTCACCTGGGCAAAATCACGCACCCGCTTTAACAGGCGGTTGGCCAGCCGGGGCGTACCTCTGGAGCGTCTTGCCAGCTCAAACGCCCCTTCTTCGTCAATTTCCACATCCAGCTTCCGGGCAGAATGGAGAATAATTGTTTTTAATTCCTCCGGATTGTAAAATTCCAGATGATGCACCACCCCAAACCGATCCCTTAAAGGCGCGGAAAGGAGTCCGGCCCGTGTGGTTGCCCCTACCAGGGTAAAATGGGGCAGATCCAGACGGATAGAACGGGCGCTGGCTCCTTTTCCAATCATTATGTCTATTACATAATCTTCCATGGCAGGATAAAGCACTTCTTCCACCTGCCGGTTCAGGCGGTGGATTTCATCCACAAACAGAATGTCCCCTTCCTGCAGGCCGCTTAAAATAGCGGCCATTTCTCCAGGCTTTCCAATGGCCGGCCCGGAAGTGATTTTCATATGTACTCCCATTTCATTGGCAATAATCCCGGCCAGTGTGGTCTTTCCCAGCCCCGGAGGCCCGTAGAAAAGTACATGGTCCAGAGATTCTTTCCTCTGTCTGGCCGCTTCGATATAAATTTTCAGCGTTTTCCTGGCTTTTTCCTGTCCAATATACTCCTCCAGCCACTGGGGCCGCAGACTGGTCTCTATTTTCAGGTCTTCTTCCTGAATCTGGGTGGAAATCACACGTTTTTCCATGAAAGATGTTCCTTTCTTATCAAACTGTCTTTATGTTCAACCGTCCATTCAGCAAACACAAAACAGGTGTTACTGTCAACATTCTTAAAAGATTTCCCGCTGAACCGCTACAGCAGCGCCATTTGCTTTAAGGCAGACTTTAACACTTCTTCTACGGTAATGTCCGGCGTAAGTTCCACACTGTTCACTGACTTTAAGGCTTCTGATGAAGAATATCCCAGTGCGGTTAATGCCTGAACGGCTTCGCTCTTTACTCCGGAAAGAGACTCTGCCCGCTCCGGTTCCCTGTGAAGAGTTTTCAGTTCCAGGGCATCCTCTAACTTTAACCGGTCCTTTAATTCAAGAATTACCCTCTGTGCTGTCTTGCTGCCGATTCCAGGAGCCTTTGCAATAGCCTTTGCGTCCTCTCCCAGCACTGCAAATCGCAAATCATCCGGCGTCATCACCGACAATACTGCCAGCGCGCCTTTGGGACCTATCCCGCTGACTCCCAGCAGCAGGCGGAAGATGCTAAGGTCATCTCTGGTGAGAAACCCGTACAGCTCCATTAAGTCTTCTTTTACATGAAGGTAAGTATAAATTTTAACCCTCTGGCCGGTTCCGGTAAAATGGTCTGTCATACTGGCAGGAATATGGACCTCATAACCGATATCATGTACTTCTACCACAATAACATCATCCAGAATCTCAACCAGTTCACCTTTTAAATAAGAATACATAACCTTTTCTCCTCATTCAAACTGCGGGCTTTGAAAAGGATTCCACCATTTCTCCGTAAAAATAAAATCCTTTACACTCCTTTAATTTCACGTTTACGATTCTGCCCACCAGTTCACTGGTTCCAGGGAGATGTACCACAAAATTATTACTCAGCCTTCCGGTTACCAGTGTCTGATCCTGTTCATTCACTTCTTCCACCAGGACAGGCTCCGTGGCTCCGGTAAGAGCTCCCGCCTTTTGGGCGGCAGTTTCCTGCACTTCCTTCAGCAAACGTTCAAACCTGTCCTTTACCACCGCTTCCGGTACCTGCTGTTCCATGGACGCCGCAGGAGTACCGGTCCGTCTGGAATAAATAAAGGTAAAAGCACTCTCATATCCCACTCTGCGTACCACATCCAGAGTTTCCTGAAAATCTTCTTCCGTTTCTCCCGGAAATCCCACAATAATATCTGTGGTAAGGGCAAGATCCGGCACTGCGCTGCGCAGTTTATCCACCAGCGCAAGATATTTCTCCTTATCATAATGACGGTTCATTTCCTTTAAAATACGGCTGCTGCCGGACTGGAGAGGCAGATGAAGGTGTTTGCAGATCTTTTTCGATTTCCCCATCACCTCAATCAGTTCATCCGACAGATCCTTTGGGTGGGAAGTCATAAACCGAATACGTTTAATTTTTTCTATCTGTTCTATTTTTCTCAGCAATTCTGCAAAAGTTAAAGGTTTCTTCAAGTTCTTCCCATAGGAGTTTACATTCTGTCCCAGCAGCATTACCTCCACTACCCCGTCTTCTGCAAGCTGTTCAATCTCCCGCAGAATATCTTCCGGTTTCCGGCTCCGCTCCCGGCCGCGCACATAAGGTACTATGCAGTAACTGCAGAAATTATTGCAGCCAAACATAATATTAACTCCTGATTTAAAAAAGTATTTCCGTTCTACCGGCAAGTCCTCCACAATTTTATCTGTATCTTTCCAGATATCAATCAGCATTCCCTGCTGCTCAAAGGAAGCTGACAGCAGTTCCGCAAATTTATAAATGTTGTGGGTTCCAAAGACCAGATTCACAAAGGAATAACTCTTTTTTAACTTTTCAATCACTTCCGGTTCCTGCATCATACAGCCGCAAAGTACAATTTTTTTGTAAGGATTGCGTTTTCGTGAACCGTTCAGATAGCCCAGACGCCCCCAGACCTTATTGTTGGCATTTTCCCGCACCGTACAGGTATTGTAAAGCACCAGATCTGCTTCCTCGCTGTCTGCCCTCACATAACCTACAGTCTCCAGAATCCCCGCCAGTTTTTCTGAATCCCTGGCGTTCATCTGACAGCCGAAAGTCTGAACAGAAAACGTAAAGGAACGTCCCGCTCTTTCCTCCAGTTCCCGGAGGCTGCGGCGGCATTTCGCCATAAAATAATACTGCCTGTCCGGTTCTCCTGCAGGCGGCTCCATATCTAAATTTATCTTATCCAAATCTGTCTCGTTATACATTTTTCCTGTTCCTTCCTGTAAGATAAAAGAAAACCCCCGAATGTACCGCAAAATACTTCGGGGGTTCAATTCTCATATCTTACAGCTGCTCCTGAAATCCCGGTTTGTACAGGTGACGCGGTATTCCGTCTACCATAACCGGTGACACATCGCCCTGTATCAGCGGCTTTACATAAGTTACAAATTCATCTGTCACATAAGTGCCGTCTTTTGTCACCCAGTTTCTGGGCACCAGTTTTTCATCATTTGCAATCTTATGTACATCTTTTACGGCTGTGGTACTCTGGTAAGGATCGTCTGAAATACGCTCCAACACTACCATTTTGCCTGTATCGCCTTCATCTGCCGCTTTCACAGCAGCACCGCCTACCTGGAATGCCTCAAGAATATCAATTCGGGAAGCAGAATGGGAAGCAGAACGCTGCAGAGTGCTCAGCTCAATGGCACGGGTCTTGCAGCCAATCTCTCCTGCTACAAAATTAGCCAGATATGCCGCTGTTCCGGAAAGCTGCTTGTGCCCGAAAGCGTCTACAAAATCAACGCTGTTTCCCAGCTCACACACATATTTTCCATCTGCAACTTTAATACCCTCAGAAACTGCCACCACAACAGAAGATTTCTTTTCCAGCAGCTTGCGGATTTTGGCAATGAATTTTTCAAGGTCAAACTGCAGTTCCGGAAGATAAATCAGATCCGGGCCGGTACTGTCCTCTCCTTTTGCCAGAGCTGCTGATCCTGTCAGCCATCCGGCATTCCGTCCCATAATCTCGATAATGGTAACCAGTCCCTTATCATACTCCAGACAGAAACTGTCGCAGATAATTTCTTTTACGGAGGTACCGATATATTTTGCAGCGCTTCCGTAACCGGGCGTATGGTCTGTCAGCGCCAGATCGTTGTCAATGGTCTTGGGACATCCGATAAACCGTACGGTCTGTCCGGTAATGATGGCATAATCGGATAATTTCTTAATGGTATCCATGGAATCATTTCCGCCAATATAAATAAATGCCTCTATATCAAGTTTATTTAAAATCTCAAATATTTTCTCATAAACTCCCATATCCTCATGGATTTCCGGCAGTTTATAACGACAGGAGCCCAGATAGGCAGCCGGCGTGCGCTTGAGAAGCTCTGCATCCAGTTCATTTGTGATATGCTCGGAAAGATCAATATAGCGTTCCTGAAGAAGTCCCTGGATTCCGTGCAGCATTCCGTATACTTTCTTTGCCCCACGATCCTTTGCTGTTCTGTATACCCCTGCAAGGCTTGAATTAATGGCCGCAGTAGGACCGCCTGACTGTCCCACGATAACATTTTTTTTCATACTAACACCTCCGCGTTTATTTGTGCTTTTCGCAAACTCATAGATTATATTATACCAAAGAATCAGGGCCTGTACAAGTTCTATTTGGGAAAATTTTTAAAATCAAAAATGAAATGTAATATTAAATAAGTTAGATTTTCTTTCCGAACTGTGATAAAATAAAATCATCATTTAAAGTACCGTTTAATGGAGGCAGTCATATGAATTTTGATACAGACAAATTAAAATGGACAGGAAAACCTGCGGATTACACCATCTCTCATGATAAAATTGAGATTACAACAAATCCTCACACAGATTTATGGCAGAGAACATACTATCATTTCAGAAACGACAATGCACCTGTTTTGCAGATGGAAACAGATGAAAAATTCTTTTCCTTTACTGTGAAAACAGAATTTGAAAGTAAGCACAGATTTGACCAATGTGGGATTGTGATGTACCTTGACAGTGAAAACTGGCTGAAAGGCTCGATAGAATACGAGAACGAAGCATTTCAGCACCTTGGAAGCGTTGTCACAAACAATGGCTATTCCGACTGGGCGACAACAGAAATAAGCGCTTCTGTAAAGTCAATGTGGTACAGATTCAGCCGCAGGGAAGATGACTATTGTATTGAGTGTTCTGAAGATGGTGTTACCTTCCGGCAGATGCGTATCTGCCATATGTGGAATGGTCATGGAACAATACAGTTTGGAATTTATGCGTGCAGTCCCGAAGAATCATCTTTTAAGGCTGTGTTTACCCACATGGAAATAACGGAATGCAAATGGCCTGCCCATAACGGGCAACAGCCGGACTAAGAAAACATATCGTTTCCGGGGAATTGCGAGACGTAGCCTGACATAGTTGTGAAGAACAGGCATGAAAGGAATGTTATGGAACTGAAATTCAGCGCAGTGATACTTCAAAATAAAGATACGGATGCTGCTTATGTAGAAGTCCCTTATGATATCAAAAAACTTTTTGGTAAAGACCGCCTGCCGGTAAACGCTGCTTTTGACGGCATCCCATACAGGGGGCAGGTAGTAAAAACGGACACCCCCTGTTATATGATTCGTGTTACCGGACAGATCCGCAGGCAGACCGGCAAAAATTTTGGCGATATTGTTGAAGTTGTTTTACAGGAAAGGGACAGCGAGAAGCCATCCATGTGGAAATGTCCAAAATGCGGAAGGGAATTTAAGAAAAACGGGCAGAGCCATTTTTGTGGTGAAAAGCCCAAAACGATTGATGAATATATCCTGGGCCAGGATGAGGATAAACAGGAAGATCTGCAGCATATCCGCCAGATCCTGCACAGGGCACTTCCGGAAGCGGAAGAACGTATCTCATGGAGTATGCCAACTTATTGGAAAAAGCATAATATCCTTCATTTTGCCGCTTCAAAGAAACACATTGGACTGTATCCGGGACCTGAGGCCGTAATACATTTTTCGGAAGAACTTCAGGGTTACAAAACCGAAAAGGGAACTATTCGTATCCCTTATGGCAATATTGATGATGCATTGATTGAAAAAATCGCAAAGTGGTGCTGGCAAACCGGAAATCATGCGTGACCTGGAAGTCTGCTTATATTTCTCCTGAGGGTGTAAGTCTTAATCCGCTGGCATTATACAGGTTGGCACTTTGATAAATATGCAAGCATAGTACTATATAAGAAGGGAGATAATTACAGTGCCAAACGTAAAAAAACTAATTGAAAAAATGAAGCAACAGCCAAATGGAATACGGCCCGAAGAAATAGACAAAGTTTTAGCCGCATATGGCTATATTCCGGCAAGGCAAAAAGGAAGCCACAAGCATTATCTGAATAAAGAAACCGGGGATTTAATAACAATAAAACAAGAAAATCCATTAAAAAAGGCTTATGTTGTGGATGTGCTGGGCAGGATAGGGGAATAATCCCCTTATCCTGGCATAACATAGCAAGCGGAAAGGAGCATGAAGGCATGGAAGTTAAAGATTATATGGGATTGCCCTATACAAGATTAGTGCAGGAAATAAACGATGAAAGCGGGCACTATTTCTATGGCAGAATTTTGGAACTTGACGGATGCCAGAGTACCAGTGATACACTGGAAGGATTATATGAAAACCTTAATGAAGCACTGGAAGGATATATTGAAATAAAGATTGAAAATAATCTCCCTATACCAATTCCGGAAACACCAAACAATTACAGCGGTAAATTTGTTGTAAGGCTTCCAAAATCTCTTCATCAAAGATTAGCCATTGAAGCGGAAAAAGAGGGGGTAAGTCTTAATCAGTTAGCGTTATACAAATTGGCACTTTAATAAATATGCATATAAGGCAGGGGATTCACGCCCTGCCTTATATGCATATTTATGCTGCCTGTGTGCTACGCGGCAAAATTTAAGGCTATCACTGACAACTCACATCAGCGACAGCCCTTAATTTTACGCCGTTTCTTAGAACTTACCAGCCTTCGCTGCTTCCTCAATGGAAACTGCAACTGCAACGGTTGCTCCTACCATCGGGTTATTACCCATTCCGATTAAGCCCATCATTTCAACGTGAGCCGGTACGGAAGAAGAACCTGCAAACTGTGCGTCAGAATGCATACGACCCATGGTATCTGTCATACCGTAGGAAGCCGGTCCTGCTGCCATATTGTCCGGATGAAGGGTACGTCCGGTACCGCCGCCGGATGCAACAGAGAAATATTTCTTGCCCTGCTCATTACATTCTTTCTTATATGTACCTGCTACCGGATGCTGGAAACGTGTGGGATTGGTGGAGTTACCGGTAATGGAAACACCAACATTTTCATGATGCATAATTGCAACGCCTTCCTGAACGTCATCTGCACCATAACATTTTACAGTAGCGCGAAGTCCGTCAGAATATGGTTTTTCATAAACCACGTCTAATTTAGCTTCTTTGTAATCGTATTTTGTCTCAACAAAGGTAAATCCGTTGATACGGGAAATAATCTGTGCTGCGTCTTTTCCAAGACCATTTAAAATAACGCGAAGAGGTTTCTGGCGAACTTTGTTGGCCTTTTCAGCGATACCGATGGCACCTTCTGCCGCTGCAAAAGATTCATGGCCTGCCAGGAAACAGAAGCACTCTGTTTCTTCTTCTAATAACATTTTTCCAAGGTTGCCATGGCCTA
>OFHM01002399.1_pt1 | contig 10671 bp, 13 predicted proteins | sample 1521311 | NCBI WGS metagenome assembly OFHM01 (sample SAMEA3504083, study PRJEB24116) | mouse gut metagenome | biome: mouse gut; feature: mouse-associated habitat; material: faeces | place: Denmark | collected 2011 | reverse complement strand
CCCGTCAGCAAACAGGCCAGAAGCAAGAGCAGCGCCCCGGCTCGCCGGAGGGGAAAGGTTTTAGACAAGCGTCATCACTCCGTTCCTCAGCAGTCAAGTGATGCTAGTATGTCCAAATCAAAGAGATTCTTGCTCCTTCTCCGCCTTTTTCTTATCCAGAAATTTTTCCGCCTTGTCCATCAGGTCCGGCGCCATCTCCACGATGCGGTCCAGCGTCGTCACCGGAGGTGCCGCCACCGGCAAAACCCGAGTCACGCCGTCCTTGATGGTCAAAAAGGCCACGGGGTCAATTTTCACCCCCGCGCCGCCTCCGCCGCCAAAGCCCCTGGGCTGCGCCTTTCCATAGTCCCCGCCGCCGCTGCCAACGCCAAAGCTGACCCGGGAAATGGGAATCAGGGTCACGCCGTCGGGGGTATGGATAGGCTGGCCCACAATGGTGTTGGTATCCGCCAGCTCGCGGACCTTTTCAATTGTGGAGCGCATCAGCTCGCTGACCGGGTTCTTCTTGTCCATCGTATTATCCATCTCGTACGTCCTTTCTCCTGTTGTCCGCTTCTAAAAAACCGCTTCCTTCATGCTTCACGCGGCGGGAGGTTCCGTTTTGCACGCTTCAGGCCCGGGGTCTGTAGGGGGCCGCTCCTCCGGCTTTGACGGACGTGTCTTACACCGTTTTCGCCAGCGCAGGAACCAGCCCAGGGCCGGAAACGCCATGCCAAACCCCATAGCCAGCAGCGTCCCGATGCGGAGTGTAACGCCGATCTCCCCCGCTGCCGCCGTCTCCCCGGCTTGGAAGTCCACATCTGTGTGGATATGCGGGTCCCGAATATCCAGCAGCCGCTCCAGCAGAGGCATTCCCCCCCAGACGGCGGCCTGAATCTCCCCGTAAGCTTGGGCGGAGGCCGCGGGGTCCTCCTGTCCCCCCAGCGTCAGGGACAGCCGCAGGGGCTTCACCCGGATTCCCCGGCGTGTCCGGCTCAAAGCCCGTTTCAGCGGCGGAAGCAGGGTGCGGAGTGCGTCCTTCCCGTCCTCCAGGGTGAAGGAGGGTTTGAGTCTCGGCTTAACCGGATTTTTCGCCGCCTTCTTCTCTTTTTTCGGCTTCTCCGTCCCGGGTTTTTTCGGCCTGGCGGGGAGAATATGTACCCGCAGCAGGCCGAATATTACATCCAGCCGGAGTTCTCCCCCGGCGAACGCCGCCCAGACGCCCACCCGGGTCCAGCAAAGCAGGACAATCACCAGCGCGATGACCGCCAGTATCCGCAGCCACGCCATAGGCGGCGCCTCCTCTCCTTATTCCGTTTCTTCCTCCTCTTTTTCAGAGGCTACAATCTCCCCGTTCTCCCCCAGACGCATCTGGCCGTCAGCCTCCGGCTCCAGGGGGTCCTCCTCCCCGGAGGGTTCTATCAGCTCCGGTAAGTCCCCCAAACTGCTGAGATGGAAGGCTCGGAGAAACTGCTTCGTGGTCCGGTACAGCCGGGGCCGCCCTGGGACCTGCAGCCGCCCGCACTCCTCAATTAAATCCCGGTTCAGCAGCAGGCTCATGGTGTAGGAGCTGTCCACGCCTCGGATTTGGTCCACATACGCCCGGGTCGTGGGCTGATAATACGCAATGATGGTCAGCGCCTCCAGGGCTGGCTGGCTGAGCTTGGCGGGCTTGCGGATCTCCAGGGCCCGGTGCACCACGCCAGCAAACTCCGGGGCGGAACAAAGCTGCCAGCAGTCGTCCATTTGAACCAGGCGGATGCCCCGCCGGTCAAAGGCGTAGCGGCCGCTCAGGTCTTTCAGCGCCCGCTCCACAGCGGGCCGGGCCAGCTCCAGGGCGGTGCAGAGGCGTTTTATTTGAATAGGTTCGCCGGAGGCGAACAAAATCGCCTCCACAGCGGATTCGATTTCCTTTCTCTCCATGAGACCTCCTTAGATTTCCTCCGTCTGGGCGGCGAGGTGCTCCGGCGGGTCTCCCACCTGGCGGACCGTGCACTCGGTCTCTGCGCCCGTCAATTGCAGCACGTGGGACCGGCACAGCTCCAGCACCGCCAGAAAGGTGGCCACAATCTCGCTGCGGCTCCGGCTCCCGTGAAAAAGCTGGAGAAAGCGGGTGACCGTTCCATCCTTCAAACGGCGCAAAATGTCCAAGGCTTTCCGCTCCACGGGGTAGGGCTCGTGCCGGGCAATGTCCTGAAAGGCCGCCTTGGGCGGCGGCAGCTTCCGCTCCGCCCTCGCCTGAAGCTCCCGCATGGCCCGGAGCAAGTCCTGGGGATGGTGGTCATAGAGAATCTCACCAGGTTCCAGAGGCTCCGGACCCCGGACGCAGACACTGCGGCCAAACTCTCCCAGGGGGGCCATCTTCTCCCCCATGGCTTTGATGTAAGCGTAGCTCTCCCCCCGGCGGCGTTCCTCCAGGGATTGAATCAGGGCCTCCATCTCGCTCTTGGCCTCCTCGTCCTCAATGGAGAGCAGCATCCGGGTCTTGAGGAAGACCAAATGAGACGCCATAGCGGCAAATTCGCTGGCAACCTCCAGGTCCAGCTGCTGGCGGCGGTCCAGCCAGCTTAAGTACTGGCCGCAGATCAGGGAGATGGAGATGTCCTGAATCTCCATCTTATTCTTCCCCAGGAGAAAGAGAATCAGGTCCAGGGGACCCTCAAAATCCTGGAGCTCCTCCGTCCGGGAGTGGACCACCTTTTCCAGTTTGAATACGGGACTTTCCAAAAATACCTCCCCCGCGCCGGGACAGCCCCCGGGCGGATTTAGAAAAACAGCTCGAACAAGAACCGGTAACCCCCCAGAATGGCGCCGCTGATAAGGTCCCCGGTAACACCGAACCAGCTCAGGGCCAGCAGCAAAAACATACCGTAGCGCTCATAGCGCATCCACCCAAAGTATGCCCGGTCCGGCAGGAAGGCCCCCAGCACCTTGGAGCCATCCAAAGGCGGAATGGGCAGCAGGTTAAACAGCCCCAGGCCAATCGAAAGCGGGGCCAGGGTGTAAAGCAGGAACTGGAAGAGGGAAACACGAATCCCCATGGGCATCCACGCCCCGCGGGCGTAAAGCTCCCGGCTGAGGAACACCGCCAGCAGGGCCAGCAGGAGATTGGACACTGGCCCCGCCAGGGCGGTAAGGGCCATGCCCTGCTTGGGCTTTTTAAAATACCGGGGGTCCACCGGAACGGGCTTGGCCCAGCCGAAGCCCACTGCCAGCATCATGGCAAGGCCCAGCCAGTCAATATGCCGCAGGGGGTTCAGACTCAGCCGATGGCGGTCCCGGGCCGTGGGGTCCCCCAGGGTATAGGCCGCCATGCCGTGGCAGGTCTCGTGGACCGTCAGACAGAGGAGAACGGCCAGGACCCGCGCCACCGTGCCCTCCAGAAAATTCCAGTCAATAGAGCGGACAAGCCCGGCGAAGTCCATGGTCCTCCCCCTTTCATAGTTGCTTTATTATAGCAGTTCCCAAAAGGAAATACAAGGGAAACCATAAAAAAGCCTGTCCGGACGGGCAGCCAGCCCATGAAAATCCAGAAAGCCTCCCTCCGGGAAACCGGCCGCCAGCTTCGATTCCGCAGGCAGGCCCTTCCCCATCTTTTAAACACAGAACAGGGGACCGCAGAATCATCTGTGGTCCCCTGCTGTTCCTGCATGGCTTTGGAATTTACTCTATTTCCGAGAGTTTGACAGGCCGCCCTTCCTTGAGGGATTTGGCGGCGGCGGTGATGAGGGTGGGATAGAGGCCGTCCTCGCCGGTGACCTGGGTCTCCGTGCCATTGATGACCGCCTCGGCAAAGGCTTTCTGCTCGGCGGCAAAAGCCATGGTGTAATGGTCCCACATAATCTTATAGTAGGCGCTGGAGACGGTGCCGTCCGCTCCGTAGAAGGCGGCGTTGTTGGGAGTGTCGTTTTCGTCCATGACCGCGCCCTCGGACCCGAAGACCTCTACCCGCTGGTCGTAGCCGTAGACGGCCTTCCGGCTGTTGTCGATGACGCCCATGGCCCCGTTGGCAAATTTCAGGGACACCACGGCGGTGTCCACGTTCCCCGCCTCGCCGATGGCCGGGTCCACCAGCACGCCGCCGGAGGCCTTCACATAGTCGATGGCCGGGGGCTCAGGGTCCCGGGAGCAGATCTTGACGAGGTTCACCTTGCCCACCTTCCCGGCTCGGACCGCCTCGTAAACTGCCCGGTGGTTGTGGTCGAAGCGGCGGTTGAAGCCCACCTGGAGCTTGACCCCGTTCTTCTTCGCCGCGGCGATGGCCTCCTTCACCCGGCCGATCCGGTAGTCCACGGGCTTCTCCACGAACACGTCCTTTCCCGCCTCGGCCGCCTTTATGGCATACTCCGCATGGAGATCCGTGGGGGAGCAGACGGCAACCGCCTTGATTTCGGGGTCCTTCAGGATGACATCCGCATCCTTGACGATGTTGGGGATGCGCAGCCGCTGGAGAAATTCTATGGTCTCCTGGCTCATATAGGGGCCGGCGATGGTTTTGATCTCCATCTCCGTAACAAATTTCGCAATGTTCTCCGCGTGGACCCGTCCGATGCGGCCCGCGCCAATGATGCCGATTTTGATGGATTTCATGGGTTCTTCTCCTTATTACCAAAGTTTCATGATCGCTTCCACCGCTTCGGCAATGGTGGTCTTCGGAATCAGCTCGAAGCCGATGAGGCCGGTGTAGCCGGTTTCCTCCAGGCAGGCCAGCACGTTCGGGTAGTTGATCTCACCGGTGCCGGGCTCGTGCCGGCCCGGGGCGGCCGCCACATGGATGTGGCCGAACCGGTCCCCATAAGAGCGGATGTTGCCGCACAGGCTCCCCTCGTTGAGCTGCATGTGGTACACGTCGTAGAGGACCTTGAGCTTGGGAGAGCCGATGAGCTGGGTCATCTCCGCCGCCATCCAGGTGGTTTTCAGGAAATATCCCACATGATCTGTGGTGATGTTCAGGGGCTCCAGATTCATCAGGACACCGGACTCCTCGGCGATTTTCGCGCACTCTTTCAAGGTGCCGAACATGGTGCAGAGCTTTACTGTGTCGCTGAGTTCATCATAAAAGCCAGATACGCTTCCTTCTGACTGGGGTCGACGAGGGAGAGCTCCGCGTCCCCGTTAAATCCGGAAATGCCGATTCCAGCGGACTCCGCCGCCGCCTTTACCGCGTCCAGATCCTTGTCCGTCCAGCTCCAGAACTCGACAAACTGGAAGCCGTCCTCTTTCGCCGACCGAAACTGCTCCGGGAACGGAGGCTCGCTGTACATCGGCTCGATGCAAGCTGATTTTTGCAGAAACATATTTCCCGGCCCTCCTTGATGATGGTAGAGTGTATTCCTTCGTTTGTGCTATACACAATTTCAAACTTCACATACAGCAGCACAGCGGAAGCAAATGTCAATGGGAAGGTTTCAAGTCTGTTAAAGTTCAGCAAGTATGTCAAAAAAGCGCATTGACTTTTTACAGATTGACAGAGGTCGGTTTTCCGGTTATGAAACCATCAAGTTGTGCAATTTCACACAAGGAGGCGGTTTTTATGGCAAGCAGACCGACAATTCAAATGCTGGCGGAACGGGCGGGCGTCTCCCTCGAAACGGTGGACCGGGTGGTGAATGACCGCCCCCATGTCAACGAGGAGATCCGGCAGCGGGTGCTGGCGGCCATGAAGGCGGAGGGCACGGAGGGCTTCGCCGTCTGCGCGGTCAACGACCCGGCCATTCAAAGCTGGCTCCGCTTGAGAATCGGGGAGGGAATTCCCTGCGTCACCTTCAACTCCGACCTGCCGGAGAGCGGCCGTCTGCGCTTTATAGGGCAGGACATCCGTCAGGCGGGCCGCGTAGCCGCCGGACTGCTTTACAAATGCGTCTCCGGGCAGGGCCCCATCCTGACCACCGCCAGCAGCTGGACGGGTTTCGGGAGCGGCTGGCGGAGCTGAGCTTTCCGGCGGAACTGCTTGTCGTTCGGGAGACCTACAACGACTATGAGACGACCCTGCGGGCCGTGGGAGAATCACTTGAGGAATTCCCGGACCTGCGGGGAGTCTGCATGGCGAACCTGAGCGTTTCCGGCAGCTGATTCGCTCCGGCGCGGTGGATTTCACCATCCCCCAGGATTTGGTGCAGCAGGGATACACACCCCTGCTGCTGCGGAATCACATGCGAAAAAAGCCCCCCTGGAACCTGACCAGTTCCAAGGGCGGATCAATATCCTCTGCACGGAGAACCTGGCGTAAGGGCCGTCGCTTTGTCTCTATGAAACACTGCATCCCCTCTTGACATATATAGATATCCGATATATAATGCCAATAGGCGATATATAGATTACCTATATAAGGAGGTCTCTCATGGAGCTGGAAAAAAACCTGGTCAGCGGGAGCATGTCCCTGCTGGTGCTGAAACTGCTGGAAGACGGTGATCTCTACGGCTATCAGATGATCGCGGAGCTCCGGCGGCGGAGCGACGACACCTTCCGCCTCAAAGCGGGGACCCTCTACCCCCTCCTCCACAGCCTGGAGGAAAAGGGATTTGTCACCGCTTATGAGCAGACGGCGGAGTCCGGGAAAACCCGGCGGTATTACCACCTGACCAAGCATGGCCGGAGCGCGCTCCAGGAGAAGGAAACGGCCTGGAACGCCTACGCCCGTGCCATGGGCCAGGTTCTGAAAGGGGGCGCGTGCCTTGCCGGAGCGTAAGACCATTGCCGCCTATCTGGAGGCGGTGCAGGGGCAGATTCGCTGGAAGCGGGCCCGTCCCCTGCTGGTCCGGGAGCTGGAGCGGCACCTGGAGGACCAGCGAGACGATTTCCTAAAAGAGGGCAAGGCCCCCGATGAGGCGGAGCGGCTGGCCGTGGAGGACATGGGCGACCCGGTGACCGTGGGGACCGAGCTGGACCGGGTGCACCGGCCCCGGCCCCAGTGGGGGCTATTGGGGCTGACTATCGTTCTGGCTGCGGTCGGAGTATTTCTGCGGGTACTTTTTCGCCGCCCCTATTTCCGGCAAGACCTGGTCCTGATGAGGGCCCTGGCCTCCCTGGGCCTGGGCACAGCGGCCATGCTGGGGATGTACTTTTTCGACGTGTCCCGGCTGGTCCGGCACGCAAGGGCCGTGTACATAGGAACTCTGGCAATGACGGTTCTGCTCCGGGCGGTCCTGTATCCCACCTATTACAACGCCCTCATGTCAGCGCTGTATCCTCTTGTCTATGCTCTCTGGCTTTACAGCTTCCGGGGCAAAGGCTGGAAAGGGTTTGTCCTTGTCATTCTAGGCGGCGTTCCCCTGGCGGTGAGCTGCGAAGTCATCCCCTCCATGTCAAGTCTTTCGGTGCTGCTGCTCTCCGGCCTGGTGGTGACACTTTACGCCGTGGGGCGGGACTGGTTCGGCGCGGGCCGGTGGAAGGGGCTTGCGGCGGCCCTGGCGATCCCTGCCCTTCTGCTAACCTGGCTTCTTTCCCAGGGCTATCTCAGCTCTCTTCGCGGAAGGCTTCAAATCGCCCTCCACCCGGAACAGGATAAATTGGGCAGGGGCTTCATGGGCTTTATTCTCCAGGCTTTCTGGCAGGACGTCCCGCCCCTCCGGCAGCACGGGAGCGTTGGCGCCGCCGTCCACGCCGGGGTGCGGGTCCGCGTCTTAACCAGCGGCGGTCAGGAGATGCGGCCCATCGACTTCTCCCACGACTTCCTCCCCGCCTCCATGGCGGTGGCCTGGGGCTGGGTCCCCCTGCTGGTCCTGCTGGCGGCGCTGGGGGTTCTTTTCCTCTGGCTGCTGGTGAAGGGCCTGCGGCAGAGCTATCTGCCGGGCCGTCTGGTGGTGCTGGCGGTAACCTTGACGCTGGGGCTTCAAACCCTGTTCAGTGCGGCGCTGAATTTCGGCTTTGTGCTGTTCTCCGCCAGCCTGCCCCTGGTGGTGGGGAACCTCCAGACGGTGGTGGACATGGCGCTCATCGGCCTGGCCCTGTCGGTGTTCCGGGGGGACTCCATCGCCCGGGAGGAGTCCGCCAAGCCCCTCCGCCCCCGAAAGCGGCTGCGGGTAAAGCTTGAGTACCAGTGAAAGAAGCCTCCCCGTCACACGGCGGGGAGGCTTCTTTATACCTTTTTAATTGGGTGTCGAATCACGGTTTCCCCCTTCTCCGGCGGGACCCGCCGGGCGTCGGTGAGGTAAATCTCGTGGTGCTGCCGGGCCTCGCTCAGGTCGTCGGCATAGCCCTGCTCCTCTATAAATGCGTCCATTTTCGCCACCGATTCCGGTTCGGAGTCGAAGGATCCCAGATGCATGATCTGGACGCAGAGCCCCTCCTCCACCGTCCAGAACTCCGCGGCGGAGCAGTCCAGCTTCTTTTTCCGGGAGGCGGTCCCCGCCGCCCAGGCGAAGTCCGCCGGGGTCACAAAGTCCGGCAGACGGATGGCGGAGGTCCAGCGGAAGCCGTCCTTGTTCCCATAATCTATGCCGCTTCCCCCCTCCTGCCGCCAGAAGCCCTCCAGGGGCGGGACCACATACTCGAAGAAGCCCTCAATGCGGTAGTCGCTCTTATAGCTCATTTTCAGGGTATAGGCCACGGCGTACAGCACGCCCATGGCCCGCTGGTAGGCCCCGCCCTCCTGGTTGGGGTCTCCCCTGCCCTGCACGGCAATATAGTTCATCTCCGGCACCGTCACAATTTCCGGCCTGTCCTTGGGTAGATAGAACTCCTTGAACTCTTTCTTGAAATCAAAGGCCATACGAACCCTCCCTTTCCATGGATAGTTTAACAGTTTTTTGAAAAAACGCAAGCGCATGTTATTTCTGGAAATCCGCCCCGGAATATTGACCGGGAGGCAAATTTCCTATATAATGGGCAATTAACAGCGTGGACCCCTGCCGCGGCCCCGACATGCGGCGGACTTTTTTTACATACCGTCTCGACAAAAACCGACGAAAGGAACCTGCTATGCGTCTTATTCGACAGCGTATTCTCTCCGGCCTCCTGGCCGGGGCCCTGCTCCTCACGCCCGCTTTGGCCTTCACCGACACGGCCGGCCATTGGGCTGAATCCGCCGTCAACAAATGGAGCCAGGAGTACGGCGTGCTCCAGGGCTACGACGACGGGTCCTTCCGGCCCGACGACTCCATCACCCGGGGGGCCTTCGCCGGGATTCTGGACCGCTTCCTCCAGTTCCAGTCCGCCGCTCCCGCCGGGACCTTCTCCGACACCAAGGGGAGCCGCTGGGAGGACTCCATTTTAAAGCTCAACGCCGCCGGGGTGTACCTGGGCAGCGAGGGCAAGGCCCTTCCGGGGGACAGCATCACCCGCCAGCAGGCCATGACCATGGTGGCCCGGGCCTTCCAGCTGGGGGGGATGGACAACGTCCTGGCCTATCACGACGAGGCGCAGATCGCGGGCTATGCCCGTCCCTACATCGCCGAACTCACCGCCCGGGGCTGGATCACCGACGCGGCGGAGGGAAGCTTCCGCCCCACGGAGCCCCTGACCCGGGCGGAGCTGGTGAACCTGCTGAACAACATGATCCAGGTCCTGATCCAAACCAGCGGAAGCTATTCCAGCAATGTGGAGGGCAGCCTCCTTATCAACGCTGCGGGCGGCGCGGAGCTGTCCAATATGACCGTCACCGGAGACCTGCTCATTGCCCCCGGCGTCACCGGGGCCGTCACTCTGGACAACGTCACCGTCACCGGGGAAATTCGGAATTTCAGCTCCGTCACGCCGCAGATCCTCAGCACTCCGGCCGAGGCCCCCGTCACGCCTGTGGATCCGGTGACCCCGGTGCAGCCCACCCCGCCCGAAGAGCCCGGAACCCCCGGCTCCGGTGAGGACTTTGACTGGGGCATTGTGGTGGTGCCCACTCCCGCGGACCCCAGTGCGCCGACGGTGCCGGAACAGCCCGCCGGGCCCGGCATCCAGCCCAGCGAGGTCTATACTCCCGGCATCACCACCGGGGAAACCATCGACTACAGCGACCGGAAGATTCCCGTCTACGCGGGCACGGAGCAAAACCAGCTCCGGCACGGGGACTTTATCTGGGCCGCAGCCCATCCGGACCGGCTGGTGTACATCGGCAGCCAATTCCGCACCCGCTTCGGCATCGACGTCTCCGCCTACCAGAACCGGGCCAGCCAAAATGAGACCATCGACTGGCAGGCCGTCCGAAACGACGGAGTGGACTTCGCCATGATCCGTATCGGCCTCCGGGGCTACTCCTCCGGCAAAATCAACGAGGACGCCTTCTACCGCCAGAACATCGAGGGGGCTATGGCCGCCGGGATCGAGACGGGCGTGTACTTCTTCGCCCAGGCCATCACCGTGGAGGAGGCCATTGAAGAGGCGGATTTCGTTATTGAGCGCCTCCGGGGCCTGAACATCAACGGTCCCGTGGCCTATGACTGGGAGATGCACGACTCCAGCTACCGGGTCTACGGCACCTCGCCGGAGATGGCCACCGCCTGTGCCATCGCCTTCTGCAAGCGTATCCAGGAGGCGGGCTACACGCCCATGATCTACGCCGGGACCTATGTCAGCTATGTGAAATACGACCAGGGGGCCATCGCGCCCTACCTATGCTGGTATCCCGAGTACAAGAGCGACAGCTCGGAAAAGCTGTGCCCCACCCTTTATTATCAGCCGGACTACTGGCAGTTCTCCAGCAAGTGCTCCGTCGCCGGCATCGGCGGAAATGTGGACGCAAACATCCAGTTTATTCGATAA
>OFHM01002398.1_pt1 | contig 10671 bp, 7 predicted proteins | sample 1521311 | NCBI WGS metagenome assembly OFHM01 (sample SAMEA3504083, study PRJEB24116) | mouse gut metagenome | biome: mouse gut; feature: mouse-associated habitat; material: faeces | place: Denmark | collected 2011 | reverse complement strand
CCCTTCCGGGGCTTCATTCGGTCCGATGCTGGTTTTTATAGATTACTTTTCAATGCCCTGTCACAACAATCCCCGGTTTCTTGCCTCATTGATCGCCGCGGCCTTGCTGGTCACTCCCAGCTTTTTATAGGTCTCTTTGTTGTGATATTTGATGGTGTTTTTTGTGATTCCAAGCTGAACGGCAATTTGTTCTATCGAACATCCGTTTGCCTGTAGTCTGAGAATCTTCAGCGCATTGGGCGAAAGGATGACTTGAGTGTGGGCTTCCAGAACCCACACGGTGGAAGGAGAGAACTGACTCACGTCATCCGCTGACATTCCTCCAGTACCTGCTTTTTATACTCCCGGTCCGTCCAGATAAAATCTTCCGCACGCAGAAGCTTCAGCGCCGCGCCGCCTTCCCTGGAAATCACACGGACAAAATGATAACTTTCCGCCTCTGTGATACAGGCCTGCATATTTTCTTTCCAGTCTCCCCAGTCCATATGATAGAGCGCAATGGCAAGCAGAAGTTTCGCCTCAATACGAACATATATTCTTTTCATTTTATCCGCATAGTACAGAAGTTTCTGCAGCAGTCCTACCGCCTGCTCATATCTGCCGTTTAGAAGGTAGACCCGCACTTTGATCAGATAGCGGAGCCGCTCCATGGTCTGGAATTCCTCGTTCTCATCCGGCGCCTCCTTCATCCAGTCCATCACTTCCTTCATCCGCCCCTGGTACATGAAAAGCCAGCATTTCAGGGCCCTGATGTTCTCAAGCAGCCTGGGGCTTTTCTGCATGGCCGTCTTCTCGAATCCTGAAAGCCGCTCCAGCGCGTCCTCTGCATGCCCCCGCAGCAGGGAGAGCTGCCCCAGGAGCCATACGGCCACGAAGCGCTGCTCCGTCTTCCCCACGCTCTCCGCCTGCATCATCCCCTTCTCCGCCAGAGAGACGACCTCATAGCTGTCCATGCCCTTTTCCAGGAAGCTTTCCGCCAGGGCTAAGCTCACCAGGCCCTTGCCATTGTTTCCCAGCACCAGGGAGACCATCTTTCCGATGCTGGCCGCCAGCTCCTTATCCTTTCTGCTCCACTCGCAGAAATCCTTCCCGCCGTTCATCTGGGAGGGAAGATTGCTTGTGACGGAGAATTCCGAAAGCACCACCCGATGCTCCCGAATCAAGGCATAGGCATGCTTGAGGATGTCCACCATCTGTATGGTCCCCCGGTGGGGCAGGCCGATGTCCAGATACAGAAGCCTGCTTTTCGCCTCCTTTCTGGCGCTTCCCGTGTGGTTCGCGGCATAGGCTTCCAGCTCACCATACCACCGTTCGCTCTCTTCCACGTTCATCCGGATCGACTGCAGCATGCTCATGCAGGACATCAGCACCGGGCTCTCCCGCACCGTATCCTCCGACAGGGACAGGTAGTAATGCCGAAGCTCAAAGTAGTGTCCGTTGGCCGGATTCTCTCTCGCATTGGTGATCAGCAGCCTGGAGATCTCGCCCTCATCCTGACAGGCCGCATAGGCCTGAAGCGCCCGGGCGATGTCGCCCCTCATCTCGTAGCAGTAACCGGCATTACAGTAGATCCGATGGATGCGCTCTGCCTTGACGCTCCGCATCAGGCGCCGATGCATGGATCTGGCGAAAGCGGTCTTGTACCGATAGGTCCCGTCTTTGTTCACCATAAAATCCCCGGTCTCCATGGCCTGCTCCAAAAGCTCCTCCACGTTCTTTTTGCCGGTGACCATCCGGGCCATCTGCACATCGAACGACTCCACCACGGACAGCTCCATCAAAAATTCCTGCAGCTCCAGGTCCCACTGATCGTACACATGGGTCTCCAGGTAATTGCTCATATAGTCCTTGGCGTGGTTGTAGACCCTTTCCTGATTGTCCACATCCGATTCCCTGCTCCCAAGGCCATTTCGCAGAAGCTCCAGGGCCAGGATGCGAAGCGCCAGGGGATGGCCGCCTGCCTCCTTCCAGATGCGCTCGGATACCCTTTCTCCCGGATATACTTCCCAGGACTCGAAATAAGCGTCCTGCTCCTCCCTCTCCAGCAGCATATCCTCTTCCCCGATCACGCAGAACAGATGGTTCACATACAGGGACATGAGCCATCTGGGAATCTGGCATCTGGAAATCAGGATCAGCCACACCTCCCTGCGCTCCATCAGATCCTCCAGGACCGGATAGATCTCCTCCCGCAGCTCCGGCGAGGTGAGCAGATACAGATCGTCGAAGACCATGATCCCCTCCTGGCCTTCCTTCGGTATCTGGAGGTCCCAGTCGGCATAATCCGCAGCCGAATAATAGGCATATTTCCTCCGGCCCAGATAATCCTTGACAAACGTGGTCTTGCCAAGTCCCGTCACGCCGCACAGATACACTGTCTGGCCCAGGCTCTGCGCCAGCTTCATCTTCTTCACCGCCCTCTTCGGCCGAAAATATCTTGTATCAGGCATGGCTTCCTCCTTTTTCTATTTTCATATAAAGCGCAGCGTACAGTTCCTGATCGATTCCCGTCCGCCCTATCCGCCGGTATTCCAGGTCCACAGCCCCGATCAAATCCTGATTGCCGATCCTGCGGTGCTCCGCCGCCGCCCGATAGGCCGCCGTGAGCGCCGCGGACTTGATTCCGCTTCCGGTCAGCTCCGCCACCCTGGCATACATGCCAAAATCAATCTCTTTCTCCAGCGGAGCCTCTCCGGGAAACACTTTTTTCCACAGAGCCAGCCGCTCCTCCTCCCCCGGCTGCCCGATGGGGATCAGAAAGGTCATCCGCCGCTTGAAGGCATTGTCGAAATTCTGCATCACATTGGTGGCCAGGATGGACACGCCGGAGTACTCCTCGATCCTTTGGAGCAGATAGGCCGTCTCCGCGTTGGCATGGCGGTCATTGGAGCTGGCCACCTCGGTCCGCTTGGTGAACAGGGCGTCCGCCTCGTCGAAGAACAGGATGGCGTTGGAGAACCTGGCGGCGTCGAACACCGCTCCCAGATTCTTCTCCGTCTCCCCGATGTATTTGCTGCCGATCTGGGACAGGTCGATCCGGTAGATGTCCAGCCCAAGCTCATTGGCCAGCACCTGGGCCGTCATGGTCTTGCCGGTTCCGGGAGGCCCGTAGAGCAGGATGGAAAGCCCTCTGCCATAGGGGAGCTTTCTGCCGAATCCATACTCCTCGTTGACCACGCTGCGAAAGCGTATCCGGTCGCAGGCATACCCCAGCTGCTTCCTGCTCTCCCCGGACAGCTGCAGATCCTCCCACACAAAGGGGCTGTCAAGCCGGGCGGCGTACCGGCCCAGCCCGCCGCTGCACTGATGCCGGATCTCCTCCTCCAGCCCCCGCTTCGACAGGAGAAATGCGTCCCCCGTCATGGGCGCGGCCAGCATGGCGCACACAAGGGCCTCCCGGATCCGCCCGGGAGACAAATCGTACAGAGACACCAGCTGATTTAAGTCCACATCCTCCGCGAACCGGATCCTGTACTCCCGCGCAAAGTGCTCCCAGAACGCCTTCTGCTCTCTGGTGCCCGGCATCCCCACGGGAATCCGGTACACATGCCCCAGGATCTCCGGCTCCTCCATCCATAAGGCATCCGCGCCCACCAGGAACCTCCCCGCATAGTCCCTTAAGTTCACCAGCGCCTGCGCCAGAGGCCCTGCCTCCTCCCGCCCCACCCCGTTCATGTCCAGATACAGGATATGCCCTGCAAGCACCGTCTTCAGCACCGCCTCCTCCAGGGCCTGGGCCACTGCCTCCGGGCCTTTCGTAAACAGCTTCTTCCCATGGATGCACAGGACCTCCATCCCCAGGGAATCTCCCATAGCCTGGGCCAGATACCTTTTGCCGGCGCCGGGCGCCCCCTGGAGCAGGATCACCCCTTCCTCCTGCAGCACGGACATCCGCACAAAGGCCTGCCGCAGCAGGTTCAGCTCCTCCTGGTGGCAGATCACCCGGCCCGTACCCCCCTCCTCCAGCACCTCCCCGCAGTAGGCCATGCCGCCCAGCATCTTCGTATTGCCGTACAGCAGAGACAATACCGGCTTTCTAAGGGTTATGGGGCGGGACAGCCTGGACAGCCTGGCATTGTCCCTCTCCGGCTGCAGCAGGAAGCGGTTGAGAAAGCGGTCCTCATCCAACAGAATCTCCGGCGCGTTTTCCGATTCCTCCAGAAACAGTCCGCACAAATCATGCACCAGCCCCGCCGTTGGCTTGGCCGTGCCGCTCTTCTCCTCCTGCAGGACTCCGAATATACGTTCATACTTCCTGCTGCGGTCCCCGCATGCGGCGAGAAGAAATGCCGTCATCTCCACCGGCTCCAGGTTCTCTGAGAGGAACCCGGATAGAGGGAGCCTGATCCCGTCCCCGTCAGGAAATATCCGCCCCTTTTCCAACAGAAGCTCGAAAACGGCCCGCACCCGCTGTCTGCAGGGAAAAAACGTCCTCTCCCCGGGTTCCAGGGTTTTCACCAGCTCTTCGTCCTCCAAAAGGCACCCGATCCTGGCCAGGCTTTCCGGGAGCCTGCGCTCCTTCATCACCAGGCTGATCATACAGAGCATATCCACGAAACGCTCCCAGGCGCTCCACTGCTCCGCCTCTGACGCAAAGGGCTCCTCCGTCAGCCCTTGAAAATAAAGTTCTATAAAACCGTAGGTATCCTGTCCTGTCTTCATCCTGTCCATCCCTGTCCATTTCATGTCCCCGGCACCCACAGACGGCATCCGCGGGCTTCATCCGCCCTGCCCTTTCATGTCCCCGGCACCCCGGCGTTCATCCCTGCGCAATCAGCCTTGGCTGTCCATGCCGGTACTGCGTTATCGTCAGCCAACAATGCCATCGTATCGCTTCCTTCCTCTGCCTTGTCCGCTCCGATTTCAGGCCTGCCGCCTTCTGACAGCTTCCTCCCTCATGGCGGAAAGCCGCTCCCGCTCCGCCCGGCGCTTTTCCTGCTTTGCCGCCATCCGCTGCCGTTTCCTCTCTCCGGGGCCCTCGATCTCCTGGAGCTCCACGAGCTGACATTTGATCCAGTTTCTGTTTTCTCCGCGGAGATGATCCTCCTCGAGATCCTCCAGCTCATGCTCGCTGAGCCGATCCGGCTCCCGAATCTCCTGGGTCGTCTTTTTATAATAGACGGTCCTGGGCTCTCCCAGCACCTGCAGAGTGGTCCCTTTGGGAATCAGGACCTCCAGCTCATCCTGCACCATGGACTGCGCGGTAATGTTCAGGGAGCCCTTTCCGTCCAGCCTAAAGCGGAAGATCGCCTTATTCTTTTCGTCCTCTTTCGATTCCTCATAAAAGTCCATGGCGATACCGGGAACCAGGGAGGTGCTCAGAAACGCGTCCGTGACGATCTTCCCTCTCTTCCTCATGGCGGAAGTCAGCTTCCCGCCCCGGTAGGTGGTGCCCCGAAACGCATGGTCGCTGCCCAAGAAGCGAACCCCCCGCCCCCACCTGTCATAGGTATCCGTCATCTCCCCTTCGCCTGTGTCCCGGCTGCCCCTCTCCTCCATCCCTTCCTGGAGGATGCGGGCGCTGAGCTTCGCCACATCGAAACCCATCTCTCCCACCGCCGCTCTTGCCTTTCTCTGCATTTTCCTCTCTTCTTCTCCATCCCCGACAATGTCCTTTTTCGCCAGCTTCTTCACCGCCAGGCGGGAGGCATAGTCCCCATACTTGCTCCCTGTGTTCATGACGGAGTACAGCTCTCCGCTGTAGACGCCCACCGCAGTGTCATATGCCCCAATCCCTGCAAAGATGTCCTCCGCGTTCTCGTCCTCCACCATGCTCTCGCCCGCGTATTTCTGCAGATAGGCATCCATGATCTTCAGATAAATCGTCTCATGAGGGAAACGTGCGTTGGGTGCAAGCGTCTGGCGTATCAGGGATTCCTCCAGGGGGTCGATGGTCCGGTACATGTTCGCGGCCTCCGACAGATCCTCGCTGCCCTTCAGCCCCGCGTTGTGGGATCCCTTCAGGATCTCATACAGGGAATGGTCCCTGCTGCTCACCATCCAGGCGATCAGCGCCAGCCGGAAGAAGAGCAGGTCGTTCTTGCCGGCTCCTAACAGCCGGTAGGCGCCCAGCATCCGGAGGGTGGTGCCGGAGGGCCCCGCCGTCTGCAGCATCCCCTCCGCCGTCACAGGCGTATCCATCCGGAAATAAGCCTGCCCTTCCTTCCACTTCAGATTGCCATCCGCGTCCAGGCCGTTGGCCATCTCCCGCTCCGACAGGCCCAGCCCCAGCCTTTCGTAATGTTCCTTTCCAAGCCCGGCCTGCTCTTCCTTCTTTTTATTGCTCCGGGAGAACTTGCTGGAAAATGCCGCCCGGAACGCCCGCTTGATGCCGGAGGCCCATCTGGTGAGCGCGTTCCCTCTGTGCTTCAGATAATCCTGCCCGCGCCTTAAGTCCCTGGCCATGGAATAGGTGTCGAACAAGTCCTCCCCCTTCCCATAATGCCCCATCTCCCGCAAAAGGTCAAACCGGATTTTGGATTCCATCCCCCCGGCCCTCATCCGCTCCTCATCCGCTTCGGTAATATTCAGAAGAAGATTCTTTAAGGAACGGCTCTCCGCGATCTCCTCCTTGGTCTTGCCGCCATTTAAGAACATCCCGTTATAGAGCATGGTCATCTGTTCCCGCAGATTCCCGTCCTCAAGGACATTCTGGATATTCTCCCTGTTCAGCTGGTCCGCGTCCCTTTGGAACAGAAAAGCCCCCGCATCCACGCCCAGCCTCTCCGCCTCCTGCTCTCCCGCTTCGTCCCCCTCCTGCCAGCGGCCGATCTGCCCCGCCCCGCTTCCGCTGTTCCTCTGGAGCAGCGCGCCCTCCAAGACGCGCCAGTCGTCAGGTGAGCGCCCGCCCACCTGTTCCGCCACCTCCCCCAGGGCCGTAAGATCCTGGGCCTGTTCCTCGTTCAGCCCTCTTTTGACCTGGTAGTAGCCGGTCAATGTCTGGCTCAGCTTGCTGAGCGCCGTGGCGGCCGCCTGCTGCACATAGCTGGTGCGGTACAGATTGGCGGCGAACTTGTCTTCATATTCCTGGGCCGTGGACTGCCAGTCCGGATGCTGATAGATGATTTTGTAGGCTTCCTTGGTATATGCGTCTCCCATGTCCTCACTCCTTTATTCACGCGGCATTCTCAATACCCTCTGGTCTCCCGCAGCCATTTTTCCATATCCGTATAAATCTGGTCGTACAGAAATCTGACCTGGCTCCTGTTTTCTGTCCGAAGCTTATTGATTTTAGTCATCAGCATCTCAACCGTCTGCACGCGGCCCTCCAGATCGCTGTCATAATCCTGCTTCTCCTGGGCGATGGAATATTCCTTCTCAATAAAGTGCCTGATTGCCACGCTCCTGGGCATCTGCCGGGTCTCCGGAGCCAAAAAGTTCCAGTTAAAATGCTCCGCGCCCGCCACTTGCTGCATTTTGTCTGCGGGCATGCGTTCCACAGACTTGATCACCTCATCGAACAGCACGTCATTCTCATCGAAAAACGTATCCCAGCGCACGTCCAGATGATCCGTAGACGCGGCTTGAAGCATCACGCTTCTGGTCCTGTCACCCACCATCGCGTTTCGGACCATGCCATGTTTATAGTCCGAAAAGGTTTTGAAATTATCCCTCGGATTATTGTACCGAGACCTGGCCTCACCCTCTGCTATGGTAACGGTCTGATAATAGTCCACCAGCCGCTTCAGCTCCTGGTCCGCCGGGTCATTCTTGTCATACATCCCCGGCAGCTCCTCTAAATACTCGATAAACATAAGCATACCCTGCATATTGGTAAAGTCGTTTTTAAAATCATCGATGTGTTCCTCTATTTCCTGGGGGGACATGAGCATAATGCCATTTCCGTATTTTCGCTTTACATAGTTCATCTGCTTTCGAAGCTGTTCCTTGAACATCCTCATCCCATTCAGATTTGCCTGCCGGCAGACCTCCACCTCCTGCGGATCGCTGATATGGACAGGCGTCATGGCCAGGTTTTCCACCATCTCTTCCATCTGCGCCTTCGGCATGTGCTGGACTGCCTTCAGCCTGGGAAGATTGGACAGCTTCCGGGTCAGGCCCTCTTTCATCCTTTTCGATTCCCCCGCAACATAATAATCGGACGTCAGACGGTCATGCACGGCATTCCCCGGCGCATTGAACTGTCGGAAATATTCCGCATGACGGGAATCTTCAATTTTTTCATCATTTTTCTGAAATTCAACGTTTTTGGGCGTATTGTTCATTGACACCCTTGCCTTTGTCTCAAAATCCTTTTCCTCCTCCAGGACTACATCCCTATACTGCTCCAGCCAGCCATTCTCCGCTCCGAACTCCTCTTTGCCCTTCATCCATTCCGCATGCCACAAAAGCAATGTGAGGTTCTTCTGTTCCAGGGTATCCCCTTCATGATACCTGTAGGAAATCTCTGAATTATAGTGGGTCCTGTACCAGGAATCCGTCATCACCTTTTTCTGGATGGTATAATAGTCCGCAATCTGCTCCCCCAGGTCCAGCTTCGCCAGCAGATTCTGCTTATCTTCCTTTGTGAGTTGTGCGGTCATCTCCGGGTGCTCGGCGATTAAATGCTTCAGGCCCTGGGTCTTTCCGGTCAGCTCTTCCAGCCGGAGGCTGTCCTTGGCCACAGTCTCGTCTGTGCGCAGATCCACACCGAAGTCCAGATTCATGTACTGGCTGATACAGGCATTTATCTGATCCTGGTTCAGGTTCCCCTCCTCCATCCGCCCGGGGAGCAGCGCCTGGTTTGCGCCCTCATCCTGCGTCAGGAACTGGCCAAGCGCCTTGAAGTCATTTGCAGAACAGCCTTCCGGCTGTCCCCTTAAGCCCTTCATCCTGTCTGCAAGCGCAGCATTCCAGAGCCTTTCGGACTCTTCCACCGTCCTGGCGTCCTGCTCTTTCTTCCGAAGCCTGGACCCCCGGACATGGGAACGTACTTTCCTCTTTGTGGAACCCATGTTCTCTTTATAGCTGGTGGCAAAGACCTGCTGAGAAAACGCCAAGGCAGGAATCTGAATCCTGCTGCTCTCCCTAATCTGGGCAATCTTTCCCTTCCTGTCCCGTTTTTCCGCCTTGGCAGCGTTAGACGCTCTGGTCCTTAGCAGGCTGTACTCATTCCACTGCCGCCTGGCTTCCTTTGACATCGCATCATCTTTCTGCTTCATCTCGTAGGCCTGCTCTGCTGTGGAAAACATTTTGTGCACGCTGTCCAGCCTCTGCAGCTCATCTGTGGTCAATGGCATCTTCCCACCTCCTATTCCAGTTCCGCAGATACCCAAATCAGTACCAGGTATGGGCATCTGCTGTTTTAATAGCTCAAACCTCAAAAGTTCAAACCTCAATAATAGTAATATCTGGTCACGGCCTGCCCCCGCAGCACCGCCTTCTGGTCGGTCATGCTCCCTACCATTTTCTCCGTGGCCTGGGTCAGGGCGTTGATGTAGATCCAGGAGGAATCGCTGCAGCGCGTCTTCAGGTTCTGATAGCTGGCCTGGAACAGGTTCATCATATCCCCGGGGGAGGCATTCTTCAGCACGCAGAAATAGGACAGCAGGAAATCTTCCTCCAATTGTTCAAACAGGATGCACCCTACAGGCTCTCCCTGTTTGAGCAGCAGGAAGCTGGCATCCTGGTCATACACATATTTGACCTCCAGCTCCGTCTCCCCCGCCTCATCCTTGGGAAGCCCCTCCAGCTTCTCCGCAAAACGGTTCCACATCCTGGCCGTCACCTCCGACAGGGGCAGGACGGCTTTCCTCAGGCTGTTTTCATCCGGCTCCTTTCCGAAATACTTAAGGGACAGGTCCCCGAAAGCAGTCCGGTACACCGGGCTTGTAACCTCGTCCCGCTTGAAGAGATTTTTATCGAGGCACAGATCCAAATCATTTTGCTCCTCATTCAGCGCATACTGGCATATGGTCAGATCCATCCCGGAATATTTCCCGATCTCATGCAGCCCGTCTAAAAGAGCGGTGGCCATCCCTTTCCTCCGATACTCCTCTGCCACAAACAGATATTGCAGAACCATAATATGCTCCGGCTCCTCGGTGGCTGCCAATATCCCGCAGGCTGCGCCCTCCTCGATGGCGCCCAGGACCAGATCTGATTTTTCCCACAGCTCCCGGGGCATCAGCAGCTCAAAATAGCTCTGGTTTTCTTCTCTTACGATTGTGATCTCCATCTTCTTCTCCTCTTCCTCTCTTTATTTCAGCACAGCATCTGGACGGCTATCTGCTGCCCCGCGCTCCAGAGATTGCTCCGCCTCTCGGCCAGTTCCTGCCTCTGGCCGACCAGCCTGTCTTCGGCCTGCTCTTCGATGCCAGGCCCTTTTAGAATCTGGCTGTCTTTCAATGCCTGCTTTTCTTTTATCTTACACATAGATTCTCCTTATTTCGAAATATCCGGTTCCGATCCTCCGTTACAATTGGACTCTTCCCCGCTCCCTGGAGTAATGTTCCGCCGCCTGAAGCAGATCCTCCGCCAGATGATCGTACATTTTTCTCAGTACAAGATCTCCCTGGCCACCAAGCTTTTCCGCTTCCTGAAGCGCCTGTCCCCGGATAGCGAGGGCAGTCTCATAGTTCGCATAGAGCCGGTACATTTCCAGGGTCGCCCTCATACTCCTTTCCGTCCCGGTCAGAGGCAGTTCCGGAACATCCTCGCCCGGATGGCGTT
>OFHM01002395.1_pt1 | contig 10687 bp, 10 predicted proteins | sample 1521311 | NCBI WGS metagenome assembly OFHM01 (sample SAMEA3504083, study PRJEB24116) | mouse gut metagenome | biome: mouse gut; feature: mouse-associated habitat; material: faeces | place: Denmark | collected 2011 | reverse complement strand
TGCCTTACATGGGAGTTCCCACCTCAATCAGATTCCCATCCGGATCATAGAACCGGACCACCTTCTGTCCCCAGCTGTGTGTCATCAGCGGATTCACAAACGCAACGGGCTCTTTGTAGTTTTCCAGCTTCTCCACAAACTTCTCAATCTCTTTTTCCTCAAAATACAATTCGCTGGCATGGTTCCTGGGAATAATCTCTTTCTCAAGAAAGCGTTCCCATATCTTTGCATCCTGCAGGACCAGTCCTTCGGTCAGGATGACATTGCCGTCCTGATCCAGAATTACTTCCAGACCAAAGAGGTCTTTGTAAAATTCGATGGATTTTTGAATGTCCGTTACTGTAATTAGTATATTTTTAAGTTTCATAACCCCTCCTTTTGAGAAAATAAATTCTCTTCAAAACTGTTTCTGCCCGATAATCATTTATCTTTACTCTCTCTTGACAAGAGCATACAAACGTGTATGCTTTTTGCATATCTTGGCACCTGTCCTGATGCAGCGCTTCTTCTATCAGATCTACGATACCATTTCATCATTTACTAACAGTATTTTACCGCTCACTGCTGTTTTCCGCTGTTATCTCTTTCTAAGCTCCGCAAGCGCTCCATAGTGCAGAATGTCAAACTCTGCCGGAGCAGTTTCTGCAAGGAGTTTCCTGTGCTGCCACTGGGCTGGTGTTCTCCCAATCAAGTATTAACGGAGTATCTGCTGTCAGCGTAACAAATGTTTGATAAACCTACATTAGCTGGATTGTTATTTTCTATTTCGATAAAAGGCAACGCTGACAAGAGCAAATATGAAAGGAATAACGGCATACCCTGCATTTACCCGACCTCTGTTATATAAAACATACCCAGCACCAACAAAAGTTAAAATAATAAATATAATGCTTAATGCCAAAGCTGCTTTTTTCATAGTATCCCCTCTTTCAATTCTCGATTTGTTCATTTGTTATATCACTTCGATTTCTTAATTTACCACTTAAAAACAAGGGCGCAACAACTGTCGCGCTCCATGTTTCAAAAACAAATAACTCCGGCTTTAAAGCCCTATCTACCTGATAACCACCGGCACGCTCTGAATAACCGCTTTTCTGCCAGTGTTATCATTTTGTTATCAAATAGAACCTTTAGCCCTCAAAACCCTTTATTTCTGCCTGTTCCGGCATTTCTTTCCTTATTCCAGCTCAATAGTCCCAGGCGGCTTCGAAGTCAAATCATACATAACCCGATTCACACCCTTCACCTCATTAATAATCCTACTCGTCACCCGAAACAAAACCTCATAAGGAATCTCCGCACACTCCGCCGTCATAAAGTCGCTGGTATTCACCGCCCGCAGCGCCACCGCATAGTCATAGGTCCGAAAATCCCCCATAACCCCCACAGACCTCATATTCGTAAGCCCTGCAAAATACTGCCCAAGTCCATGCTCCAACCCGGCCTTAGCAATCTCTTCCCGATAGATAGCATCCGCCTCCTGCACAATCCGAACCTTCTCCTCCGTAACCTCCCCCACAATCCTTACTCCAAGCCCCGGCCCCGGGAACGGCTGACGGTACACAAGATACTCCGGGATCCCAAGCTCCAGCCCCGCTTTGCGCACCTCATCCTTAAACAGCATCCGCAGCGGCTCAATAATCTCCTTAAAATCCACAACCCCCGGCAGACCGCCCACATTATGATGAGACTTAATCACCGCCGACTTTCCAAGCCCGGACTCAATCACATCCGGATAAATCGTCCCCTGCACCAGAAAATCCACAGCCCCAATCTTCCGCGCCTCCTCCTCAAAGACGCGGATAAACTCCTCACCGATAATCTTCCGCTTTGCCTCCGGCTCCGTCACGCCCCGAAGCTTCTCATAATATCTCTGCTGCACATTCACCCGGATAAAGTTCAGCTCATAGGGTCCCTCCGGCCCAAAAACAGCCTCAACCTCATCCCCTTCATTTTTCCGAAGAAGGCCGTGATCCACAAACACACAGGTCAGCTGCTTCCCGATTGCTTTCGAAAGCATAACCGCCGCCACCGAAGAATCCACACCGCCGGACAGCGCGCAGAGCACCTTCCCGCTTCCGACCTTCTTTCGAATCTGCCGGATTGTCTCCTCCACAAAAGACCCCATCTGCCAATCCCCGGAGCAGCCGCACACCTCGTACACAAAAGCCCGAAGCATCTTCTGCCCTTCCCTGGTATGCATCACCTCAGGATGAAACTGCGTCGCATAAAGCTTTCTCTCCGAGCACTCCATAGCCGCCACCGGACACACCGGCGTGCGCGCCGTAATCCGAAAACCCTCCGGCGGCGTCTCAATATAATCCGTATGGCTCATCCACACAGCCGTAGTTTCCTCCACATCCCGAAATAACACGGAAGTCTTGTCCACCCAAGTCTTTGTATGGCCGTACTCACTGACCGGCGCCGTCTTTACCACGCCCCCCAGCGTATACGCCATCATCTGAGACCCATAGCAGATCCCCAGAATCGGAATCCCGATTTCAAATATCTCCTTGGGATAATGCGGCGAGGTCTCCTCATAGACACTGTTAGGTCCCCCGGTGAAGATAATCCCCTTCGGATTCATTTCCTGAAGCTTGTCCAATGCTATCGTATAAGGATGCACCTCACAGTACACACCGCACTCTCTGACTCTCCGGGCAATCAACTGATTGTACTGCCCGCCAAAATCCAATACAACAATCATCTCTCTATTCAATGCCGCTTCCTCCTGTATTCTCTCATATTTTACAGCCATTCCTGATAAATCACTCCCTAAAACCGTATATCCTGCCACCTTCCGCGCCAGTACCGGATAACAAACAAAACAGCCCGGAACAGCCAGTCAATGGTCATCGCCACCCAGATTCCAAATACGCCCCATCCCAGTTCCTTACCCAGAAGGAAGCTGAAGCCAATCCGAAAGATCCACATAGACAAAAGGCTCACCACCAGCGTAATCTTCACATCCCCCGCCGCCCGCAGCGTATTCGGCAGACTGAAGGACAGCGGCCAGATCACCATACAGCAGAGAGCATGATAAATCAAAATCTTCGCGGTCAGCTCACCGGTGGCCGCAGACAGATGATAGGCTCTTACAATCAGCGGACAGATAAAAACAACCGCCAGATTAACCGCCCACATACCTGCATAAATATATTTCATCAGCAGCTTCGTATAATATCTCGCCTCATCATATCTCCTTGCACCCACGCACTGAGAAACCACCGTAACAATCGCGTATCCGATAGCCATGCCCGGAATAATCTGAAACAGCGCAATATTATTTGCCACCGCATTTGCCGCCAGAGCCGTAGTTCCAAAGCTCGTAACAAGGCTCAGCACCATAATCTTCCCAAGCTGAAACACACTGTTCTCCAGGCTGTTGGGAATTCCGATAAAGCATATTTTTCCTATAATCTCCTTCTTAAGCCCCGGACGCTGCCCCCGGCGCAGATGGATGTCCAGACTTTGATTGCGCAGAAGCACTACAATAATCACAGCCGCAAGCATACGTGAAACAAGGGTCGGAATGGCCGCGCCCTCCACACCCCTTCCCATACCGTAGATCAGAAGGGCATTTCCCAGAATATTCACGCCGTTCATAATCAGCGATACAAGCATTGAGGTCCGCGAATCACTCATGGCCCGGAAAATGGCGGCTCCCGCATTATAGACTGCAATAAAGGGAATGGAAAAAGCGGTGATCAGCAGATAAAGCCGCGCATCCGCCATAACATCCGCCTCAATCCTGCCGAACACATGGGCCAGAATCCAGGAACGGCCTGCCAGGAGCGCAAGCATAATTACAACAGAAGCAACGGACACGAACAGCAGAAGCTGCTCGGCCGCCTCTGACGCGCGCTCCTTGGAGCCTTCCCCCAGACTGTGACCTGCAACAACGGCTCCGCCGGTAGCAAGAGCCGTAAATAAATTAATCAGAAGTACATTTACATTATCCACCAGCGACACGCCGGATACTGCGGCTTCACCCACGCTGGAAATCATAATGGTGTCTGCCATTCCCACAGCCACCAGAAGTATCTGTTCAATGATCAAAGGCAGAATCAGTCTTCTCAAATCCTGTTTCGTAAACATTTTCATATTCTCCTCATTGGTGTGCAAACCCTCCGGTTTCATCCCTTTATTCTAGCAACTTTCTTATAAATGTCAACGAATTTTCTTATACATTTTTCTGATGCAGATACTTCTCCTTTGTAGCCATTCCTCCCCGAATATGACGCTCCGATTTGTTGATATCCAATACAATTCTGGCCTGCTTTGCAAGAGACGGGTTGATGTGGGTCAAACGCTCGGCCACGTCCTTGTGCACCGTGGACTTACTGATTCCGAAACGCTTTGCCGTCTGCCGCACCGTTGCGTTGTTCTCTATGATGTAATTAGCGATGGCCACCGCCCGTTCTTCGATATATTCCTTCAAGGTAATCCCCCTGAGAACGTTTTTTACATCTTATGAGTGAAAAAGCCGGATTATGCCAGGGGGCTTAAAATCAATCCTTACTATAAAAATAACGGTACGGCAGCCGGCCTGCTAAAGCTCCGCCGCCTGTCCCACTACAAAATCAACGGTCTTATCAAAAATCAGCCCGGCTTCCACCGTCTCCCGGCCATACTGCTCCTCAAATGCCTCCGGGCTCTCCGCTCCATACTGATCGGCCAGGCCCTTTAAGCCTTCCTGGTATTCCTCCTCCGTCACCGTAATCTGTTCCGCGTCGCTTATGGCGTCAATCACCAACTGACTTTTTAACTGATTTTCCGCCCGCTCTGCAGCCTGTTGGTAGAATTCCTCCTCCGTAATTCCGTTCATATAATATTTCAGGAAATCCCCCAGCTCCACGCCGGAAAAAGCGGCATACATCTCATACTCCTGAACGATATTTGTCTTTATGCTCTCAATCTCCTCCGCATCACAGTCAAACTCGGTATCCGCAACCACCGCCTGAATCACGCGGTTCTCCCACTCTGCCGGCTGATTCTGTATCTTTTCCGCCTCCAGGGTGGCTTTCATTCCCTCCCGATATGCCTCAATGGAATCATATTCTGTATACGCGGCTACAAACTCATCTGTCCACTCGGCGTCCACAAACTCCACAATCTCATGAACCGTAACTTCAAATACAACGTCCTTTCCTGACAAATCAGGATTTCTTTCATAGGGTTCCGGGAATTTCAGATTCAGATCATACGTATTCCCAATCTCCTTTCCAATCAGCCCCTCCTCAAAACCGGCAATAAAAGAGCCGGAACCAATGGTCAAATCATACCCCTGATCCTGAGAGCTTCCTCCTGCAAAGGGTTCTCCGTCCATCCGCCCTACATAATCAATGTTGACCGTATCTCCTTCCTCTATGACAGTCTTGCCTTCTATAGGCTTTGTTGCGGGATAAAAGGCCAGCAGAGCGTCAATTTCCGCCTGAATCTCTTCCTCCGTCACTTCCGTACTGACGGCCTCCGCCTTCACACCCTTGTAATTTCCAAGCTTAACTACCTTGCTTTTGCTCCCGCCGGCTTCTGCCTCTGTTTCACTTGGCGCCTCATTTGTTTCCGCTTCCTTTTTGCCTCCGCAGGCTGCGGTCATTGCCAGAGCTCCTGCAAGTGTTAATGCCAAAATCCATCTTTTTTTCATAATCATTCTCCTTTTTATATTATTGTCCATATTCCCATCCTGTCTGCTACAGCCTACAGCAGCGGCGAAAACAATCTGGAAAACTGCTCCTTCAAGCGCACCAGATAGGACCGCCTTCCATAGAGATAGGGCGTCACCCTGGTACAGTATTTCAGGTCCTCCAGAAACAAAGCCTCCAGGCGCTCGGCTGTCCGTACACTGTAAATCACCGCATTTACCTCAAAGTTGAGGCAAAAACTGCGGATATCCATATTTGCCGTTCCATAGCAGCTTACCACTCCGTCCACCACCATTCCCTTGGCATGGAGAAAACCATTGTCGTAAGTATAGCACTTTGCCCCGGCCTCCAGTAAATCACCGATATAGGAATAGGTGGCCCAGTAGACAAAGGGATGATCCGGCTTGCAGGGAATCATTACCCGGACATCTACCCCGGACATGGCCGCAATACGGATCGCATTCATAATCGTCTCGTCAGGAATAAAATAGGGCGTCTGAATGTAAATATATTTTCTCGCCTTGCTGATCATCTTAAGGTAAACATTGCGGATATTCTGCCACTTGGAGTCCGGCCCGCTGGTGACAATCTGAACCGCTTCCTCCCCCTGGCGCTCCTGCTTATATTCCTTAAAATACCGATCCGTTATAAAAAGATTCTGCTTTGTGGCATAATTCCAGTCCAAAATAAAACGGATATGCAAAGAGAGTACCGCAGAACCGCGGATTTGTAAATGGGTATCCCGCCAATATCCGAATTTCGGCTCCATGCCCACGTACTCTTTTCCTATATTAAAGCCTCCCACAAAGGCAGTCTTTCCGTCAATAACCACAATCTTCCTGTGATTCCGGTAATTGATACGAAACTGCAGCCGCCCGAAAAGAGCCGGGAAAAATTCACCCACCTGGATGCCTGCCTCTTTGAGACGTTTCCAGTCTCTTCCCTTCATGGTCCTGCTTCCCATACTGTCATACAGCAGCCGGACCTCCACACCCTGTTTGACCTTTTCCGTCAGAAGCTTCTCAAAGGGCTGCCACAGCTCATCATTCCGTATAATGTAATACTGAATATGAATGTATTCCTGCGCCTTTTCCATAGCCTCATAGAGCGCCCGGAACTTATCCTTCCCGTCCGTATAAATCTCAATGTCATTGTCCGCCGTATACACGGCGTCCGCTGCTTCCAGATTCATCAGCACCACGTCCAGGTACTTCCGAAGCCTTGGGTCCTTGGGCTCAAATTCATCCCGGATGATGATCTCCTCCTGCTTGCTGATGGCGGAATATATGGCATCCTCAATCTCCTTCGTTCGGAACATATGCTGCTTATGAAAATCATGTCCGATAAGCAAATACAAAAAGATTCCCAAAATGGGAATAAAATACAGCAGAAGAAGCCACGCCCATACTGTCGTGGGATTCCTCCGCTGAAAAAAGATGATCAGCAATGAAAATACAATATTGATCAAAAAGAGATGATCGAGCATCCATCTGTATCCGCCGACGGCGCCCTCTCCTATTATCTCCAGCATTCACTTCCTCCTACGTCTTGATATATTCCAGAAGAGACTGCGCATCCATTGTCATCCTACACCTTGATATATCTCAGAAGAGACTGCGCATCCATTGTCATCCTACGCCTTGATATATCCCAGAAGAGACTGCGCATCCATTGTCATCTTGCTCATCTTCCGGTAGTTCGCACACTGCGCCTGCCTCTGCCCGCTAGCCACGATCTGCGCGCCGTGGGCCTGCAACTCCTGCGTAAGCCTTGCACCGATATCCTCCGGCTTCTCTGCCTCCTTCTTAAGCAGTTCTTCGATCTTATCGATCAACTGCTCCAGTTCATCGATGAGAGCCTCCGTCACCTTCGCCGTCTTCCAGAAAGCATCCTCCGCCGACCATGCCTCCGCGTCGTCCTGCTTATCAGCCCCTTCTTCAAAGCAATAGGTCTTCTGGGCATTCTCCTTGGCGATCTGGACTGCAACGTCCTGCTTCAAAAGACCGAAGGCCTTCTCCATGCTGTCAAGCTCCTCTTCCATCGTAAGCTTGCGGTAGCGCACCGCATGCCCGTCGATCTCGAACTCCACACCGCTGAAATCTTCTCCCGTGCTCTGATCCAGCACCCAGACCTCTCTCGTACCGTTGGCATAGCCTTCCCTGATCTTCTCCTGCATGGCCAGATGCGTGCGCGCCAGGCTCTCGGCATGATCCGACATCTCTCTTCCTTCCCGCATGCCCATCTCTTCCTCGTAGCGGGCCGCCATCTCATTATAGAGATTGCTGCTCGCGCCGTTGACGCCGATGTTGTCAAGTCTCTTCAATATATAAGACCTGCACAGACCGTCCATCAGGGATAATCCGTCGCCCATAACCAGCTTCGTGCCGTCCTTGGGCAATGATCCCTCCTCCATAACCGTATCATCCGGCAAATGATCGCGCAGGAAATCCATCCCCTCTTTCGAGATCGACACCTTATCCTTCGCTGACGCCTTCTGGGATTCTATGAACTGATCCGCGAATTCCACCACCTTCGTGCCATTCTGAAAAACCTGTACCTGAGAATGATTCCGAACATTCAACTTGTCCAGTAAAAACGTGTAATCTCCATACATCTTCATACTATGTCACCACTTTCTCTCCCGGGAACTGCCGGTGCAATTCCCGCCCTTACTTCAATTATCGGCCGTCTCTTTATAAAACATAAGGTAATACACAAATCTCTTGCACTTGCCCCTAAAGAATGGTACAATATTTTTCATGAAACGCAATGTACCAGGCGCAAAAGATTCCGGGAGTACATAATAGATTTTAGGAGGTTTACCCATGAGTACGTTTACCATCGTAATGCTTGTCATACTGGTCGTTTTGATTATTGCCTGTATCGTACTGTATTTTCTTGGAAAGAGGGCTGAGAAGAAGCAGGCGGAACAGCAGGAGCAGCTGGCCGCTGTAGCGCAGACCATATCCATGCTGATCATTGACAAAGGACGTCTTCGTCTCAAAGATGCCGGCCTTCCCGCAGTCGTTCTGGAGAATACTCCCAAGTATCTCCGCAGATCCAAGGTTCCGGTCGTCAAAGCCAAGATCGGCCCGAAGATCATGACGTTAATGTGTGATGCAGACATCTATCCGCTGATCCCCATTAAAAAAGAAGTGAAGGCTACCGTAAGCGGAATCTACATCACCGCTGTCAAGGGCTTAAGAAGCCCTCTCGAGACGCCTCAGAAGAAGAAGGGCTTCTTCGCAAGGATGCGCGACAAGGCGAAGTCAGCTTCCAAATAACGTATAACTATTCCAAAAGCATTGGATCACGGCCGGTCCAATGCTTTTATATTCATATCTATGTTGCAGTCCGCGATCGTCTCGCTGTTGACATCCAACGCATAATTCACATGGACGTCTATACTCTTGTCGGTCACATCCACCTGCATATCCTTCGTGTGCGTCCCCACCAGCAGTTCTCCGTAAGGAGTCTCATACTGTGTAATATTGATCTTATCCTTCTCAAAGATCATGTGGGTATTCGACAGGCCGCTCTTTAGGATCTCCAGCTTACCGCTCTCTGTGATCCGTACTTTGTTCCTGATCGTTCCCGGCATCCCCTCTACCACTTCGTCGTAGATAACATAATGCTTATCATTCTTATAATAATATGTCGCCGGAGTGATCACTTCAATAGGCTCTTCCCCGTCCTCTTCCGGTACGCCGGCCGTCTCGTAATGCAGGCCGGATATTCTCAATAATACTTCCTTCGTCATAATACCACCTAATATTCTTCTATATTGACTACCTTCGTCGCTGCCACATCATAAGGAAGGATGGTGTTCGCAAGCCGCGTAAATTTCTCCGCCGCATCGCTTACATAGAACTCATATGCCGCCGCCGCATCCGACAGGTTCGCCATCCCGCTCTCATCAAGTATCTTCTTAAGATCCACGGCTGTCTCATACGCTGGATTTACTATATGTACTTTTTCACCGAAATATGCCATGATCCTCGAACGAAGCAATGGATAATGAGTACATCCAAGTATCATCGTATCTATATCCGTCTGCCTCATCTCTGACAGATAGATATCGATCACCTCCTCCGTGATCCTGTGCTTGGCGAATCCCTCCTCCACCAGCGGTACAAACAACGGGCAGGGCTTGCCGATCACAGCCGCGTCTGGCCGCATCTTCCTGATCACATTGGTATAAGTCTCGCTCTGTATCGTAGCCTCCGTCCCGGCTACTCCGATCATCCCGTTCTCCGTCGCCTGTACTGCCGCCCGGGCTCCCGGTTCGATCACCCCTATTATAGGGATATCTGTCTCTTCCTTGACAGTATCCAACGCTAATGCGCTCGCGGTATTGCATGCGATCACGATCGCCTTGACTTCCTTCGTTTGAAGGAATCTGATGATCTGTCTGGAATACCGTATGATATTATTCCTGGACTTGCTTCCGTACGGTACTCTCGCCGTATCTCCGAAATACACCATATTCTCCCTTGGAAGCTGGCGCATGATCTCCCTTGCCACCGTCAGGCCGCCCACACCGGAATCAAATACTCCGACAGGAGCCGTTCTATTCGAATTACTCACATCCTGAATCTCCTTTATGTCATTCGTAATACTCATTGTACCGCCTGATACTTAGATTTTCAAGCACAAAATACAAACTGCGGATGACTGTTGCCCGGACAGTCAGATTATGTGAATGCAAAAAGAGACGATAAACTTGATTATCATCTCTTTTCCGTCACGTATTCTTCACGGCCTCACGCGCTGTAAGAAGCCTTACCGCCGCATGCCGCCTCCAAGCCGCCGTCCGCTCTTACAGAGCCAGCTGCTTCGCAATCTCATATTGATACACAGGAATTCCCTTCTGCATGCCGAGCGCCTCATTGATATCAAAATCAACATACTGGCCGTGCTTATATCCGACAACCCTGTTTGACTTGCCTTCGATCAGAAGGTCAACCGCCATCGCACCCATGATAGACGCATACACTCTGTCCTTACAGGTCGGGCTTCCGCCGCGCTGCATGTGCCCGATG
>OFHM01002393.1_pt1 | contig 10695 bp, 10 predicted proteins | sample 1521311 | NCBI WGS metagenome assembly OFHM01 (sample SAMEA3504083, study PRJEB24116) | mouse gut metagenome | biome: mouse gut; feature: mouse-associated habitat; material: faeces | place: Denmark | collected 2011 | reverse complement strand
GGAGAAGCCTCTGTGACAGCCTCCGTTATGTGGGAGCTTAGCGGCAACGCAGAGCTTCCCTGTCCCATTACGCTGTTTCAGGGACTTCCCAAAGGGGACAAGCTGGAGCTTATTATCCAGAAATGCGTAGAGCTTGGAGCGGTAAAAATCGTACCGGTACGGACACGGCGCACGGTAGTGAAGCTGGATGCAAAGAAGGAGCAGGCCAGAAGGAAAAGGTGGCTGGGGATTTCCGAGAGCGCGGCCAAGCAGTCGGGGCGGGGGATAGTGCCGGAGATTGGGGCGGTTTTGGATTTTTCCGAGGCATTAAAGGAGGCGGCCTCCCTGGATGTATGTCTTATTCCCTATGAGCTGGCAAAGGGAATCGAGCATACGAGAGAGATTTGTTCCGCCATAAAGCCCGGTCAGTCCGTGGGAATTTTTATCGGACCGGAGGGCGGCTTTGAGGAGGATGAGGTTGCCGGAGCCATAGAGGCAGGGGCGAAGCCGATTACTCTGGGGCGGAGAATCCTCCGAACAGAGACGGCGGGGATGGCCCTGATTTCCGTACTTGCCTATCTGCTGGAGAGCTAGTAGTCCGTTTCGGATATTACTGCTCTATTCGCTCCGGCAGATCTGCTGCGAACAACAGGAAAGGAAACCACAGAATTTATGGAAGTATATTTGGACAATTCCGCTACGACACAGTGTTATCCCAAGGCGGCGAAGCGGATGTATGAGCTTATGACAGAGGAATACGGCAATCCCTCCTCCCTTCACCACAAAGGAGTAGAAGCAGAGCAGGCTTTGCGGGAAGCAAAAAAGATATTGGCCCGGAATCTGAAGGTTCAGGAAAAGGAGCTTTACTTTACCTCAGGGGGAACGGAGAGCGACAATCTGGCTCTGATTGGCGGGGCTTATGCGAATCAGAGAGCCGGGAAGCATCTGATTACCACTAGAATCGAGCATCCGGCCGTGCTGCAGGCGATGGGATATCTGGAGGAGCAGGGCTTTCGCGTGACCTACCTTCCCGTGGATGCCGACGGAGTTGTCCGTCTGTCGGATCTGGAGGAAGCGCTCTGTGAAGACACCATTCTGGTTTCCGTTATGTATGTGAACAATGAGGTCGGTTCCGTGCAGCCCATTGCCGAGATCGGGGAGCTTTTAAAAAGCAGGGAAAAGCCGGTGCTCTTTCATGTGGACGCGGTGCAGGCTTACGGAAAATATGTGATTCATCCCAAAAAGCTTCATATTGATTTATTGTCCGCCAGCGGTCACAAGATTCACGGACCGAAGGGAATCGGACTTCTTTATATAGGAGAAGGGGTAAAGCTGCGGCCGCTGCTCTACGGAGGCGGTCAGCAAAAAGATCTGCGCCCGGGCACGGAGAATGTCCCGGGGATTGCGGGCCTTGGAGAAGCCGTCCGGGAGATTTATACGGACCTGGAGGAAAAGCGCGGGAGGCTGTACCGCTTGAAGGAGCAGTTTGTAAATGGAATTTCAGAGCTGGAGGGAACCGTGGTCAACGGAAAAAAAGGAACCGGCAGCGCGCCCCATATTGTCAGCATCAGCTTTGAAGGAGTGCGCAGCGAGGTGCTGCTTCATGCTCTGGAGGATAAGGGAATTTATGTTTCCTCCGGATCGGCCTGCGCTTCCAATCATCCGGCGGTCAGCGGGACCTTGAAGGCGATGGGAATCAGGCGGGAGCTTCTTGATTCCACCCTTCGTTTCAGTTTCAGCGAGTTTACTACTGCGGAAGAGATTGCCTATTGCCTAAAGACGCTGGAAGAGCTGCTTTTGGTGCTTCGCAGATTTAAAAGACATTAGTCTCATGATGTTTTAACGAATAAAGGAGCGGAATATGTTCAAAGCATTTTTGATTAAATATGGAGAAATAGCAATTAAAGGAAAAAACCGGTATCTTTTTGAAAATGCCCTGGTTGCTCAGATACGCCATGCTTTAAAAGCGGTGGAGGGAGCCTTTCAGGTGACGAAGGAGCAGGGACGGATTTATGTGGAGGCTTTGGAGGACTTTGATTTTGACGAGACGGTGGAGGCTTTAAAGCGCGTATTCGGCATTGTGGGAATCTGTCCGGTGGTGATTCTGGAGGACGAGGGCTTTGAACGGCTGGCCGAGGAGGTAGTGAGCTATCTTCACGCTTATTATGGAGACTGCAATAAGACCTTTAAGGTGCATGCAAGACGGGCGCGCAAGACTTATCCCTTACAGTCTATGGAGCTGAATGCGCAGCTTGGGGGAAAGATTTTGGAGGCGTTTCCGGGGATGAAGGTGGACGTCCATAAGCCGGAGCTGATGCTTTATGTGGAGATTCGGGAGCGGATCTATCTTTATTCCGATGTGATTCCCGGTCCGGGCGGTATGCCCGTGGGGACGAACGGGAAGTCTATGCTGCTGCTTTCCGGGGGTATCGACAGCCCTGTGGCCGGTTATATGGTGGCCAAGCGGGGGGTGAAGATTGACGCGGTGTATTTTCATGCGCCGCCCTATACCAGTGAGCGGGCGAAGCAGAAGGTGGTGGATCTGGCGGAGAAGGTGGCGCGTTATGCGGGGCCTGTTTACCTCTATGTGGTGAATTTTACGGATATTCAGCTTTATATTTATGAGAAATGTCCTCATGAGGAATTGACGATTATTATGCGGCGGTATATGATGCGGATTGCCGAACGGATTGCGGAGAAAACCGGGTCCTTGGGATTGATTACCGGGGAGAGCATCGGACAGGTGGCAAGCCAGACGGTGCAGAGTCTGGCGGCGACGAATGAGGTTTGCACGATGCCGGTGTTTCGGCCTCTGATTGCTTTTGATAAGGAGGATATTGTAACGATTTCCAAGCGGATTGATACGTTTGAAACGTCGATTCAGCCATTTGAGGATTGCTGTACGATTTTTGTGGCGAAGCATCCGGTGACGAAGCCGAATGTTAAGGTGATTAGGCATTCGGAGACGAAGCTGGCGGAGAAGATTGATGGGATGGTGGAGGAGGCTGTAAAGAGGGCTGAATTAATTGTTGTGGGTTAGTGAGGGTGGGGTCTGCCGCAATATAAGCCGGCAGCCATTTCCATATCCTGTGTTCGGACGGTTCACGTACACTCTGTCTGCTCTGAACGTACATTGCTTTTTTGGTTTGTTATGTTTGTTAGGTGTTGGGCAATGTTCGCTCATATCAGACAGAGTGTACGCGAACAGCCGGACACCGGATATAGGAAAAGTCTGCCGGCTTATATTGCGGCAGACCCTTGGCGGGGGTGTACGTTTGTGAGGGAATGAGATTATGTTATCTGTGTTATAGTGGCGGGGGGTAAGTGTTTGATGGATGAGGTAGAGGATGAAGGGAGATGTGTTAAAGGATTTTTGGGTTGTGTGTTTGGGAATGGAATTGGATATAAGTGGGAAATTTAATTTGTGAATTTTTGTTATAATAAAAATCTGCATGGGATTTTTTGATCTCATGCAGATTGTGGTTCTTGTGAATGTACGGTTTGTATAGCTTTTCCGGTTGATGGATGTGCTATACGATGTTTGAAATAATATGCTGTGTTCCGGTTTGGCCTTATTCTACGATATAGGGCTGCAGGGTGTTCAGTACGGATTCGAGTTCTTCTTCCGCGTGAATGTTTAAATCGATGGGTTTGGATAGATCCAGACTAAAGATTCCCATGATGGATTTGGCGTCAATGACATAGCGTCCGGAAACCAGATCAAAGTCTACGTCGAACCTTGTAATGTCGTTTACAAAGGACTTTACTTTTTCAATGGAGTTCAGGCATATTTTTACGGTTTTCATAGTAAATACCTCCTAAATTATCAGCTTATATTAATCTTAATACGAGGGTTGATAAAAGTCAATACAAACTGTGAAGTTGCTTGTTTACTCTATGGGCTGGCTGTTGTTAGGCTGGTAATGAGATTTGTTTTTTGGAAAGGATGGGTGGATATGAAGAAGGTTGCTCTGCATAATCTGGGGTGCAAGGTCAATGCTTATGAGACGGAGGCAATGCGACAGCTTTTGGAGCAGGCGGGTTATGAGATTGTTCCTTTTGATGCGGGGGCGGATATTTATATTATTAATACTTGTACGGTGACGAATATTGCGGATCGCAAGTCGAGACAGATGCTGCATCGGGCGAAGAAGCTGAACCCGGAGGCTTTGGTGGTGGCTGCAGGCTGCTATGTTCAGGCTGCGGGAGAAAAAATTCAGGCGGATGATTCAATTGACCTGGTTATTGGCAATAATAAAAAGAAGGATCTGATTTCGATTTTGCAGATGTATGAGGAAGGGCGGCAGGCGGAGGCGCTGATTGATATTAATCATACAAAGGAGTATGAGGAGCTGTCTGTGACCGGGACGGCGGAGCATACAAGGGCTTATGTGAAGGTTCAGGACGGATGTAATCAGTTTTGCAGTTATTGTATTATTCCCTATGCCAGAGGGCGTGTGCGCAGCAGAAGAGCGGAGGAGGTTCTCGGGGAGGTTGAGAGGCTTTCGGCGAATGGCTATCAGGAGGTTGTGCTGACGGGGATTCATTTAAGCTCTTACGGTTCGGATCTTGAGGGGGAGGATTTGCTTTCTCTGATTCAAATGGTGAATCGGGTTCCGGGGATTTGGCGTATCCGCCTTGGTTCTTTGGAGCCGAGGATTGTTACGGAGGAATTTGCGGGGGCTTTGGCGCAGATGGAGAAGGTCTGCCCGCATTTTCATCTGTCCTTGCAGAGCGGCTGTGATACGGTGCTGAGACGGATGAACCGTCGTTATACTACGGAAGAATATGAAAAGGGATGTGTCATTCTGCGCCGGGCCTTTGATCATCCGGCTTTGACTACGGATGTGATTGTGGGCTTTCCGGGGGAGACAAAGGAGGAGTTTTTGGCTACCGAGGCGTTTTTGAAGCGGATTGAGTTTTTTGAGACGCATATTTTTAAATATTCCAGGCGGAAGGGGACGAAGGCGGATCGGATGGAGGGACAGCTGACGGAGGGTGTGAAGGCTGAGAGGAGCCGGATTCTTTTGAAGCTGAATGAGGAAAATGAAAGGCGTTATCTGGAGGGACAGCTGGGCCGTCAGGTGGAGATTCTGGTGGAGGAGCCGGTGGAGCTTGGGGGGATTCCTTATCAGACAGGGCATACAAGGGAATATTGTAAGGCTATTTTGGACTCGAAACAGTGCTTGACGGGGCGGATTGTCCGTGCTGTGGCAGAAAAGCAGTTAGAAAATGGAATCCTCTTATGTAAACTTATCTGAAAAGGTATTGTATTTTTGTAAATTATAGAGTAGAATAGGTGGTAGTGGTGTCAGGAGCGTGAAAGAGAATGGGTAGATTAGATAGCACACAAAATTTTAAAGTGTTGCCGGAGACGGAGAATCGGGTGGGAGATATTCTGCATCAGGTATACCAGGCTATGACCGAGAAGGGTTATAATCCGGTAAATCAGATTGTAGGGTATATTATGTCCGGAGATCCGACTTATATCACAAGCCACAACAATGCCCGCAGCCTGATTATGAAGGTTGAGCGTGACGAGCTGGTTGAGGAGCTTTTGAAGGTTTACATTAAGACAACGGTAAAGGAATAGGCGAGGGATTTTTATGAGAATCATGGGACTGGATTTTGGTTCAAAGACCGTGGGGGTAGCTGTGAGTGATCCCCTGGGCATTACGGCGCAGCCCATCGAGATTGTCAGAAGAAAATCGGAGAATAAGCTAAGACAGACCCTTGCCAGAATCGAAGAGCTGATTCGGGAATATCAGGTTACGCAGCTTGTGCTTGGATTACCCAAAAATATGAATAATACCTTAGGAGAGCGGGCGGAGAAATCTCTGGAGTTTAAGGAAATGCTTGAGAGACGGACGGGCCTGTCTGTTGTGATGTGGGACGAGCGGCTGACCACGGTGGAAGCTAACCGTGCCCTGATGGAAGGTAACGTGAGAAGAGAAGAGAGAGGTAAGTACGTGGACGCCCTTGCGGCAGTCCTGATTCTTCAAGGTTATCTGGATCGTATTTGCGCACCGGGAACTGCTGAACCGGGAGATGAGGAGTAGAGAATGGAAAAAATTACATTCATCCAGGAGGATACGGGAGAGGAGACGGAATTTTTTGTTCTGGAGGAAACAAGGCTGAATGGAACGGACTATATTTTGGTGGCGGATTCGGAAGAAGAGGATGCGCAGGCGCTGATTTTGAAGGATTTGTCATCGGACGGGGACCAGGAAGCGGTTTATGAGATTGTAGAGGATGAGCGGGAGCTGGAAAGCGTACTGGGAATTTTTGAACAGCTTTTGGAGGATGTGGACATCACCCGTTGAATAAGGGAAAATATGTTGCCGGCCGCAGAGTGAGCAGGGATAAAAAAGCAGCAGCCGAGGCCGGACTGCGGTGAGAAGAGAGCAGGTGATGTCTGTGGCAATCGGAAGAGAGGATTTTAAAAAATTACTGAGGGAAAAGGGACTGAAGGTAACCAGGCAGCGCCTGGTGGTTCTTGAAGTACTGGCGGAAAACCCGCAGGAACATCTGACCACAGAAGAGATATACGAGAGAGTAAAGGCAGAGAACCCGGATATCGGGTTAGCTACTGTTTATAGAACGGTTCAGCTTTTGCTGGAACTGGAGCTGATTGACCGAATCAATCTGGATGACGGCTTTGCCCGCTATGAGATTGGAGACACACAGGAGTGTGAGCGCCACCGGCATCATCATTTGATTTGCCTGCGGTGCGGCCGTGTGTCCGCATTTCAGAAGGACATGCTGGAAGCGCTGGAGACGGGGGTAGAGGCTGCGCTTGGCTTCCGGGTGACGGATCATGAGGTGAAGCTTTACGGCATTTGCAGGGACTGTTCGGAAAAAGAAATATAATTTGCGACTTTACCCTTTAGTGCCGTCGCGCAGCGACTTAAAATAGGAGGTTTAAGATTGAGAAATATTAACAATTCAAAATTGCGTATCATTCCCCTGGGCGGATTGGAGCAGATTGGAATGAATATTACTGCCTTTCAGTTTGAAGACAGTATTATTGTTGTGGACTGCGGCCTGTCCTTTCCGGAGGATGATATGCTGGGAATCGATTTGGTGATTCCCGATATCACATATTTAAAGGACAACATTGAGAAGGTCAAGGGCTTTGTGATCACCCACGGACATGAGGATCACATCGGTGCTCTTCCCTATGTTTTGAAGGAAATCAATGTTCCCGTCTATGCAACCAAGCTGACCATCGGTCTTATTGAGAACAAGCTTCGCGAGCACAATTTGCTCAATCAGACCAAGCGGAAGGTGATTCAGCATGGGCAGTCGATCAATCTGGGAGCATTTCGAATCGAGTTTATTAAGACAAATCACAGCATTGTGGATGCTTCCGCTCTGGCTATTTATTCCCCGGCGGGAATTATCGTTCATACGGGAGACTTCAAGGTGGATTATACGCCGGTCTTTGGGGACGCCATTGATCTGCAGCGTTTCGGAGAGATTGGAAAGAAAGGCGTGCTGGCATTGATGTGCGACAGCACCAATGCGGAGCGACCGGGCTTTACCATGTCGGAGCGCACGGTGGGAAGCGTGTTTGACAATATTATGTCGGATCACAAAAATTCCCGCATTATCATTGCCACCTTTGCCGTGGGCGGAGAAGCGGCCTACTACTGCAATCTGAAGCAGATCGCCTTTGCCGCAGTGTTCGGGACCTTTATCCTGGGCTGCTTCTTCTGTATCACCAGCGACATCGGTACGGAGCACGGCCTGTCCTTCCCCATTTACGTCTCCGCCATCCTGGGCAAGCGGGGCACCATGCTGCCCAACTTCCTGCGTACTATTTACGGCCCTATCTGGTTTGGCGTACAGTCCTACTTCGGTGCCACCGCCATCAACCAAATTGTCCTGATCTTCACTGGGTATGACAACTGGAAGCTGTGGTTCATCATCTTTGTCATTGTTCAGGTGGTGAACACAGCCTGCGGCTTCGGCGCCATGGAGAAGGTGGCAAACGTTGCCGCCCCCACCATCATTCTGATCGGAATCTACATGGTCATCCGCCTTTTGAACCTGACCAGCGCCAACGGCATTGATGCCTGGAACAGCGTCTATTCTGATGACATCGGTTCCCACATTGCTACAGGCAACGCCAGCGCCCTGCTGTACGTTATGATGCTGGGTCTGAACTACTGGGCGGACAACGCCTGCGAGGTAGAGACCTGGTCCCGCTTCGCAAAGACGGACAAGGGGGAGAAGAAGATTCTGAAGCGGAACAAGCGGGCCATTCCCGGCTATCTCATCGCCCTGCCTCTGGCTTCCGGTTTCATGATCTTCCTGGGGGCTCTGTCCACCTACGCCACCGGGAACTACAACCCCATTGAGGCCATCAGCGCCGTGACCCAGAACCCCATTGTGCTGGCCCTTCTGCTGGCTATGATCGTGCTGGCCCAGTGGTCCCCCAATGCGGTCTGCAATCTGATGCCCAGCGGCGTGTGCATCATCGCTCTGTTCAAGTCCAAAATGCCCTACTGGATGGGTGTATGCATCTGCGGCTTTTTGGGTGCGGTGATTCAGCCCTGGTTGCTGGTGGATCACATCGGGCTCTTCCTGACCGTCACTGGCTCCCTGTGGTCCACCATGTATGGCATGACAATTGTGGACTTCTTCCTGATCCGAAAGGGAAAGGTCAATGTACCCGACCTCTATAAGGACGACGGCGGGCAGTACGCCTATGCCAACGGCTTCAACCCTGCCGGCTTCCTGTCCTTTTTCATCGGGCTGGGCGCGTGTATGCTGTTCCCGTCCGTGGCCTTTATCGCCGGCTCTGTGGTCTCCGGCATCAGCTACTTTATCTTGATGAAGGTCTGGGTTCTGAAAAAATATCCCCAAAAGGAGTTGGGCGCAGAGCCGGAGAAGTACGCCGGCATCTCCTGCGGCCGAGAGTGGGTTTACAACGAGAGCACCAACTCCGTAGAGAGCTCTATTTGATTGAGACACCCCTCATCCTCTGGCGTCCAGTGCCTGCCAGGTGCTAAAACACACAAACGCGTTGGAGTCTTTCCAGGACTCCAACGCGTTATTTTCCGCCGGCTATCTGCGCTGGCGGGTTACGGTATAGAGTGCGCAGGCGCATGCCAGACAGCCGCCGCTGAACAGGATGGTGTCGCGGCCCAGGGGCGTCATGGCAAAGCACAAAGCGCTCAGGCTCAGGATGGTGAGTACCACCCCCTGAAGCAGCTTGGGGTGGGGCACATGCCAGCGGGGGATGTGGTCCGGGTACGTCCGCTGCGCCAGCCGGCAGTAGCGGGGGAAGGCCAGGGTGAGCATGACCCAGATGAACCAGAAGCCGAATCCAGACAGGTAGAACAGCCTAAGATAGGGGGCGTCGCCCGCCAGGGCGGCCAGCAATACCGCCAACAGCATCAGGCGCGTGGCGACGCGCACACCGGAGGGCAGATTCCGGGCCTTGGGCGCCTGGGATAGGCCTTGGGACAGGCGGCTGTTATCAGTAAGCAGGAAAAGAAGGCGCTCTACCAGGAACAGGTCCTCCACCGCCAGGGTAGTGATGGACAGCAGGATGACGATGGTTACAATGTGGGTGACCGGCCCGTCCAGCCCAAGAAGCGCCAGCGCGAGAAGAAAAGGACTGACCGACTCCTCCGCCCGCTGCCAGGGGAGCACCCCCACCAGTACAATAGCGGAAAAGCAGTAGAGAAACACCATACGGAAGGCAATGTTATATGTCACAGAGGGCACGTGGACTGCGCTCCCCCGGTCCTCCTCAGAGAACAGGCCGATGCTCTCCGTGCCCCCGTAGATCATGGTCACGCCCATCCCAGCCGCCAGGGTCCCCCGGATTCCATGGGGGAAGAAATCGTGGTAGTTCTCCGTTCCGATGCGGGGCAGAGCCCCGGAAAAGACCCCCAGGATACTGGCAAGGCCCAGCAGACTGAACCCCAGCAGAAGAAAGATTTTCAAAAATGCTGCGAGGGACCCCCACTTCAGGAGCGGCGCATGGGGGATCAGGCTGAGCAGAATGGCCAGCACTGCCACGAGGATACAGATCCACACCAGCTCTCCCCATCCCAGCCACTGCTGGAGCAGCATACTGGCCGCCACAAGCTCAGAGGCGGGGCCGACCAGCATCCCCATCACATAGGCCCAGCCCACGGCAATTCCGGCCATGGGGTGGAGGGCCTGGCCCACGTACTGATGAAACTGAAGGCTCTCCGGGGCAAAGAGGGACATCTCGATCAGGAAAAAGTTTACAATCACAGCCACCGTCCCGATCAGCAGGACGGTAATCAGTAGACTTGGCCCGGCCAGAGAGAGGACGTTCCCCGCCCCAACAAAAATCCCGGCACCAATGATGCTGCCCGCAGAGAGCATGACCATCTGGCCGCGCTCGGTGGGAACAGAGACACGGCCGTGGCCTGTGGTTCGCTTGTCCATGTCTAATACCTTTCTGAATCGCCCAGGTGGATCAGGTACCCCAACGTCTCCTCCGCCCAGCTGTACTCCGACATATACGCCTCCGGAAAGGCGCTGGGGTTCCGATTCTTGTCCTGGATATACCGGTAATAGTCACAGTCAAAGGTCTTCAGGTCGATGGCGCGGGAGTTGGGGTGGCTGATCAGCATCTCCTCCGCTCCCGCTCTGCGCAGAGTATCCCGCAGGTCCTTGACCACCCGGCGCAGGCGGTTTTGATAGAGGCTGTCGTTCACCGCGTCCTCC
>OFHM01002390.1_pt1 | contig 10698 bp, 6 predicted proteins | sample 1521311 | NCBI WGS metagenome assembly OFHM01 (sample SAMEA3504083, study PRJEB24116) | mouse gut metagenome | biome: mouse gut; feature: mouse-associated habitat; material: faeces | place: Denmark | collected 2011 | reverse complement strand
CCGGAGCCGCCGGAAGCGCGGCCATGAACACGCTTGGCGTCCGTCTGCTGGGGCAGGATTACGAACCCGGCTTCTTTGTTGACCACTTCATCAAGGATCTGGGCCTCTGTCTGGAGGAATGCCGCCGCATGGGCCTTGTTCTGCCCGGCGTGGAACTGGCTGAAGAACTGTATCGCTCCGTTCAGGCCAGAGGCGAAGGCAGGAAGGGGACTCAGATTCTGGTCAAGGTGCTGGCCGAACTCTCCGGCAAAACCTGGAACAGTCATCCCTGAGATCCGCCGCCTTTATATCCTCCATGCGCCGGAATTTCCAGAGAACGTCCGGCGTTTTTATTTATGCCGCCCGGCGGGCCGGAGCAAAACCATACGGCCAACACGCTTCTTAGCGTTCCCGCAGGGCGTTCTGACGGGCCTTGAGAATGGGCTTGAGCAGATAGTCCAGCACGGATTTTTTGCCGGTGAGAATGTCCACCTGCGCCATCATGCCGGGAATGATAGGAAGCTTTTCCATGTGATAGACCAGTTCCGTCGCCTTGGTACGGAGTATGGCCCGGTAATAGAATTCTTCCTGCGCGCCCCGCATTTCCTTGATGGTATCGGCGCTGATCTGCTCAAGGGTGGCTTCCAGCCCTCCGTATATGGAAAAGTCATATGCCGAAATCTTGACCATGGCCTTCTGGCCTGGGTGAAGAAAGGCCACATCCGCCGGGCGTATGTGGTCTTCGACAAGCAGCGTGTCATTGAGCGGGACGATTTCCATAATCGGTTCGCCGGGCTTGACCACTCCCCCTACCGTGGAGATATGGATGCGCTGTATGGTTCCCTGGAGAGGGGAGCGCAGTTCGGTTCTCGTTACCCGGTCGCCGCCCGCGCTCAGGGTTTCGGGGCCTGTCCAGTTGAAGGCCAGCAGAACAAACGCCGCCAGAGCCACCAGCAGGCCGCCGGTCAGAAGGACGGTCCCTTTGGCGGAGCCGTCCAGTCGCGCCGCCAGCCTGCCGCCCAGCGTACCGTCCACCGCACACAGCGCCGCCGCGCCAAGGACCGTACACAGCAGAGGCACAGGCTGTACGCCCGCCCACGTCTGGAAGGAGCTGACGGATACAGCCGCCGCGGAGATGGCCGTCAGGACCAGCGTCTCCACCATCAGGACCAGCAGCCGCACACGCCGTGCCTGACGCTGCTCCAGCACTAAGTACACCAAAAACGCCAGGGCAATCGCTCCGCTGGCCCCCATACTGAAGGCCAGCAAAAATGACAGAGCGTTGACGTACAGGCAGACAAGATGGACGCGCCGCTCCCCCACTGTCCCAGACGACCGGGCCAGGCCCAGGGACAGCAGAACACCCAGGCCCGCCACTCCCGCGAACACATTGGGGTTGACAAACAACGAGGTCATCCGCACGCCGGCCTCCACTCCATCCAGCGCGGCGTAGTCCGGCGTAAACTGGCCCAGCACCCACACTACAGACCCGCTCAGCCACCGGGTGGACAGCAGATCGATGCTGACCACCCCGGCCAGCGCCGCAAAGCCCTCCAGGACGGAGGCAAGCCAACGCCCCGGCTCCCCCTCCGGCGCGGCCGCCAAAAGCAGAAGCGTCAGGCAGAACGCGGACAGCACCTTTAAGAACTCATAGAGGGCGAATTTTCCGGACACAGCATAGAACGTCGATATGCCGTCCATCAGAACCACCGCCGCCAGCAGCAGCAGCGGTACGCCGATACGGTCCCGCAGGCGGGAGAAAAACAGGAATACCGACGAAAGCGTCAATACCGCCAGAAGCATCCCGGCCATTTTTCCCGTCGCCGCAGAGGTAAGGCAGACGGCCAGGAAATACAATGCGGCCGCCAACAGGACCAGAACAACCTTGGAATCCAGGCGGTTTCGTTCGGATTTTTTCTGGCCTCTTAAATTTTTTCCTGACATTCCTGGTCACACTCCATCTCCATGTTCGCCCTTCTCCCGGGCCTCCTCCAAGCGGCGGAGGTCTCGGAGAAGGGCGGGGCTTCAAGCCCCGTCCCTCTAATTGGGAAAATCGCTTATTTCGCCATGTCGCGGTACAGGAAGGTCACGATCTCAGCACGGGTGCAGGTCTTGTCGGGAGAGAAGGTGGTCTCAGAGGTACCGGCGGTGATCTCGGACTTCACTGCCCAAGCCACGGCGTTGGTGTAATAGGCATCGGCGGGCACGTCGGTGAAGGAGCCCACGCCGGAAGCGGCGGGACTGCCCTCGGACCGGTGCAGGAACGCCATAGCCTCGGCGCGGGTGCAGGTCTTGTCGGGGGAGAAGGTGGTCTCGGAGGTACCGGCAGTGATGCCCTCCTCCACGGCCCACATCACGGCCTTATAGTAGTAGGCGCTGCTGTCCACGTCGGTGAAGGGGTTGCTGGCGGACTTGGGCTCGGGAGAGCCGGCGGCACGCCACAGGAAGCTGACGATCTCCGCACGGGTGCAGGTCTTGTCAGGCGCGAACATGGTCGCGGTAACGCCGGCCGTGATCTTGCTCTTGGCAGCCCACGCCACCGCGTCGTAGTAGTACTGGCCAAGCAGAACGTCCTCGAAGCTGATGCCCATCATGGACTTCGTGCCAATGACATACTTGCTCAGGTGGGTGGTGGTGAAGGTCACCTTGCCGCCGCTGTAGCTGGTCTCGTGGGCCTCGAGCGCACCGCCGTCGGTCAGGTAGAACACCTGAACCTCGGCGGAGCTCACGCCGTCAGGCAGAGCGTACTTCACGGAAACCGCGAGCACACCGCCGCCGAAGTCGGTGATCTGCTTGCCGCCGCTGGTGACGGAGACGTCGATCACTGTGGCATCCTCTACCGCTTCCTTCTGGGCACTGTTCAGGCCGGTGGCCGGCTTCACAGCCACAGTGACGGTGCTGCCGGTGGCCTGCTCCGCCAGAGCGGCGGTGGACTCGCTGTCCAGAACCACGTCCGCAACATCAGAGGTGATGCTCAGCGTCGCGCCCTCAGCCGCGCTCAGGGTCTCCAGGGACTTGGCGGGCAGGCTGACGTTCACTGCGGTGGTCTTGTCGGTGGTCTCCACCTTGACCTCAATGGCGGGGGCGGTCCCGGCCTTGGCCGCAGCCTCTACCGCGCTGGTTACAGCCTTATCCATGTCCTTCTTGGACACGGTCGCACTGGTAGTGCTTCCAGAGGTCTTGTTCTCCACCTTCACCTCTACCGTAGTCGTCCCGCCGCTGGTCGAGGGCTCTTCCACAGTTACCTTGTCAGGGCTGGAGGAGGATCCGCCGCTGCTGCCGCCGCTGGAGCTGCTGGTCTTTTCAAATACGGGGTGGACCTCAATAGCGGAGTACTCGGCCAATCTGATCTCCGTGTCCAACTTAGTAATATAGGCATACTGAGCTGTGGCATCTTCAGCTACCTTGTAGGTGTAGTAAGAGGAACCCTCCGACTTATCCAAAACTGCCTTATACCCGTCGTCAGGTACAAGCTTAATGGACGCGGTATCTGCGGTTACTTGATACGGACTAGTGGTAAGCTTGCGCTCAGTATCGCCCACGACAACATACGCGCTGCCGCCGGAAGACGAGGCTGCGGTGAAGTTACAGCTATTAGTTTTAGCCTCCTTTGTGCCAGCCGCGCCAACAGAGATGGCCGCTGTGGGAAGCATGGAAACAGCCATGCACAGAACCAGCAGTTTTGCTAAGAATTTTTTCTTCATATTTACTTGTTACTCCTTTCATAGGACGATTTTCGGACAACGCTGTGTCCGCTAACGGACCCTTCACAGTGTGGGGTCCCTTGCGTGGGCCGTACGCTTCCGGCCCCGGCATAGGATATTACTGCTCGGGCGAGCGGCCGCCGCCGTCCGAACTTTCGATTCCATCCGCATTGTGTCTCACCTCCTTTCGTGGGGTTTTGTGTTGGTGGACTAGATCTGCATATCTCTCATCTATAGCAAGATTCAATTTGTTGACAACGCCGCTTTGGACAGCAGGCCGAGATTATCCCGCTCCACATTTTGACAGAAAATCCGGAGATTGCTATAATACCGGAAAAACCCACTTTTCTCTTAGACAATATCAGCACACTGGTTAACGGTCATCACAAACACAATACAATACGGTTTCGGCACTGCAAGTTGAATAGTGCCGAATATACATTTTGTACTCTGGAACAAGGTTTTGGATATATAACGGAATCTCAATCGGATCCTCTGGTTTATGATAAATGCAGATCGCAAGCCTGGGCTTCCATTTTATAATGCTCTCCTTCGCTCCAACCAACGAGTCCATCTCCACCCCTTCAATATCCAGCTTTATAAATGTAACCGGCGCACCTTGCAATATAGAATCAATCGACCGGGCCTGGACGGCGCTGCTCCCATAATCATTTATATTTGAAGCACCGCTATACCCATCCTCAAAATTCAGGATCGTGTCCTCGTGCCATAAAGCTGCATGGAACAGGTGGATGCGTGACGGATCCAGGGCAGGATCATTTTTAATCCGGTTCAAGCACGCACGATAGTTATTCAGATCAGGCTTAAAGGCATATACAGAAGAATACTCTCCGTGACACCAGTCAATAAACTCAACTGTGTTCTGCAAATCCAGAGCTCCACCATCCACATAGATTTCATGTTTATGGGGATGAATGATATCAGGGGCCAAATACTGCGGTTCCCACTGAGTGTGCCGTCCCCAGATATGGCTTGCAGGAATCCCTTTTTTAATCAAATAGTCCACCACACTCTGATGCTCGATAAATCCTGTAATAATCTGTGCACTTTTATGGGAGCGGAGCAATTCGTCCTCTGCTATAACCGGGATGCCCATCCAATTGTATTCAATTGCATCTTCTTCAGTACGGAGCCAGTCAGGGGATTCGGCTTCGCATATAAAGTCGATTCTGACTCCCAAATCTTTGACAGCGATAAACAATTCTTTTGTGAGCCATGTCCTACCGTATACGACTAATTCCTCAGATGTTTCTCCGGCATTTAATCTATCTCGCAGAAACGAAATAATATCCACAGGATCTCCAGTTCGGTCCGATTCCATCAGGCACCGATAGAGTGGTGCCAAAGTCCCTTTTTGGGAATATTCCAATCTTGCAAAAAATAATTCCCGTGACTCCTCATCTTGAAGCAGCGACAATACCGCTGATACCTTGGGACTCAGGGGCGCCATCTTGCCCCCGTTCGGAATCCCCACTTCACTTCTTAGCAAATTTTCTACTTTTTCTAAAAGTTCAGCACGTTCTTCATCCATTTTCGCCAGAAGGGCTGTCCGCTCCTCATTTATTACTTTTTCAAAAAGGGATGCTTGTTCATTCATCAATGTTGTAATATCCCGGTGCCACTTCCAGCGTAGCTTTTTCAATAATTGTTTCACCGAATTTAATTCCTCTCCATTATACAAACTTTATATTGTATACACATGGGGCCTCCACAAAACGCAGGATAAAAGCTTTGTCAGACATCCCGAGAAAGAAGTGCCGCCTCTAAGGGCGCGCCCCACAGGGCGCAAAATTCCCTAGACTTCTCGACCATCATAAATCGGAATCCTCGGTTCTGTTTTGGCATAACGCAGGAATACTGTTTATGGCCGTTTCTATACTGACAGTTCCACTCAGGTATTTCTGGTAGCAATCACAAACCGGTGCGGTCTCTCCAAAAGCCACCTGTTTTCCGTGTTCAAGCCACAAAACTTTGTTGCATAGCTGGTAAATAGAGTCTAGAGAGTGGGATACCAGAATCGTAGCCGCACCGGAGGATATGATTTCTCGCATTCGTTTTGCACTCTTTTCTTGAAACGCTCCATCCCCAACGGACAAAACTTCATCCAAAATCAAGATCTCCGGCTGAATCTGCGCAGCAATAGAGAATGCTAAACGAGCTTTCATTCCAGATGAGAGTTGCTTAAACGGGCGGTCCTGAAAATTCTCCAACTCCGCAAATGAAATAATGCTATCATAAACTCCGTTCATAAAGGGGCGTGTATACCCCAACATCGCGCCGCGGAGATAAGCATTCTCTTTGACCGTTAAATCACCATCAAAGCCAGATGCCAATTCTAGTAACGCCGCAATCGTACCTTTCGCATCCACATATCCCTCCGTTGGCGCCATTATCCCGGTAATAGCTTTCAGTAAGGTGGATTTTCCCGCACCATTGCTGCCGACAATCCCCAGCATATCCCCCCGGAAGAGCTCAAATGATACGTTTTCAACGGCCTTGAAACGCTGTACACGGTATGTTCCCTTTAGCTTTCGCATCGCCCACTCTTTGATTCCGATGTCCTTAAAGTCACCCAGTTTATATATGATCGTGACGTTTTGCACTTTCAATATGGTCTCCATAGGCGCCTCCCATCACACATAATACAGGAATTCATGGTTATACTTTTTATATACCCATGCGCCAATACATATCATGATAAGAGCGTATCCTGCGCCAACCAGATGGAACCAGACGCTCGGAATTGTTCCGTCTATAACAATTTTACGAAAATATCTAATATAGACATAGATGGGATTCAGCAAAAACAGCTTCTGAGCAAAGGGAGAATATCCATCAATCGTATAAAAAATCGCAGACAAATACATCAGCAGCATGGTAAAGACTCCCCACAAATATTGGATATCCCGAAAGAACACATACATGGCAGAGAGCAAAAATCCGGTTCCGATATTAAAAACCATTAGACACAAGATCGGATATAAAAGAAGAACATACTTCCAGGAAAATACAAGTCCGTCCACAGCAACAAATATGAAAAATATAATCAATGTCAGCGCAAAATTGATAAAGGTTGATACATTTTTTGATAGCAGGAAAAGGTACTTTGGGACATTGACTTTCGTAAAGATATCCGAGTTCCCTAACAGTGCCTCCATTCCCGAGTTGGTAGAATCGGTGAAAAAGGTAAACACAAGCTGCCCAGCAAACAGATACACGACATAATGATCCACGTTATTCCCAAAGAATCTGTTAAATACTAGCCACATAACCAGTAGCTGCAACAGAGGAGACAACATACTCCACGCAATTCCAAGAACAGTCCTCTTATACTTCTTTGTAAAGTCACGCCTAACAAGAACCTGGAAGAGGAATCCATTCCTTTGCAGTTTCTGAAAGGTGTGTGACTGTCCGATTCGGTTGCACACAAGACAGAGCGCGCCCAGCAGCAAAACATAGAGAACAGTGTACAAAGAAAATTGAGAAATTTTCCATAGAAAAACGTCCCGGTTGTAGTTCGCTCCGATTTCTACAGAGACGCTGCCGCCTTTATCAATCGCGTATGTATCCACAGAAACGGTCTCCCCAGTGGGGGAAATAATTTCTGCTATCCCGCGAAAGGGGCCACTATTGAAGACAATACTCCTATTGTCTCCGTGCGGCAGCAAAAGGGTTATTGCCTTGTCCAGCTCGTCGCGCCGCCCAGGTGTCCAGCCACACACACTAACGTCATCTTCTTCATAAAAGGCCCAATTGCCTGCTGAAATATGGTCCGGCGTGATTGCGTAGAATTTTCCCTCCACCATATAACCATTGAGGAGGATACTGGAATCTCCTGTCCAGGAGCTGCTCTCCCCTGTAGCGGAAATTGTTATGGGTACGCCCTTATTTCCAAATATCAATATTGCCATAAAAACAGGAATCACCATTACAGCGGCAATCCCGCACAAATACCGCCGCGTGTTCTGCTTTAATCGTTGAACGAGTCTAAACACAGCTGAAAACATCCTTTTAACCGGTCGCTCAAACAAGTAGTCCAAGAGAACCGCCGCCAGCCATGAACCAGCCATACACAAGATGACATAGAGGATCATACGGAGCACGGGGTTATCAAGGACCAGACAATCTTCTGAAAGGAGAAATCCCAATATTGTGGTATGGACTATATAAATTCCATAGCTTCTTCTGCCGAGCGCCTCCCACAGCGGATTAACAAGTATACGGCATGGATGAATGGCCTGACTGATGAAAATACCTGAAAAAGCGACCGCGAACGCATAAATAGTTGCGCCATAGTTTGGGCACAACTCAATCAGTACGGCTATCACGACCAGCGAAAGAAACAACAGCCCATATGCGGTTTTCCGGTTCCAAAGGAGAGTTCCGTTCATCTTTTCTGACAAGAAGTACAAAATAATTCCAAGAGCCAGTACGGGCAGCTGGAATGGAAGCCAGTCAAAAAGAAATGTTGCGGCAAGGGCAAGATCATCTCGAAAGAATGGAATCGAAGAGATATGCAGCTCAAGCAGGCGCGATATTCCATATCCGAATAAAATGCTTGCAATAAAAAAACCAACGGCAGCGTACAGACTTTTTATTTTTTTTGCCAGATAAGGAGCAATTAGGTAAAACAGGAAGAGCGTGCCAATGTACCAGCCTGGCGCCCAAAATTTCACATGATAACGCGGGCTTAGACCGTGCAACAGCAGGAACGCAGACAAAAGGCCAATCAAGTCTCCTGTATTACTGATAAAATGGGACCAGCCGCCGTTCAAAGCAATCCGAGAAATCAACAACAGCCAGAACAGCGGTGCCAAGCGAACGTAGCGGCTGAGGACCCATTTCCAATATCCGGAGAAACCTTCCCATTTCTCCTGCCGCCGATTTAATGACCGGAAAGTCAAAAATGCGGCAATGATAAAAAAGAGCTGTACTCCACGTGCCCCTTCATAAGTAAGATTTCCAACTAACTTCGGCAGCTCCATTCGAAATGAATCTGTAGCATGGACCATCACCGTTCCCAAAATTGCAATTCCTTTGAGTGCGTCAAGGGATCTCATATGATGCCCATCACCACTCGTATAATTTGCCTGTTCCGGCGGAGAAAAAAATATCATTTCAAAGGAACTCCTTTTAGGATTAAATATAGTCGCTTTAGAATATATTAAACTGGCTCTATTTTAGGATAGAATATCCAAGGTTAGCCCCATCATTGGCAAACATTTGAACAGTTTCCAGAGAATACTGCTCCAAGTCCTTCCCCCAATCGCCCAGCTTGTCCAGCAAATCGGACAGGGCGGTCTCGTCCATAGCGGTGAAGCCGGCCACCGTGTCCACATGGTCGGGGGCGGCGTGAGAGCGCACCAGGGTCTCGGGCTTCTCCAGGGAGGCCTCCCGGCTCTCCACGGGGTTGATGAGGTAGCTCTTAATCTTCTCCAGATCCTCCCCGCTCAGCTTCCCCTCCAGCAGGTACACCTTGGCGTGGCGGACCAGGGGACGCTCCACCCCGGCCATCAGCTGCACGCACTGGGCGCAGGAGTCGGCCCTCTGGTCGAACTGTCCCGGCAGGGCCTCCACCGCCAGCAGGCTGTGAAGGTCCCGGGGCTCGGGGAAGCACTCGTCCCATACTACGTCCACCTGGGGCTCGGAGAATACGATGTGCTTTGCTTTCTCATAGACGGCGGGCTCGATCCCCTCCACGTCATAGCGGTTCAGGATGCGGACGCCCTCCAAGTTCTCGATCCCCAGGAAGCCCCGCAGGTCCCCCAGAAGGTTCCCGGCCTCCGGGCTGAGTCCCTCCCGCTTTTCCACAAAAATCCGATAGACCATTACTTCTTTTCCTCCAGCGCCTTCATCGCCCACCGGCCGATATCCCGGCGGCAGAAGGCATTGTCAAAGTGGATCCGGTCCGCCAGGGCGTAGGCCCTCTCAATGGCGGCGGGCAGATCATCCGCCACGGCGGCCGCGCCCAACACCCGGCCGCCGCTGGTCAGCAGTTTTCCGTCCTTTTCCGCCGCCCCGGCGATGTAGACGCGCTCATCCGCCTCAAGGGCAGGCAGTGTAATGGGAAATCCCTTGTCATACTTCTGAGGATACCCCTTGGAGGCCAAAATGACGCAGCAGGCCGCTTTTTGGCTAAATTTGACTTCCGTTTCCGCCAGGGTGCCCTTGGATACGGCCAGCATGATCTCCAGCAGGCTGCTCTCCAGCAGGGGGAGCACCACCTGGGTCTCCGGATCGCCGAAGCGGCAGTTGTACTCGATAACCTTGGGTTCCTCCGCCGTGAGCATCAGCCCGAAGTACAGACAGCCCTTAAAAGGCCGTCCCTCCGCCTTCATCGCCCGGATGGTAGGCAGAAAGATTTTTTCCATGCACTCCGCCGCGACCTCGGAGGTGTAGTAGGGGTTCGGCGCAATTGTCCCCATGCCGCCGGTGTTGAGCCCCTGGTCTCCGTCCAGGGCCCGCTTGTGGTCCATGGAGGACACCATAGGGACCACCGTCTCGCCGTCGGTAAAGGAAAGGACGGATACCTCCGGCCCGGTGAGAAATTCCTCAATGACCACCGTGGCGCCGCTGTCACCGAAGAGGCGTCCCTCCATCATGGAGCGCACGGCCTCCCGGGCTTTCTCCCGTGTCTCGCAGATGAGCACGCCCTTGCCAAGGGCAAGGCCGTCGGCCTTGACCACCGTGGGCAGGGGGCAGGCCTCCACATAGGCCAGGGCCCTGCTCAGATCGGTAAAGGTCTCATAGGCGGCGGTGGGAATACCGTATTTTTTCATCAAGTCCTTGGAGAAGGACTTGCTGCCCTCGATAATGGCGGCATTCTTCCTGGGGCCGAAGCAGGGGAAGCCCTCCGCCTCCAGGGCGTCTACCATGCCCAGTACCAGGGGGTCGTCGGGGGCGACGGCCACAAAGTCGATGTTGTTATCCCTCGCCGCGGCCACCGCGGCGGGGATGTCCACAGCGGAGCCGCCGAGACAAATGGCGTCGGCGG
>OFHM01002384.1_pt1 | contig 10732 bp, 8 predicted proteins | sample 1521311 | NCBI WGS metagenome assembly OFHM01 (sample SAMEA3504083, study PRJEB24116) | mouse gut metagenome | biome: mouse gut; feature: mouse-associated habitat; material: faeces | place: Denmark | collected 2011 | reverse complement strand
CAGACAACACCAAAACCGCCACGAGCAATCGGGTATTGCCTCTTACAGCTAATATGCGGGCATATCTGCAAACGGTCAAGGCTCAGCAGGAAGAGAACAAGAAGCTGTTTGGAGATGCCTATCTCGATAGCGGTTATGTATGTGTCCATCCTAATGGTTCTCCCATTAGACCGGACTATGTGACCCCACACTTCCGGAGAAAGCTGAAAGAGGCCGGCCTTCCAGCCATCCGCTTTCATGATTTGAGGCATTCCGCGGTCTATGCCTTGCGCAAGGGCGGGTGCGACGCCAAGGACATTCAGGCGTGGCTGGGGCACAGTGACATTACAACTACACTAAATATATATGGCCATGTGTTAGGTGGGGACATGGACAGACTGGGCCAAGTGATGGACAAAGTGCTGTTCTGTGATGTGAAGGCTTGTTGAGTCCCACTGAGTTTTCCGGCAGCGTCGCGGGACGTTTGCGGGACATTTGCGGGACATAAAACAAAAATCGCCTGAAAAGTTTGAAAAATCAAACAAATCAAGCGATTTTTGGCACGCCCGAAGGGACTCGAACCCCCAACATTCAGAACCGGAATCTGACGCTCTATCCAATTGAACTACGGGCGCATACCGGGCGGCCCGCCGGAACGGGCCGCCCCCTATTCACTTTTACATGGACTCCGGCGCGGTCACGCCCAGCAGCTCCAGTGCGTTGCGCAGGGTCACCTGGAGTGCCTTCACCAGCCCCAGCCGCTGGTTGGTCAGCTCGGGGTCCTCCGGGTTGTTTACCCGGGTGCTGTTGTAATAGCTGTGGTACAGCTTCACCAGCGACAGGATATAGTCCGCCACAATGTTGGGCTTGCGCATCCGGGCGGCTTTGGCCACCAGGCCGGGGAACTCGCCCATCATCTTCAGCAGCAGCAGCTCCTTCTCATCGGTGAGGCGGTCATAGCTGTCCTCCCGGTGGAAATCGGGAATGTCCTCCTTCTTCAAAATGGAGCACATCCGGGAGTAGGCGTACTGGGCATAATACACCGGATTGTCGTTGTCCTTGGCGGCGGCCTGCTTCATGTCGAAGTCCATCTGGGAGGAGATGTCCTTGGACACAAAGAACCAACGGGCGGCGTCCACGCCCACATCCTCGCACAGCTCCCGCAGGGTGATGGCGTTGCCGGTCCGCTTGGACATCTTGACCTCCACGCCGTCCTCCACCATCCGCACCATCTGGATCAGATCCACCGACAGCGTTCCCTTGGGATAGCCCAGGGCGGTGAGGGCGGCCTGCATCCGGGTGACGTAGGAGTGGTGGTCCGCCCCCCACAGGTTCACCATCGTGGGGTAGCCCCGCTCCATTTTATAGACGTGGTTAGCGATGTCCGGGGTGAGGTAGGACAGGGTGCCGTCGCTCTTGCGCAGCACGCGGTCCTTCTCGTCGCCGTAGTTGGTGGTCTTGAGCCAGAGCGCGCCGTCCTGCTCGTAGAGCAGGCCCATCTCGTCCATCTTCTTGAGGCAGGCGTTAATCCGCTCCATGTTATTCTCGTAGAAGTAGGTCTCGTGGATCCAGGACTGCATATGCACCCGGTAAAGCTCCAGATCCTTCTCGATCTTTTTCAGCTCCCGGGTCTTGCCCTCCAGCATGAAGTACTCCAGCCGCTCCTTGGGGTCGGCGGTCAGCCACTTATCGCCGTCCTGCTTGGCGATATCGCTGGCGATCTGCTTCACATCGTCGGCGTGGTAGCCGTTGTCGGGGAGGGGGTACTCCTTGCCGAAGCACTCGAAATACCGGGAGATCAGGGACTCGCCCAGCATGACGATCTGGTTTCCGGCGTCGTTCACATAGAACTCCCGCAGCACGTCATAGCCGCTCTTTTCCAGCAGGCGGCAGATGGCGTCGCCCCAGGCCGCGCCCCGGGCGTGGCCGCAGTGCAGATCCCCGGTGGGGTTGGCGGACACCCACTCCACCAGGATGTGCACGCCCTCGCCGGAGTTGTTCTGGCCGAAGCTGTCCCCGGCGTCCAGCACCTGGTTGATCAGGGCGGACAGCGCGCCGCTTTTCAGCTTGAAGTTGATGAAGCCGGGCCGGGCCACGGTGACGGACTCCGCCTCCGGCAAAAGCTCCTGGAGCTTTTCAGCCAGGGGCTGGGCGATGTCCATGGGGCTCTTGTGCAGGGCCTTGGCCAGCTTCATGGCCGCCCCGGTGGCGTAGTCCCCCAGCTTGGTGTCCCGGGGCACCTCCACCGTCAGCACATTGTCCTCCGGCTCCAGCCCGTAGACCTCCTGAACGGCCTGCTTCACGGCCTGGAAAATTTTCTGTTCAAAATCGTTCATGATGCCATGTCCTCCCTCACGGCAGGCTCCGCTTCCCCTCCAGCAGCTCCTGGAGGCGGGCAAGCAGCTCCCCCGCCGCGTCGTTATCCTTCATTACCAATAAAATGGTGTCGTTCCCGGCAAGGCTGCCCACCAGCCCCGGCTGCTCCGACTTGTCCACATAGGACCCCACCGCGTTAGCCAGCCCGGGCAGGGTGCGGATCACGATGATGTTCTGGGCGGCCTGGGCAGACACCGCCCCCATCCGGGCGATGTTCATCAGCCGCCGCAGGTCGTCGTCCTCCATGGACAGGGGGTTGACGCTGTAGCGGATCAGCCCGTTAGGCTCCGCCTGCTTCACCAGCCCCAGGGCATGGAGATCCCGGGACAGGGTGGCCTGGGTGCAGTGCACCCCGTTTTCCTCCAAAAGCGTCTGGAGCTGCTGCTGCGTCTCCACCGGCTGCCTGGAGATCAACTCCAGGATCAGCTTTTGCCGGTTCTTTTTCATGAGCGCACTACCAACCCTTCTCAACTGCCCGTGAAAGGAGCATAGACCCCATAAATAAGAGAATTATATGCCGGAGTCAACCTGCGTGCTATACACTCCACCGGGTTTTTCTTGTATATTCTTGTATATTTTGTACGGCCCCACTGCGGGGAAGCGGAGCTATTATATCCCCGCCGCGCCCGGTACGCTATACGCTGCGGGTGAATATTTTGTATAATCTCGTATATTTTTACGGGTTTCCCCGGTTTCATTCATTTTTTATTCCGTCCGGCCTCGCTGCCGTCCGCCTTTTGGAGGGTGATCCGGTTCCGGAATTCCGTGGGGGTCATCCCCTTGAATTTCAGGAAGTTGGTGTTGAAGGTCTTGATGTTGCTGTACCCCACCTCGAAGGCCACGTCGATGACGTAATATTCCGTGGAGGCCAGCAGCTCACAGGCCCGGTTCACCCGGACGAAGTTCAGCAGCGTCTCGAAATTCATGTCGGAGTGGTAGAGCATCAGCCGGTTCATCTCCGCCACGGTAATGCCGAACTGGGCGGCCACCTGCCCGGCGGTGAGCTTCTCGGTGGTGTAGTTCTTGTAGATATAGTCGGTGATCTGGTAGGCCACGTCCTTGTTGGTGCGGTTGAACTTGGTTTTGGACTTGCTGTAGATCTTGCGGAACTTGATGGGGGCCACCCCCACCTGGGCCACAAAATGCTTGGAGAGGTGGGACGCGTCCACGAACCCGGTAAGGGTGGCGATGGCGTCCAAAGTCAGGTCGGTATACACCAGATAGTCGGAGGTCTTTTCAATGCGGATGCTGGACAGCAGCTTGGAGAAGGTGGTTCCGGTGGTCTCCGCGATCCGCTTGGACAGGGTGGACTCGGAGATGAAGAAGGCCCCCGCCACGCTGGCCAGGGTGAGACGCTCGGCGGAGTGGGCGTAGAGGTAGCTGAGGATGGACCGCTCCGCGGCGATGTCCTTCTCGTAGTCCTTCTCCCCCCGGACGGCCATGACGTACCGCCGGTACAGGATCATCAGCTCGATGAGCTTGTTGGTAATGTAGAGCTGGGACAGGGGCCGGGGCGCGGGCGGGATGGCCCGGGTGGACTCCACCCCCAGCTCCGAGCGCAGCTGCTCCGTCAAAACGTCGATGCAGGCCGCCTGCACTGAATCCAGGTACACCACCGGGTCCATGGACAGGAAGCGCAGCAGCTCTGAGCTGTCCTCCTCCAGGCCGGGGATTCCCTTCAGCATGGAGTTGATGTAGTGGTAGTCGTACACGATAAACATAAACTGGAGGGTCTGCTCCACCTGGGTGATCTCCGTGATGGTCCAGGGGGTGACGGCCACCAGCGTGTCCGGCCTGATGTCGTAGGGCTCGCCGCCGATCTCAATGACGCCCCGGCCCCGCTTGATGTAGATAAAACGGGCGGACTGGTGGATCAGCGGCTTGGTGGGGCCTTGGATGGCCTCATAGTCAAAGGAGCAGATGGCGGCGGGGTCGCTGGAAGCGGACAGGTTGTCCTGCAATGCCGCAGGTCGGTTCAAACGGATCACCTTCAGCCTTTCTCTGATCGGACAGTCGGACACAGGAAAGCCCGGCCGTATGCGCGGGGCACATACGGCCGGCTCTCCCGCTTTGCTGCTAAAAACTGTTGGGATGTGGGTTCACTCAGCTCAGCACCATCATGCCGATGGTGAGCACCACGGCGGAGAACACCGCGATGATGGCCAGCAGCTTGGCGGACCACTTGACCCAGACATCCCAGGGAACCCGGGCCAGGGCCAGGCCGCCCATGATGAAGCCGCAGGTGGGGGTGAACAGGTTCACGAAGCCGTTGGCGGCCACGTTGATCATGATGGAGGTCTCCACGGACCAGCCCATGCCCGCCACAATGGGAGAGACGATGGGGGCGGACAGGCTCGCCAGACCGGAGGAGGACGGCACCAGGAAGCTCAGCCCCACGTGGAGCAGGTAATCCAGGAAGCCGAACACCGGGGCGGGCAGGCCGGAGGCGGTGAGCGCGGTGATGGACGCCTCCACCAGCCAGGTGCCCAGGCCGGTGGTGGCCATGATCACGGTGGTGGCGCGGGCCAGGGCGATGACCAGGTTGACGGAGATCATGTCGGTAAAGCCGTTGATCACGCAGGGCATGAACTTCTTCTTGTCGTCCAGGCCGATGAAGCCCATGACGAAGCCCATCAGCAGGAACCAGGTGGCCGCGTCGTCGAACCACCAATCGCCCAGACCGTTGCCGGTGAGGAAGCTGGAGAAGCCCAGGCCATTGTAAATTCCCTCGTTTAGGTCGGCCCAGGGGATGAAGCCCAGAATCTGCACCACGAAGGACAGGGCGAACACGATCAGCACGGCCTTCTGCTTTCCGGTGAGCCGCACGTTGTCGTCGATCTCGGTAGAGGTGCCGTAGGCCGCGGTGCACTCCTTGATCTGCTCGCTGGTGAAAATGGAGCCCTTGCCGGACTTCACCTTCTTGGCGTAGGCGGTGACAAACAGGCCGGAGAGGATAAAGGTGCCGAACCAGAGCACGATAGCCAGAATATAGACGGTGCCCATGTTCACATTGACGCCGGCGTCAACCGCGGCGGATACCGCCGCGCCGGTGGCGAAGGGGTTGATGGTGGAGCCCAGCACGCCGGTGCCCGCGCCCAGCAGGACGGTGGCCGCGCCCACCAGCGGGTCAAAGCCCGCCGCCACCATGGTGGCCGCCAGCAGGATATAGAAGCCCACGGTCTCCTCGCCCATGCCGTAGGTGGTGCCGCCGATGGAGAACAGGAACATGAGAATCCAGACCAGCGCCAGCTCCTTGCCCCTCAGCTTCTTCACCAGCACGTGGATGCCCGTTTCCAAGGCCCCGGTGGCGTTGAGGATGGACAGGAAAATGCCCAGGCAGAACACGAAGCCAATCACGTCCCCGGCGTCATGCCAGCCCGCGATGGGGGCCATGACGATGTCGCTGAAGGACGCGCCCTCCACCGCCATCTCCACCGCCTCGCCGGTCTCCTCATCGATGCCGGTGTAGGTCTGCCCGTTGGCGATCCAGGTGACGACAGACACCGCCAGCAGGACGGCCAGCAGGATCAGGAAGGTATTTAACGAGCGTTTCTTTTTCTTCTCTGCCATGACAATCTCTCCTTTATACTATAATACGATCTTCCTTACTTTTCAACCACCGTTCCCGTTTTTCCGTCCAACGCCTCGGCCGCCCGCGCCAGTGAGGTGATCAGGGCGGTGCCGCCGTTCGCGCTGTGTTCCACAAATTCCATGCAGGACTGGACCTTGGGCAGCATACTGCCGGGGGCGAACTGGCCCTGCTGGATATACTCCTCCGCCTCCGCCAGCGTCATGGACGCCAGCTCCCGCTGGTCGGGCTTGTTAAAGTTGACGCACACCCGATCCACCGCGGTGAGGATGATGAGCTGATCCGCCTTCACGTCCCGGGCCAGCAGCGCACTGGCCCGATCCTTGTCGATGACGGCGGCCACGCCCTTCAGGCCCCCGTCCGTCTCCACCACGGGGATGCCGCCGCCGCCCACGGTGATGACGATATTGCCCGCCGCCACCAGCTGATCCACCACGTCCAGCTCCACGATCCGCTTGGGAATGGGGGAGGGCACCACCCGGCGGTAGCCCCGGCCGGAATCCTCCACGAAGGTGAAGCCCTTCTCCGCCGCGATGGCGTCGGCCTCCTCCTTGGTGTAGAAGCTGCCCACGGGCTTGGTGGGCTTCTGGAAGCCGGGGTCGGCCTCGTCCACCACCACCTGGGTGACCACGGTGGCGCAGGACTTCTTGATGCCCCGGGCCTTCAGCTCGTCCTGAATGGCCTGCTGGAGGTGGTAGCCGATATAGCCCTGGGTCATGGCCCCGCACTCGGGGAAGGGCATATAGGGGGTGCCGCCGCCCTTGTTGGCGGAGAACTCCATGGCCAGGTTGATCATACCCACCTGGGGACCGTTGCCGTGGCCGATGATGACCTCGCAGCCCTTTTCCACCAGGTCCACGATGGGCTTGGCGGTGCCCTTCACCAGCTTCAGCTGTTCCTCAGGGGAATTGCCCAGGGCGTTTCCGCCCAGGGCCACTACAATCCGCTTCCCCATGACGCTTACTTCAGAGTCGCGTACATCACAGCCTTGATGGTGTGCATACGGTTCTCTGCCTCGTCGAACTGGCGGGCCTGGGTGCCCAGGAACACATCGTCGGTGACCTCCATGGCGGGGATGCCGAACTTCTGGAAGATGTCCTCGCCGATGGTGGTGTCACGGTCGTGGAAGGAGGGCAGGCAGTGCAGGAAGATGGCGGTGGGCTTGGCCTGGGCCATGACTTCCTTGTTCACCTGGTAGGGCAGCAGCAGCTTGATGCGCTCGGCCCAGATCTCGTCGGGCTCGCCCATGGACACCCAGATGTCGGTGTACAGCACGTCGCAGTCCTTGGCACCCTGCTTCACATCGTCGGTCAGCTCGATGGTCGCGCCGGTCTCGGCGGCCACGGCCTTGCACTTCTCCACCAGGTCGGCGGCGGGCATCAGCTCCTTGGGGCCGCAGGCACAGAAGTGCATCCCCAGCTTGGCGCAAACCACCATCAGGGAGTTGGCCACGTTGTTGCGGGCGTCGCCGAAGAAGGTGAGCTTGCGGCCGCGGACATCGCCGAATTCCTCCTTCACGGTGAGGATGTCGGCCAGCATCTGGGTGGGGTGGAAGGCGTCGGTCAGGCCGTTCCACACGGGCACGCCGGAGTAGCGGGCCAGATCCTCCACCACGGACTGCTTGAAGCCGCGGTACTCAATGCCGTCATACATACGGCCCAGCACCTTGGCGGTGTCGGCCAGGGACTCCTTCTTGCCCATCTGGGAGGAGCCGGGGTCCAGGAAGGTGCAGCCCATGCCCAGGTCCCGGGCACCCACCTCGAAGGCGCAGCGGGTGCGGGTGGAGGTCTTTTCGAACAGCAGCACCACCTGCTTGCCGGTGAGCCACTTGTGCTCCACGCCGTTGTTCTTCATGCGCTTGAACTCGGCGGAGAGGTCCAGCATATAGTTGATCTCGGCGGGGGTGAAGTCCAGCAGGGTCAGAAAGCTCCTGCCGCGAATGTTGATGCCCATAGTAAAATTCCTCCTAAATTAGATTAAAATATTGGGTTTCTGAAGCCGCCGGCCCGGTCCCGGCGCGGGGCCTTCGCACAGGCCCCGCAGGGGACCGCTTCCGGGGTTCCAGGCTTATTCTGCCCGGATCAGGGGCATGGACATACAGCGCGGACCGCCGCGGCCCCGGGAAAGTTCGGCGGAGGGCATCTCCAGAACGGTGAGCCCCGCGTCCCGCAGGATGGCGTTGGATACGTCGTTGCGCTGGTAGACCACGATCTTGCCGGGGGCGATGCACAGGGTGTTGGAGCCGTCGTTCCACTGCTCCCGGGCCGCCGCGATGAGGTCGTCGCCGCCGCAGTAAATGAGCTGCACGTCGTCCACGTGGGTGTAGGCCTCCAGGATATGCTTCAGATCGGAATCCACCCGCTTGATGTGCAGGTCGGCGGGATCGTCCTTGCCCGGGGTGATCTCGTACACGGTGAGCGGGCCCAGGATGGCGGGATGGACGGTGTACTTGTTCACGTCGATCTGGGTGAACACGGTGTCCAGGTGCATGAAGGCGCGGCTCTTGGGGATGTCGAAGGCCAGCACGGTGCGGATCTTGGCCTCCGGATCGGAGAACAGGTTCCGGGCCGCCGCCTCAATGGCATCGGGGCAGGTGCGCTGGGAGATGCCGATGGCCAGGGTGTCCTCGGTGAGGTTGAGCACGTCGCCGCCCTCGATGTTGGCGTGGAGATCCCGGTCGTAGTAGCGGGTCACCAGGCCCTCGAAGTCGGGATGGTACTTGAAGATATAGTCGGCGTAAATCGTCTCGCGGCAGCGGGTGACGGAGTACATCTTGTGGAGGAACACGCCGGTGCCCACGCTGGCGAAGGGGTCACGGGTGAAGTACAGGTTGGGCATGGGGTGCACCACCAGATCGTCCGGCGGGGCCACCAGATCCTGGAGGGAGTAGGCCCGGGCGGCATCGCCCATCTCCTTCAGGGTGATGCCCTCCATGGTCTTTTCCACCAGGGCCTTGCCCTTGAAGTGGCTGGTGAGGTACTCCAGGCACTTGTCCTGCCAGCGGCGGGTCTTGATGTTGCCCTCATACAGCCACTGGCGCAGGAAGGGCTCCACCAGCTTGGGATTGAGGCTGAGCACGTCCGTCATCAAATCCTCCAGGTACACCACCTCGGTGCCGTTGTCCCGGAGAATCTGGGCGAAGGCGTCGTGCTCCTCCTGGGCCACTCTCAGGAAGGGAATGTCGTCAAACAAAAGCTCTCCCAGGGTGTCGGGGGTCAGGTTCAGCAGCTCACGGCCGGGACGGTGCAGCAGCACCTTTTTCAGCGGGTTGATCTCGCTTCTGACGCAAATACCTTTCATGGCTCCTCCTTATGCGTTTCGCAACTATTATTTTTGTCCGCCGCCTGCGCGCACCGGCGGGGACAAATGATAACCATCCTTATAGTACCCAAATCTGTGCGGAAAAGATGGACGCTTCCACCATCTGATATTGTATATTTCCGCTAAATTTCCATCCGCAACCGCGCGAGCATTTGCACAGTATCACAATTCCGTCAAATTTTTATCAAAAAGGGCCGGAGAAAGGGGCAGTTCCCCTCTCTCCGGCCCTTTTTGACAGCATTGGCGTCCCATCAAATTTCCAAGCCCTCCGCGGCCCGCCGGAACTCCTCCGGCCCCGCGGGGCTCTTTCCGCTCACGATTTTCGGCGAGCCGCCGCCGGATACCTCCAGCGCGCCCTTCAACCCGTCCATCCAGGCCCGGGCCCTCCCCTCCGGGGAGATGGCGGCAAAGCTCACTCCGCCGTCCAGCTCCGCCATCAGCACCACGCCCCGCTGTGCCTTGGCCAGCACCGCCTGGCTCATGGCCCGCAGCTCCCCGGCGTCCAGGGAGGAAAGGGCCGCCTCCATCCGCTCCCCCCGAACCATCCCTTCCAGCACCGGAAACGCCTCCCCCGGCGGGCCGAAGAGGGCGGCCAGCCGGCACAGGTCCTCCGACACCTCCGGGGCCAGCCCCAGCTCCCGGCACAGGCTCCCCAGGGAGGAGGTGTTCTTCTCCCCCATCAGCTCCAGCAGCCGGTCCCGGCAGTCCTCCTCCACGCCGGCGCTGTCCAGCAGCCCGGCCACAAAGCCCAAATGGCTGACGTCCAGCAGATAGTCCCCGCTGATCAGCTCCAGGCTCCTGGCCGCCAGCAGCAGCACCTCGCCCATGGCCACCATGTCGACCTCCCCCACACACTCCAGGCCGGTCTGCATAATCTCCTGAAAGCTCCGGGTGATGGGCGTGGTCCGGTACACATTCTCGCTGTAATACACCTTCTGCAAACCGCCCCCCTCCTTGGCGTTCTTCACAATGGAGAGGGTCACATCCGGCTTCAGCGCCATCAGCCGCCCGTCGGCGTCGGTAAAGGTCAGGATATCCTCGCTGACCAAAAAGCTCTTGTTCTGAACATAGAGGTCGTAGGGTTCAAACTTGCTCATCTTGTACTGAATATATCCATAGCGGCGGTACAGCTCCCTCAGCTGGCCCACCACCCTTTCACTGTCCAACGGTCCCATGCCCTTCCTCCTTCCGTGCCCTCCACGGGAATGGGGCACGCCGTTTCTTTTATGCTTTATCATAGTAGTGCAATAGTTCACGGAAGTCAAGCGCCATTTTGCACAAACATGACCCGCCAATCAGAGGGGAAAGCCGTGGTTTAGCCGGAAACGCCCGTCCGTGGTGGGATCGGCCCAAGAAAGCCATATAATTTCTTGCAAAACCGGGTGGTGCTGTATTATAATAGCAGTCAGTGACATCCGCCGCGGCCGGAGGTGGGAGGGCGGCGTAATTTTATAGAGAACCGGAGCG
>OFHM01002381.1_pt1 | contig 10749 bp, 11 predicted proteins | sample 1521311 | NCBI WGS metagenome assembly OFHM01 (sample SAMEA3504083, study PRJEB24116) | mouse gut metagenome | biome: mouse gut; feature: mouse-associated habitat; material: faeces | place: Denmark | collected 2011 | reverse complement strand
CTGACGCCGAAGTTGGCGTAGACGCTCATTACAAAGCCGGAACAGTCAGCGCCGTTGGTCAGGCTGGTGCCGCCCCATACATAAGGATTACCCACGAACTGCAGAGCATATTCCGCTACTGCCTTTCCCATCTCGCTGTCGCCGGTGACGGTATAAGTGACAGGCTCCTTCGGCTGAGACTGGGCAGGCGCATTGTTGGCATTGTTTGCGGCAGCCGCTCTTGCAGCAGCCTCTCTGGCCTTTCTGCGCTCCTCTTCCTCCTTGGCGAGACGAGCTCTCTCCTCTTCCTTGGACTCCGCCTGAACAAACTCGCTATGTAGCTTCACAAAGTCCGCGGATACCCATCCGATACCTTCTTCTACATCCACCTTCACCCAGCCTTCGGCCTCCTCAAGAACCAGAAGCTCGTCCCCTTCCGGAACCATTCCCAGAATGGCGCATTCCGTGTTGGGCTCCGTGCGGACAAACAAGGTCTGGGTATCCACTGTGGCAAAGCGTTTCCCTACCTGCTTGGCCAGCTCCACAGCGTCCTCGCCGGTCACGCAATATTCAGCCTTCACATATCCGGTCACTGTGCCGGAAGTGATCTGATACCATCCGTTCTCCTCGGACAAGAAGGTGCCTACAGAGTTGTTGTAAAGCTTTCCAAGGACTTCTCCCTCCTCGCTGGGAAAGCTCCTGACGTTCACACAGCTGCTCACCTGCGCGATCACCAGCTTCCGAAACAAATCCTCCTCCGTGGGCTCTGCCAGCGGCACTGCCGTGTCGTCCACCTGCACGAATTCCATGATGGACTCGATGGGGATGGTAGAATTGTTGGTTACGATATCCTCAAGCTTATTTCCCTTGTCAATGATAAGGCTCACGCCGCCGCCGGGAAGAACAGAGGTAGTCGCCTCTGCCGTAATGCCGAATCCCGTAAATGTCATGGTTGCTGCCAGCGCCAAAGCCGTTGTTCTCACTTTTCTTCTAGTATTGCAATTCATTCTTATCTCCTCTCACTCCGGAAAGTATGTACATGATCAAGATTGGCTCTATATTTATATAGAAATTACATTTATATCCATAATTTATTACAGATTTATTACATCTGTTAACAAATATAACACCAAATCTTAATTCTGTCAACTACAGAAATGAGAAATCGAAAGATTTTATTAAGATATTTTTAATTTTGCAATCTTCAATACCCTTTTGCGGTTTGCAACATCCTTCTGCGTTTTACAGTACCCTTTCGTTCCGGCACCCTCATGAGATTCCCATCACCCTCTCCGGCGAAGCGCCCCTAAATCCTCTTGCAGTAGCTTCCCGCGGCCACCGCGGCGTTGGCGCCGTCCGCCACTGCGGGGACGATCTGGCGAAGCTTCTTGCGCACGTCCCCGGCAGCGAAAAGCCCCGGCACGCTGGTGGCGCAGTCCTCCCCCGCCAGCACATAGCCCCCCTCGTCACAGTCTGCGAGGCCGCGAACCAGCTCCGTGCCGGGGCGGATCCCCACTGCCACAAACAGACCTGCCAGAGGAAGCGTCAGGGTCTCCTCCGTCTTCAGATTTTTGACTCGGATGCCCTCCACTGCCGTCTCTCCCAGAATCTCCTCCACCACATGGCTGTAAAGGATCTCTACATTGGGCAGCCCCTTCAGCTCCTGCTGCAGCACCATGGCCCCGCGCAGCTCGTCCCGCCTGTGGATCAGGTACACCTTCTCGCTGGTGCGGGCCAGATAGATGGCGTCCTCCAGGGCTACGTCCCCGCCGCCCACCACGGCCACCGTCCTGCCCCGGAAGAACGCCCCGTCGCAGGTGGCGCAGTAGGACACGCCCCTTCCGCCCAGCCTCTCCTCGCCGGGCGCGCCCAGCATGGCGTGGACGGCCCCCGTGGCCAGGATCACCGTCTTCGCCTCCAGCTCCCCCTGATCCGTGCGTATCAGCTTATGCCCTCCCCTGTCCTCCAGGGAAAGGGCCGTGGCTTCCATGAATTCCACGCCCAGCTTGTCCGCGTGCTCCCGGAACCGCGTCCCCATGTCGAAGCCGTCCATGCCCGGCATCCCCAGGTAATTGTCCACCTCATAAGTATTCAGCACCTGCCCGCCACTCATGGGGTTCTTCTCCAGCACCAGCAGATCCAGCCCCGCCCGCTTTCCATATACAGCAGCCGAAAGGCCTGCCGGGCCGGAACCGATGACGATCAAATCATACATCATGTTCATCTCCTATCAAAATATCCCTGCTTCCTGTCAGTTCCACAGACTATTATATGCCCTTTCCGATTCCTTTACAAGCCCCTCCTGCCTCCCGGATCCCCAGCCCCATTGACTTTCCCCTTCCGCCCTGCTAATATGGAAAGAAACGGAGGAGACTGACATGAGCATGGTACAAAAAGGAAAGACCGCCCTGATCACCGGCGCGTCCAGGGGCATAGGCAGGGCCGCTGCAGCGCTTTTCGCGGAAAACGGCTTCGACCTGATCCTCACCTGCAGACATTCCGTCGGGGAGCTGGAGGAGCTGGCCCATGGGCTGCAATCCGTCTGCGGAATCTCCTGCAGGGCTGTCCGGGCGGACATGGGGCGCGAACAGGATGTGGCGGAGCTCTTCTCTGGGATCCGGCAGATCGACGTGCTGGTGAACAATGCCGGAATGGCCCATTTCGGTCTGCTCTCGGACATGACTGCGGCCCAGTGGCACGAAATCCTGGCAGTGAACCTGGACTCCTGCTTCTATACCTGCCGGGCCGCCATCCCCCTGATGCTGCGCAGGCATCAGGGAAGGATCATCAACATCTCCTCTGTCTGGGGAACCCAGGGCGCTTCCATGGAGGTGGCCTATTCCGCCTCCAAGGGGGGCATGAACGCCTTCACCAAGGCCCTGGCCAAGGAGCTGGCTCCCAGCAACATACAGGTCAATGCCATTGCCTGCGGCATCATCGACACTGCCATGAACAGCACCCTCTCCCCGGAAGACCTGGATGCCCTGCGGGAGGAAATCCCTGCCGACAGGCTGGGTCGGCCGGAGGAGGTGGCCCAGCTGGCCCTCAGCCTGGCCGCGGCCCCCGCCTATCTCACAGGCCAGGTCATAACCATAGACGGCGGATGGTATACCTGATACCCTCCGCCGTCCGTCTCTCAGAAAGCGCTTTCCCGCGCTTCCTCATAAATCTCCCCCACATCCGCACCTGGCACCAGGGAGTCTACGATATCCTGCATCTGTTCTTTCGTCCGGGCGTCCCTGCAGCGCAGGATGACTTTCTCCTTCTGCGCCTCCGTGAGCCCTGCATAGCCGTTCATGGCCGCCTCGTTCATAGCCAGGGCCATGCCGAAGCCCGCCGGCAATCCTCCATCGGCCAGCATCCCATTGTAGGGAGCCATAGCGCCGCCGAAACCGCCAAAGCCGTTCCATCCATTGATGTCCATTTTGCCATACACTCCTTTCGTAGCTTCACAATACAGAATGTACAGTTTTTCGACATTTATGCAGCTTAGGCACACATCCTTTTCCTGGCAGCGCTGGATCTGGCAATGCTGCGCCAGTTGTAATCCTTCCCGGCTTTTCTGCCGATTTTCCATTTTAATAGTAAACGACTTTAATATCTTTACTTTGACGAATTATGCTGATTGCTGTTGCAATTCCGGCTTTGAATCAAAGCAAGAATAATCATGACGTTTACGATAGCTTATGGGACTCAATTTATGACAGCATCGTCATTTTCAATCCGCACGCTTCAGGCGGCTCTCCGCATCCTCCACGCTTTCATAGCCGTACATCTTCACGTTGAGTTCCATGATGTCATAGGCCAAGTTCCTGCCGGCTCTGGCATATCCCACCACATATCTGCCGTACAGCTCCAGCATCTTGTCCGAATAGGTCCCCAGCTCGCCCCGCAGATAGGTCTCATAAGAAGTATTGTCGGCATCGTCCTCCGCGGTATGGATGCTCCTGGCATTGCCTGCCAATTCCGGATACTCCTGAGAAAACGCCTCCATCCAGCCTACCTGCAGCCCCACGATTTGCTCGATGATCGCTTTCTTCTCCGGGGACAGCTCCGGGAAATGGGACTTGATTTCCGCATATTTCTCCGGTGCGGTGCTCTCCATCATCCTTCCGTATTTTTCCTCAATGAGATTGTGGCCTCTGTGATATTCTCTATGAAAATCATAGAGGTACTGCAGCAGCATGCACCTGTCCCAAGTCAGATACTGGCTCTTGCGCATGATGGAGAAGGTGCCCCAGTCATTCTGGCAGCTGGCCCGGCCCCCTTCGTTCTTCACTTTGTCAAAAGCCTCGAATTCAAGCTTTGCGATGTCCTCCACCAGCTCTTCCTTGGCCTTCGTCGCAAGAGCGCCCTTGTACACCAGCTCTTCGCTGTGGGCGTCAAGGTAGCTGTCCGTGTCGCTGATGAACCCGGCGGAGTACAGCTCCCTGGCGAAATACGCCCCCAGCTGTTCGATATATGCCGCCGCGCCTTCCTCGTTTTCCTTTACAGACGATATCCCGGCAGCCGAATCCGCAGCCACTGCCAACACAGCGCCGCAGCCCAAACAGCCTGCTATCTCCTCCAGCAACCTGCCGACCTCCCTGCCCTCCCGGGACTCCAGCAGGCTGCGGCGCAGCCATTTGTCGTGGGGCGGATATTTTCCTTCTATATAATGCTGCAGCTTCATGGCCTCTTTTATGCCGTCCCAGGCCATCATACAGGCAGTGAGGCCATCCCCCCTGTGCAGCATCCTGAGATAATTATACTGGGCAGACTGGGCGAACCGGGCAGCGCTCTCCGCAAGCTTCAGGTAACGCATCCTCTCTGGATATCCCTGCTTCAGACGGTTCCGGAACGCAGTAAAGACCCCTTCCTCGTCCCGGAACACCTCTCCGTTGACCGCAGCCGCCAGAGAGGCATCGCTGACGCTGGCCCAGTCAATGGCCTCATAGGAATCCGCCTCCACAAGCCCCCGGTAGAAGTCGGATATCCGAATCCCCCCCCGCCTGTTGCGCCCATTCACATGAGCCCCGCGGCGGCAGCCCTCGAATTCCCCGGGGAGCCGCTCATAAGCCTGCTGCAGCGCTTCCCCGATTTCCTCATAAGTCTCGTCCGTGACCCACATGCAGAAGTCCGGCCCCCAGTCATGATCCCTGGAAGCCTCGTCATCATAGCCGAAACAATCGGAGCCCCGGCCCACCAAGCCGACAGCGATTTTATCGGCATATTCGGAAAAATCTTCCTCAATCATCTGTCTCCCGAAGCTCTCGTAATATTTCCTCGCCAGCGCAAGGCCGGTACAGCTCTCCGCCTTCCGCGCCTTCTCCGCTTCCACCAGCCCGCTTTCTTTTAAGCCGACTGCCGATGCCTTTGAAGCGACTGCCGATGCCTCTGCGCCGCCTGCGGCCTCCTCTGCGCTGTCCGCAGCCCCCGCTGCACTGCCTGCGACTTCTTCCGCATTATCTCCGAATCCTACTTCTCTGCCTTCCATTTCCTCTTGCCTGCCTGCCGCGCCGTCTCCACGCGCCGAGACCTTCACATCCCCTGCCTGTCCTTCCGCAGCAGTTCCGGCCTCCTTCGCCAGGGCCTCCTCGCACACAGCGGCATTCGCCTGCAGCCTGCGGAAATACTCGTTCCGGCCCAGGTTCCTCTCCACAGCATCCATTCCCTGGCGATAATACCGCACCGCCTTCCCATAGTCTCTTCTATGGTAAAAATATGCGCCCAAAGTGGCCAGCGCAGCCGCGTAATGGCTGTCTGTGACATTTTCCCTCCGGAAGATGTCCACGGCTTTCAGCGCATACTGATACGCTTCTTCCCTCTCCTCCAGCTGCATGCAGGTGCCTGCCAGATTGGCGCAGGTCACCCCCGCCTCATAGGCCGCCCCCTTCGCCTCCACGATTCCCAGGGCCTCCGACAGCTTCGCCTTGGCCTGAGCAAAATCTCCCATCTCCTGATAAAGCAGAGCGATATTGTTCTTCAGCCCTGCCGCCAGCATGCTGTCCGGCTCCAGCTGGCTATCATAGATCGCCTGAACCTGTCCGTAATACCCTGCCGATTCCTGAAGCCTGCCGCAGGCCCTATAGGCAGTGGCAATGTTCAGCAGCGTGGTGGCATAGGGTATCGTCCCCTCCAGCCCCATCTCCTTCGCCTGCCGGATTGCCTCGGAAGCTGTCCGCAGAACCATCTCGCACTGGCTTGTCTCACGATAATAGCCCAGCAGCTCATTCAAAAGCTGCAGCCGCACGCCGTCCTCCCGCTTCCCGGCCGCCTCCTCCAGAGAGCGCAGCATGAGCTGCTCCGCTTCCTCCCCCTTATCCGCCTCGTAAAGCGCGTCTACCTGCGCAAGAATCGCATTGATGTCCATCTGACCGTACTGTCCGTTTTCCATCCGTTTCCGTCCCTCCAATCCACAGATCCGTCCATCGCCCCATTCCAGGCACGATCTCATGCTTTTATCATACTCCCCACAGCAAATATTTGTCAATCACGGAACGGATGGCGTTTTCCATACCTGGCCTCACCGACCGTGCCACACCCCCTCCGGCAGCCCTCTGAAAAAACATGCTCATGCCCTCGCCCTGTCCCGGAGCATCAGCATGGCGATGCTTCCGCTGACAATGCCGCCCAGCACGCCGAACAGCACATCGGTAGGATAATGCACCCCCACATACAGGCGGGATATGCCTATCAGCCCTGCCAGCACAAGCGCGGAAATGCCGTATCCAGCAGGCAGCTTTCTGAACAGGACCCAGGCTGAGGCGAAGGAGCTGCCCGTATGCCCCGATGGAAAGGAGTAATCCCGGGGCCTCCCTATCAGCGGCACCAAACCCTCCACCATCTCATAGGGCCTTGTCCTTGCCACCAGATTCTTTAGGATTATGTTATTGATCAGCAGGGACAGCAACAGGGCAAGGATGCTCATGAGCCCAATCCTGCGGGTCTTCTTGGGCACCAACAGCGCCAGAGAAAAAATAATCCATATGATTCCGCTGTTCCCCAAGGTGGTGATTGCGATGAGCAGTGGCGTAAGGATTGGATTCCTTACGTTTTCCTGAATGAACATTAATATATTACCGTCTATGTTTATAATCCATTCCATGGTTTTCCGCCCTTCAGTCTTCCCTATCCAAATCCGTCTGCCCACCGGTTCTGCTGACGATATCCACCACTACGTACTCGCAGTGCTCCGCGGTGCGGATGGTGTAGCCCCATCCCGCCACTCCCGAGGATACGATGACCTTGCAATCCCCTCTCTGATATTCCCCATAGTTCATCGCCCCAGTCAATTCGGTCACAAGGCCTACCGGCCAGATCTGCCCCGCATGGGTATGGCCGCAAAGCATCAGGTCTACCCCCTGGGCGGCATTCTCCTCCGCCTCCACCGGCTCATGATCCACCATGACGATGAATTTGTCCCGGCTCACCCCCTGTAGGATTTCTTCCGGAGCGATACGATATGTAAGGTATCTGGCAATGATGGCGTCCTCCCGGCCCGCAAGAATGAGATCCTCTCCGATTTCAATATATTCATCCCTTAGAATCTGTATGCCTGCCGCCTCTATGGCCTCCTCCAGCTCCTCATTGGAATAGGTACGATCCATGGTATACGGCTGTCTGTCATGATTGCCATAGATGTAGAAAATGCCACATCTGCTCTCCATGCCGCCCAGTAGCCGGAACACCTCCTGCATCTTTTCCTTCGAAGTGCCCTCCTCTACGATATCGCCTCCCAGCACCACAATGTCCGGATGCAGCTCCTCAATCTCCGCCAGTTTCTCTCCCAAAATGTCCGGATTCTGAATAGTCCCATAATGGATGTCCGTCAGCAGCAGAATGCGGTAATTCCCCACCTGCTTGTCCGTCTCCACCTGATAACTGGTCTGTCGAATCTGATTCATATTGAAATAGCCATACAGGAATATCACTGCCACAGCCAGCACAGGAATCAGGCCGCAGCCGGAAAGCTTTCTCCAGAAATCATATCCCGGCCGCCGGGCCTTCCCGGAGCCTTCCCTATGTACCGAAAACCATCTGTGCACCCTGCGAACCAACAACGCCACAAGGTCCGTCACCAGAAACAGCCCCGCAAAATGCAGAATCACCATAGCCCTCGTCGTCCACAAATCCAGACAGGACGCCCCCAGGCACGCCGCAGCCACAAGGCAGACGATGGCCGTTCCCTTCTTCTTTCCCACAATGCCATAGAACCGCAACAGCCGCCTGATTCGAAAGAACATATAGATTCCCACCGCTGCCGCCAGCAGCATTTCCATGATATCAAACAGCCTCATCTGCCGTCCCCTTTCTTTTCCCTGCACGAACCAAAACTCCAGAACAAAGGCACCGCATACGGCAAATCCCTCTCACCGCATACGATGCCTCTTTCATCCACGCCGCTTACCCAGACAACGCCAGCGTCATATCGGTCCATGCCTATTTCTTCAGAAAATCCTTCAGCGCATCCACAGAATCGGACAGTTTATCCGTTGTAAGCTTTGCTTTCACGCCCTGGATGACCTGATCGATGACATCATCCGGCAAATCCACTCCCAGCACGCTCTCCAGCGCCTTTACCGGCTCTTTCCGGAACTGCTCCTGAAGCTGTTTGTCCTTGGTGATTTTGTCCACCGCTTTTTTGATCTGCTCTTTTACGTCCATTCCTTTCTCCTCGCTTTCATTCCACAGTTTATTCCACAGTTTATTCCACAGTTTATTGTCCTGAGCCCCTCTATTATATCCGCTCCTGTCTCTCCTTGTAAAGCAGATCTTTCCGTCCTTGCCGCCGCTATGTCCCACATCATTTCCTCATGCAGATTGCTTCTTCCTGAAATGGATGCATTTCTCCGGACAGACTTCCGCGCACTTCCCGCATCGGATGCACTCCGGGGAACGGGAAATCTCCCTGGGCGAAAGGTCCACCGGACAGGCTCTCTGGCAGGCCCTGCAGAAGATGCATCTCTCCTCCTCCCAATGCACCTGCACCAGGCTGAACCGGTTGAACCAGCCGTAGATAGCCCCCAGTGGGCATAGATACTGGCAGAAAGGCCGGTAGACCTTCACGGAAAGCAGCAACAGGAAAACCAACAGCCCAAGCTTCCAGAAAAAAAGCCCACCCGCCTGTCCCCGCAGCGCCTCGTTCGCCCCCAGCAGAGGCAGAGCGCCCAGCAGTGTGCCTGACGGGCATAAATACTTGCAGAACGCCGGCACCTTGGCAAAACCTCCGAACAGAAACGATGAACCGACGACCACCAGGCATACAAGCACCACATACTTGCCATATTTCAGCACATGATGGAAGGGCAGCCTTTTCCTCTTCCGGAACAAAGGAATCCTGTGCAGCAAATCCTGCACCAGTCCGAAGGGACAGAGCCAACCGCACACGAACCGTCCGAACAGGCTCCCGAACAGAAAGAAGAAGCCCAGCGCGGCAAAGGGGACCTGGAACCCCTGCCGATTCAGCAGGGCCTGGAGCGCCCCCAGGGGGCAGGATGCCACCGCGCCGGGACAGGAGTAGCAGTTCAGCCCTGGTACACAGGCATATTTCAGGCTGCCGCGATATATCTTCCCCTGCAGAAATCCATACATATATCCGTTTGTGACAATTGTAAAAATCAGCTGTACCGCCGTCCTCAGTTTCTTCATATGTCTACCCTATCCCAATGCATTCCATGCAGATCATCACTGCCTTTCTCCAAATCACCGCCAAATCCCCCGATGCCGCGCCAATCCCAAGGAACAGCGCTCCGGTCAACAGCCCTGCCAGCCAGCCGTGGCGTCTACAGTTCTTCCAAAAGGCCATCTATCTTCTCCTTCCATGATTCCTTGTCCATCGCTCCGACTACAGTGTCCAGCACATTGCCCTCCCCGTCCAGGAAAAAGGTGGTAGGCACAGCCGTCACATCCGTCAACAAGGCCTCATACACCGAAAGGTTCAGCAATAGATGCGGATAGTCCGCCCCCGTCTGCTCAATCAACGCCTCCGCCTCTTCCATCTGGTTCCCGTCGGTGCCCTCCATCAAATCACTGATGATGCCAATCAGCTGGAAGTCCGCGGCATCATATTCATCCGGCAGCTGCGCAAGCTCCGGCATCTCCCGCAGGCAGGGATTGCAATAGGTCGCCCACACATTGATCATCGTGAGCCTGGACTGCGCGAAGATGTCCGAGGATATCACGTTCCCCTCCATATCCTTCCCTTCGAAGACAACACTGGCGCCAGGGTTCTCTTCCTCTCCGGTTCCTGAGACAGCGCCCTGAACGTCCTCTCCCTCTCCCTTGTGGGCTGCATCGCCCTGAGCGGCTTCTCCTTCTGCGGTTCCCGAGGTACCACTCTGGTCCTTATCGGCACACCCGCTCAACAAGACAACCAGCAATAGGATTGACAGCAGAAACACAATACCTGTTTTTTTTCGAATGCTTTTCCTTTGAATATTTTTCCTCTTTTTTTGAAACATGCCTTTCCCTCCGAAGCACATCTTTCCGCCTGTCTCTGGCGCTCCAAGACGCCACTGTCTAAAGCCGCAGGCTGAAAACTGAATTCCACAATGATTCCTGGTTTCTATGTTGCGATTTCTATCTGGAATTATATCATGCCCCCATCTCTATGTCAAGCAAACAAGAACATTTGTTCTGCCTTTCATTTCTAATCTCAATCCATCTTCCCGCACAAGAGGACTTGCCTCTTCAATGTGTAGGCATTGGGAAAGGCGATTTGTTAAGCCTTTTTCAAAAAATCTTGATTTTATTTATTCGCTGTGTGATTGCACTCCGGGAACAGTTCCA
>OFHM01002380.1_pt1 | contig 10750 bp, 13 predicted proteins | sample 1521311 | NCBI WGS metagenome assembly OFHM01 (sample SAMEA3504083, study PRJEB24116) | mouse gut metagenome | biome: mouse gut; feature: mouse-associated habitat; material: faeces | place: Denmark | collected 2011 | reverse complement strand
CCCTCTGCACAGACCAGGGATAAGACTGCAGTTTCGCCGGGACAGATGGTGAAGGTGATCGACCATCTGAGAGAACAGTTTGACTATATCTTATTGGATTGCCCGGCGGGAATCGAACAGGGATTCCAAAATGCCATAGCCGGGGCGGACAGGGCGCTGGTAGTGACTACGCCGGAAGTTTCCGCCATCCGTGACGCCGACAGAATCATTGGACTGCTGGAGGCCAACGGCTTCAAACAGATGGATCTGGTAATCAACAGGCTGCGCATGGATATGGTGCGGCGCGGAGACATGATGTCCGCAAACGATGTGGTGGACATTCTTGCCATTCCCATGATCGGTGTCATCCCGGACGATGAAAGCGTGGTAGTCTCAACGAACCAGGGCGAACCGGTGGTGGGAAGTCCTTCTCCGGCGGGACAGGCTTATGCGAATGTAGTACAGCGGGTAGAAGGGAAGGAGGTGCCTTATCTGAATCTCGACAGGGGTATTTCTTTCTGGACCAGGGTAACTGGAATTTTTCATAAGGCTTAGCATATACCTGTGCGGTATCCGGCAAAGCAATCGTTTTGCAGGAGATTGGTATGACGGGTATGTGCGGAACTTAAAATAGGAGGAGTTGAAATGAGACATTTTTTCCGAAGGAAAAGCTCCTGCCAGATCGCCAAGGACAGACTGAAAATTCTGTTGATTTCAGACAGGGTAAACTGCTCGCCGGAGATAATGGAGCTGATTAAAACTGACATAGCAAAGGTACTGTCAAAGTACATGAAGATTGATTCTGACAATATGGACATTCAGATCAATACCAAGGGAAACAAATCGGGGCGGGGCGGGAAAATGCCTTCGCTGTATGCAAACATCCCCATTGTGGACGTTACTGCCCAGGATGTTGCGAAGTAGTATTTAAAAGGGATTGTTACTATAAACAATTGCGTCGGCGTGGGGCAGAATGTGAACGGAATGCCGAAGGGCAGATGCAGGACGAAAAAACTGGAATAACAGAATGTTTAAACGATATAGAGTACGTGATTATGATTTTAAGCTGGTGCTGTTGGTGCTTGCGCTTTCAGTAATCGGCATCATTGCCATCGGAAGTGCGGAGGAGTCTCTGGTAAGCAGGCAGATGGCAGGGGTGGCGGCAGGCGTGTTCCTGATGATTGCCATTTCCTTTTTTGACTATACGATGATATTGAAGCTGAACTGGCTGATATATGCCGTCAATCTGCTGCTTCTTCTGGCAGTCTGGCAGTTCGGAGAGGAAAAAAAGGGGGCAATTCGTTGGCTGAAAATAGGCGGTTTGCAATTTCAACCTTCAGAAACTGCAAAAATTTTGTTGATTTTATTCTTCGCACAGTTTATTATGAAACATAGGAAGAAATTAAATACCGTATGGATCATTGCAAGCTGTGTGGTAATGTATGCCGTTCCGTGGCTTCTGGTCTGGAAGCAGCCGGATCTGTCCACCAGTATGGTGCTTCTGGTGATGTTCTGCATCATTATGTTTGCCGGCGGTATCAGCCTGAAGCTGGTATTTGCAGTGTTGGCCGTCGCAATTCCGGCGGTGGCGCTGGTGATTTCACTGGCGCTTCAGCCTGATAATGAGCTTCTGACGGATAACCAGAAGAACCGTATTCTGGCGTTTGTAAACCCGGAGGAATACGAGAGTACCTTTGCTTATCAGCAGCTGAATTCCGTGACGGCGATTGCTTCCGGGCAGCTGGACGGTAAGGGCTATAAAAATAACGAAATTACTTCTGTGAAAAACGGTAATTTTCTCTCGGAAGCACAGACGGATTTTATTTTTTCGGTAATCGGGGAGGAATTCGGATTTAAAGGAAGTGTGACGGTAATTGTGTTGCTGTTCTCTATTTCACTGGAATGCATCTCCGTTGCAAGGAAGGCGAAGGACGTGGCCGGGACAATTATTGCTGCCGGTGTTGGAGGATTGATAGCCTTTCAGGGCTTTTTCAACATCGGCGTTGCAACTTTTATCCTGCCGACCACAGGACTGACGCTTCCGTTTGTCAGCTATGGGCTGACATCATTAATCAGTTTGTTTATGGGAATGGGGTTTGTACTGAACGTTAGACTTCAGGCAAAAAGAGCAAAACAATAGAAAAACGAGGAGGTACTCTTATGAACATTGCGCTGATTGCACATGATGCAAAAAAGAAACTGATGCAGAATTTCTGTATCGCCTACAGGGGGATTCTCAGTAAGAACGATTTGTATGCCACAGGTACGACAGGGCGTTTGATTGAGGAGGTTACCAATCTGAATGTCCGAAAGTGCCTGGCAGGGCATTTGGGGGGCGAGCAGCAGATTGGGGCTCAGATTGAGAACAACGAGATAGACCTTGTGATTTTTCTGCGGGATCCCTTGAATCCGCAGAAGCATGAGCCTGATGTCAATAATGTAATACGGCTCTGTGATACACATAACATACCGCTTGCCACAAATCTGGCAAGTGCGGAACTGCTGATCAAGGCTCTGGACAGAGGGGATTTGGAATGGCGTGAAATGTACAAGTAGAAAAATGGGATTTGCCTTTCTCTGTGTGCTGCTGGCGGCGGGCATTTTGTGCGGATGCGGCAATTTGTCATATGAGATGGCTTATCATGCGGATTACGATGTCAGCAGCTTTAATGTAGTATTGAGACAGGACCCACGGACAGCTTCTCCTTTTGCGGCTGCCCTGTGTGTGGCGGCTGGTGATGTGGCGGGAGAGGAGAGTCCCGATATGTCACAAGCTGAAGCGGCGGGTTTGTTCGGACTTGATAAATGCGAAGTGATATACGCTAAAAATATCCATACGCGGCTTCATCCTGCCAGCCTGACAAAAGTACTGACTGCACTGGTTGCATTGGAAAACGGACAGCTTAACCAGACGCTGACCGCTACGGATGCTGTCAATATCACGGAATCCGGCGCTGTCCTGTGCGGCTTAAAAAAGGGAGACACGATGACGCTGGACCAGGCACTCCGTATTTTGCTGGTGTATTCGGCCAACGATGTTGCCATGCTGATTGCCGAAAATATCGGCGGAAGCGTTGAGCATTTCGTGGAGATGATGAATGAAAGGGCGCATTCGCTGGGCGCCACCAATTCCCACTTTATGAACCCTCACGGACTCACTGATTCCGATCATTATACTACAGTGTATGATCTGTATCTGATTTTTAATGCGGCAGTCAAGTATGATACTTTTAACGAAATCATTCATATGTCTGGCTACCAGACTGTGTTTTATGATAAGGACGGCAAGGAAAAGGCTTTTGATAAGGCCAGTACAAACAAGTTTCTGCAGGGAGAATATCAGGCGCCTGCCAACGTGACGGTGATCGGAGGGAAAACCGGAACTACCAGCGCTGCGGGAAATTGCCTCATGCTGCTTTCGCGGGATGAAAACGGTTCTCCGTATATTTCCGTTATTCTGCGTGCGGAGGCTCCCGACATTCTATACGGCAGAATGGTAGATTTACTTGACGAGATTCATAAATAGAGGTTGTTTTTTAGGGACATTTCCCTTATAATATAGGCAGGGCAATACAAAATTAATACAATAGGAGGGTTTCCAATGGTTCAGTTAATTGTAGGCAATAAGGGTAAAGGTAAGACAACACAGCTATTGGAGAAGGTAAATGGCGAGATTAAGGAGATTTCCGGCAATATTGTATATCTCGACAAGAACACCAAGCACATGTACGAGCTGAACAACAAGGTGCGCCTGATTGACGTATCTCAGTACATGATTGAAAACAGCAGCGAATTTATGGGATTTGTGAGCGGTATCATCTCCCAGGATCATGACCTGCAGCAGATGTATTTTGACAACTTCCTGAAAATATCCTGCCTGGAAGGACAGGACATCGCGCCCAGCGTGGAAAAATTGGAAAAACTCAGCAAGAAATCCGATGTGGACTTTGTTTTAAGCGTTTCCATGGATATATCAGAGCTGCCCGAGAGTTTAAGAGACAAGGTACTTGTAGCTCTGTAAATACCTTTGACAGTGACGAATGTTTCGTTTTGGTACAATGATAACACATAGAGAAGATTACAACACATGAAAGCCTCGGAACAATGTACCGGGGCTTTTGTATGGAGGCGGGATTTGACAAATAAAAAGGGCAGGAGTAAAAAAATAAAGAAATACAGAAAACCCTTAAATCTGAATATCGGGATGATGATTTTTGTTGGTATCTTTATTTATGTTGTCATCTGTGTTATCATGTATTTTCAGACAAGCCACATTGTCCGCTATGAGGTAAAAGAAGGTTCTCTTGCAACGGATACGGTTTACCGGGGAATAGTGCTGCGGGATGAGACAATTGTATACGCGGAAACTGCTGGTTATGTCAATTATTATGCATGGGAGGGAGCAAGGGTTGCGCTGAATGATCTTGTTTATATTGTTGACGAGACAGGGCGCCTGAATGAAGAAATGGAAGGCATGCATCTGGGTGAGAATTCACTCTCGGACCAGGAACTGGCAGAATTCAGAAATGAAATTACGAATTTCGTACATGGTTTTGACGCTGCGCATTACGAGGGTACCTATGACTTTAAATATACTTTGAAAAATACGGTGGCAAAACTTGCAAATGCAAATATCTTGCAGAGCATAGAAGAACTGAATACGGCATCCGGTACAAGTATCGTCAATCGTTTCCATTCTCCGGCTACAGGGGTTGTGGCATATTGGACTGACGGATACGAAGGGTTGACGGCTGCGGATGTAACGGAGGCGGTTTTTGACGATAGTAATTATGAGAAAAAGTGGATGGTAAATAATACACTTGTGGCAGCGGGGGATGCGGTATATAAATTGTCGACTAATGAGAACTGGTCCATTGTCATTCCGGTGGATCCGGTGAGAGGCGCCGAACTGGAGGAAGAAGGTTATGTGAATGTGCGTTTCCTCAAGAATCAGTATGAGTCCTGGGGAGCGACAAAGCTGCTGACCAATGGTGACGGCAATACATATCTTCAGCTTTCCTTTACTAATTCCATGGTCACTTTCCTGCCTGACAGGTTTCTGGATGTGGAGTTGATCGTGGAGGATGAGACAGGGCTGAAGATTCCGGTTTCCTCCATTGTGCAGAAGGAGTTTTTTCTGATTCCCGAGGATTTTGTAATCCCCGGCGGCAGCAACGGCGGCGAAAGTATCAGAAGGCAATGCTACCTGGAGGATGGCACGATTTCTGTTGAAACCATGGAAGTGGAAGTGTATTATTTTGACAATGAGAGCAAGGAATACTACCTGGACAGTTCCATATTGGGCCTGGGTGAGAACCTGTATGATGCCGAGGGAGAGGAAACCTATACTGTCAGCAAGCGCGCCACACTGATTGGTGTTTACAATATGAATAAAGGATATGCGGATTTCAAGCAGATTACCGTGCTGTATGAAAATGATGAATATGCCATTGTAAAACCAAATACGAAATATGGTTTAAGCGTTTATGATTATATCGTGCTGGACGCTTCCACGGTTGTGGACGACGAGCTTATTTACGAATAATTTTGGGAGGCGATATTTTGACAGGTGATAATATTGACATCGTTGCCAAAAACATACAGGCGGCATGCGGCAGGGCCGGGAGAGAGTCAAAGGACGTTACTTTGATTGCCGTCAGCAAAACAAAACCGGTTTCCGCCATTATGGAAGCCTACGAACACGGCATAAGGGAATTTGGGGAAAATAAAGTGCAGGAGCTGACACAAAAGGCGGAAGTCCTGCCAAAAGATATCAGATGGCACATGATAGGCCACCTGCAGCGCAATAAGGTAAAGTATGTTGTGGGGAAGGCGGCTCTCATTCACAGCGTGGATTCCGTGAGGCTTGCGGAAGAAATCAGCAGAGAAGCCGTAAAAAAGAAGATATCCGTATCGATTCTGATAGAGGTAAATATTGCCGGTGAAGATTCCAAATTTGGCGTATCGCCCGGGGAGACGGAGGCGCTAATCCGGGAAATCGCTAAATTACCGGGGATTCATATAGAAGGTTTGATGACAATCGCCCCTTATGTGGATGACGCGGAAGAAAACAGGCAGTATTTTTCCGCCCTGAAACAATTATCTGTTGACATAAAACGTAAAAACATTGATAATGTTAATATGGATGTTCTGTCAATGGGGATGACAGGCGATTATATGGTTGCTGTGGAAGAGGGGGCATCTTACGGGTAGGGACGGGCATCTTTGGTGAAAGGCAGTATCCGGTTTAATAAGGAGCGCTTTAAAATGGGAGTAATGGATAAATTTCTCAATTACATGAAACTGAATGAAGACGATGACGATTTTTACGACGATGATTATTATGATGAACCTGTAGAAGAAAAGCCTAAAAAACTGGCAGCCGTAAAAGATGATTCTGCATCCGATGAAGAGAGAGCGGTTAAGAAAGCCCCTGCTAAAGTTACGCCGATGCGTCAGTCAAAGAAGACCGGCGCTGGTATGGAGGTATGTGTGATTAAGCCCACTTCCATTGAAGACGCAAGAGAGATTACCGAAACCCTGCTCGCTAACAGGACGGTGGTACTGAACCTGGAAGGACTTGACGTCGATATTGCCCAGCGCATTATTGATTTCACATCCGGTTCCTGCTTTGCTATCAGCGGCAACCTTCAGAAGATTTCGCATTACATATTTATCATAACGCCGGCTATTGTTGATATCTCAGGCGATTTCCAGCAAATCTTATCAGGTTCCTTTGATATGCCTATCAATAACGGTGTTTAATATTACTTTACGTATGAAAGCCGGCTTAAAAAGTCTGCCTTGAAAAGCTTCCTGTTACGGGCAGGAAGTTTTTTAACTTAATAGAGACGGATAAGGCCGGAGAAAGGGATTTTGGAATATGGATAATCGACTTAATATTTTATATGAAAAGAAACCCTGCTATGACATTGTCTTTTCCACTGGCTTTGACAGCCTTGCCAGGGAACTGGAAAACTTTCAAATTGCCGGACGGAAAGTATGTGTGGTAAGCGATTTTAATGTGGCATCTCTTTACGGGAAAGAAGTCATGGGGATTCTTGAAGGGCGCTGCAAAAAAAACGTTCTGTTTTCCTTTCCGGCGGGAGAGGAGCACAAGACCTTATCCACGGTTAAGGATATCTATACATTTCTGATTAACGAAAAGTTTGACAGAAAAGACCTTTTAATTGCCCTTGGCGGCGGCGTTACCGGCGACATCACCGGTTTTGCGGCGGCAACCTATCTGCGCGGGATTGATTTTATACAAATTCCCACCTCCCTGATTGCCCAGGCGGATTCCAGTATCGGAGGAAAAACAGGCGTTGATTTTGATGGTTTCAAAAATATGGTGGGCGCTTTTTATATGCCGAAACTGGTATACATGAATGTCGGCGTATTGAAAACTCTTGACGACCGCCAGTTTTTCAGCGGTTTTGCCGAGGTTATGAAGCACGGCCTGATTAAGGACGGCATTTTCTATGAATGGCTTCTTGAAAACATGTATGAAATCTGCGAACGGGATACGGATACTTTGCTGGAAATGATAGAAAGAAGCTGTAAGATTAAAAAGCTGGTGGTGGAAAAGGACCCTTCCGAAAAAGGGGAGAGAGCGCTTTTAAATTTCGGCCACACCATCGGACATGCCATTGAAAAGGCTAAAAATTTCGCGCTTACCCACGGCGAATGCGTGGCTTTGGGGGCGGTGGCGGCAGCCTTTATTTCCTGGAAGCACGAACTCCTCTCCAAAGACGAATACTATGAAATCAGAGACATGTTTGTCCCCTTTAATCTGCCGATTTCCGTCGAAGACATTGATTCGCAGGAAATCCTTAAGCTGACAAAGTCCGATAAAAAGGTGGAGGGCGATTTTATCAAATTTATTCTTCTGAAAAAAGTCGGAAAAGCCATAATTGATAAAACGGTGACGGACGAGGATATCCTTAACGCTGTTGCCGAGATTCATTATGTGGAGGATTTTGAATAGGGATTATTTATGATTAAAAAAAGCAACTATAAAAAGCAATTACTTATTTTTGATTTCATATTACTGTGTTTTTTAACGGTAATCGACCAGTTAACAAAATATATGGCAGTACTCAAACTAAAAGATAAAGCAGCTATCCCCATCGTTGAAGGTGTTCTGGAATTTAGCTATCTCGAAAACCGGGGAGCTGCTTTCAGTATGCTGGAAAACCAGAAAACTTTTTTTGTTATTGTGGCCGGGATATTTTTGTGCGTCATTACCTATGTTCTTTTCCGGACGCCGGGCGATAAGAAATACAGACATCTCCATATCCTGCTCACCACAATCGGGGCGGGCGCTCTGGGAAACATGATTGACAGGCTGCGCCTTGACTATGTAGTGGATTTTATTTACATTTCCCTTATCAATTTCCCCATTTTCAACGTGGCGGACATGTTTGTGACTTTTGCCACCGCAATACTGGTCGTCCGGGTTCTTTTCGTCTATGAAGAGGATGATTTTGATTTTCTGGCAGCAAAAGGCGCGCAGTAAGAGGAAGTTTTAATGCACGAAATGGAAACTAACCAAACGGAAGAATTAAATAATTTCTGTTATATCATAACTGAGGAGACGGAAGGAGAGCGGCTTGACAAGTGCGTAAGCAGTCTTGCGGATTTTCTGTCGCGCTCCTATATTCAAAAGCTGATTGACGACGGCAGTATTACGGTAAACGGACAGAAATGTAAAGCAAGCTTCCGCGTAAAGGCGGAGGATTCTGTAAAGGTATGCGTCCCTCCGTCCGCCGCGCCATCCATCGTTCCGGAAGATATTCCGCTTGACGTTTTGTTTGAAGATAAAGATGTGATTGTTGTCAATAAGCCCAAAGGGATGGTAGTGCATCCCGCGCCCGGACATTTTTCCGGCACGCTGGTAAACGCCCTGTTATTTCATTGTCAGGGACAGCTAAGCGGCATCAACGGCGTGTTGCGGCCTGGTATTGTGCACCGCATAGACCGTGACACCACAGGTTCCGTCATTGCCTGTAAAAACGACAAGGCTCACAGAGATATCGCGGAGCAGTTAAAAAGTCACTCTATTGTACGCCGGTATCACGCCATCGTTCACGGCGTTGTCAAAGAAGAGGAGGGCAGTTTGCATACGCTGATTGGCCGCCATCCTTCGGACAGAAAGAAAATGGCGGTTCTTTCAAAAGGGGGAAAAGACGCGGTTACCCATTACCGTGTCCTTTCGCGCTTTGAAAAGTTCACCTATATAGAATGCAGGCTGGAAACCGGACGTACCCATCAAATCCGGGTCCATATGGCAAGTCTGGGCCATCCCCTTTTGGGAGATACTGTATACGGCCCTAAAAACTGTCCCATACGGAATCTGGAAGGGCAGACCCTCCATGCGAAAATCCTTGGTTTCCGTCATCCGATAAGCGGAGAATATGTGGAAACAGACGCACCCCTGCCGGAATATTTTACCGGCCTTTTGACAAATTTTCTGACAATACATTGAATTTCTCTCTATTTTCGTGTATAATATACAATATAGTTTTGAAAAAGGAGGAATTGGGATGAATACTATAATTACAATTGGACGCCAATATGGTTCGGGCGGTCGTGAAATCGGGGAAAAAGTGGCGGAATACTTTGGTATTAAATGCTATGATAAAGAACTGCTCAGCAGGGCGGCAAAGGAAAGCGGATTTTGTGAGGAAATGCTTGAAAACCATGATGAGAGACCTACCAGCTCATTTCTTTATAATCTGGTTATGGACACCTATTCTTTCGGGTATAACGCGTCGCATTTCGTGGATATGCCCATCAGCCACAAAGTTTTTCTGGCACAGTTTGACACCATCAAGAAAATAGCCAGCGAGGAGCCCTGCGTCATTGTAGGACGCTGCGCGGATTATGCCCTCAGCGATTTGAAAAACTGTGTGCATGTTTTTATCTATGCAAATGAGGAATGCAAGATTAAGCGGATTATGGAAAAGTATAATATGGACGCTGCCAAGGCCAAAGACACCTGCATTAAAAAGGACAAACAGCGTCAAAGCTACTACAACTATTATTCCTCCAAAAAATGGGGCCGGGCTGACAGCTACGACTTATGCATAAACAGCAGCGTTCTTGGCGTTGAAGGCACCGTAAAATTACTTATCCAGTACATTGAGGATTTTGAAGCAAAGAATAATTGAAAAAATAAAAAATGCTTTCTTTTACCGAACGACGGCTCCCGGGGTGCCGCGGCAAAAGAAAGCATTTTTTTGTCAGTTTTTGGTTGTGGAGAGCGGCGTCCAACTATTCGCAAAACCTAAGTTTAACGAATAGTTAATATGGTTTACATAAGTAAATTATGTAAACCAGTCCTTTTTGGCTTTTTCTTTTGCAGACCTTGTCTTTGCAATTTTGCCGATTTCCCCGCTTTGATTTTTTACCTGTTCTGCGGCCTCGCTTATAAATGTGCTCTTGTCCACAAAATCAACGGAACTGTTATACTTTGTGATGAACCTTATGTGTTCGTCTGTCTGCGCCGGCTTTTCTTTTGCATTCCTTTTATAATTGGTCTGAAACTCCCGGACGGCGTTTGACTGGTTCTTTTTCCGTTTCCTGATTTTTATTATGTGATATACATTAAATACAATAACAAATATTACAAGCCCGATAATTCCCGGAGCCGCGACTTTGATATCCATAAATAAGCTCCTTTATATTATAAATTCCATCATAATATTATAAATTCCATCATATTAATATTTGACGGCAGAAATTTTAAATTGCAGAGTTTTAAAGTTTA
>OFHM01002377.1_pt1 | contig 10755 bp, 12 predicted proteins | sample 1521311 | NCBI WGS metagenome assembly OFHM01 (sample SAMEA3504083, study PRJEB24116) | mouse gut metagenome | biome: mouse gut; feature: mouse-associated habitat; material: faeces | place: Denmark | collected 2011 | reverse complement strand
AGTAATCATGGGAAATATATAAACCAAGGAATACCTGGAAAGCATGGGAAATCTTTTAAGTATGAGAGTTTCTATAATATGGAAGACCTGGTAATCCTATTAAGCCAGAAAGCCTGGTGTTCATGGGCAGTCCCAAGACGCATGGCTGTCCTAGAACCCAAGGACACTGAAAAGCATGGAAGGATTAGAAAGTATGGAACGTCTGAAAAAAACTTCTTTGGCCTGTCATACCTGGGAGGCCTGGAAATCTTAGGTGGTCTGGTAAGCATGAGCAGCCTATAAGCATTGGGAAGCCTGGGATGTATGAGATTCCCAGAACCCATGGAAGACCTGAAAATTATGGAAGGACTGGTAAGGATGGCAAGTCTTATAAACATGGCAGGCCCGGTAAGCCTGAGAGGCCTGGAAATGTCAGCAGGCTTGATAAGGATGAGCAACCTCCAATGTGGGGAGGTCTAGTAAGCATGGGAGTCTTAGAAGCCTAGGAAGACCTGGAAAGCATGGGAGGCCTATTAAGGATGGGAGGTCTGATAACCATTGGAAACCGGGTATTCTTAAGGGGCTTGGGAATCTTAGGAGGCCTGGAATTCTTGAGTATCCTGGCAGCAATTGGAAGGCCTAGGGACCATGGGAATTCTAGAACCATAGAAACGCCTGGAAATATTGGAAGAACAAATAAGGATATGAGGTCTGGATAAACATCTTATGCTGCTGAGCATAAGATGTGGGGGGAAGCATGGGAGACCTGGCAAACATCAGAGTCCTACTTGGCCTGTTAGGCCAGATGTACATGGGAATGCTGGGTAATATGAGTATCTCAGTACACATAGAAGGTCTCAATAATGATTAGAGTCTTATAAAGCACAGAAGCCAAATGAAGTCTAATATAAATGTGAGGTCTGGTACACAAATGAGGTCTAGTAACTTAGGGAGGCCTAGAGAATATGGAAGGCCTTGTGACCAAGCAGGTTATGGCTCCCTGGAATACCTGTTAAATTTGAGTGACCTGGGATGCATGGGCTTTCTGAGAAAAACTTGCGGCTTGCTAAGCCCTGGAGCCTGGAAAGCTTAGGAGGTGTGATAAGCATTAGAAGCCTGGTGAATAAGGACAGGATTACTAAGCCTGGGGATGCTAGAATCCAAAAATGATGGGGAAAGCCCTGGAGGTCTAGAAGGATTGGGAGGTGTGAAAATACATCAGAGGAGTGTTAAGCCTGTGAGGGCTGGAAAAGGACTGCCAAGGATGAGATGGATCCAAGCATGGGGAAGCCTAGTAAGCAGGAGAGTCCTAGAACCTAGAGAAGACCTGGAAACATAGGAGACCTAGTACAAATAGGGTATCTGATGGACACAAAAGGTCTGGTTAGCCTGAGATTCTTGAAAAAGTTAGGAGGCTCAGTGAGCAAGAGAAGCTTAGTCAGAATTAGGAGGCCTAGTAAACACAGAAATGCTAGAACTCATGGAAGATAGGGAAAGCATGGGAGGTCTAGAACTATTTGGCAAAGTTGAATGCCACGGAGGCCTGGGAAACTTAGGAGGCATGGACAGCATGATTAGCTGAGCAAGAACGGGATGTACTACTAACTATGGAAGACCTAGTAACAAAGAAAGACCTGAAAATCTTGGAAGGACTAGTAAGGATGTGAGTTATGTAAATGTGAGAGGCCTGGTAAGCAAGCATAAAATGCACAGGAAGCATTGGAGATCCAGTAACTAATAGAGTCTTGGATGGCAGGTTAGGCCAGGTGTACAGGGGAAGCCTGGTTAGTATGAGCAGCTTAGTATACATGGAAGCTCTCAAAACCATGAAAAACCTAGAAACCACTTGAGGCCTAGTAGCCAAGTGAGGCCTAGTAATCATGTGAGGCCTGGCAAGCAAGTGAGTGCCATTAACCAAGGGAGGCCTGGAGAGTATGGAAGGCTTTGTAATCAGGTGGATCCTAGTACCCTGGTGGCTGGGTGAGTTTGAGAGGGTTGGTAAACACTGGAGATGTGGTAAACGTTTCTAGCTTCCTTAGCCTGGAAGGACTGAAAGGCTTTTTCAGTACCTGGCATGCATGGGAGGCCCAGTAATGGTGGGTAACTGGAATATCCATATGAGCCATGGTGTACATGTGAGTACTAGTAGACATAGGTGAAGCCTAGTCAACTTAGGAGGCATCATGAGCACATGAGGCCTAGTAACCAAGAGAAATAAGGTAAAGACCTTGAAAGGACAACTCTCAGCTTCATCTAGAAAATAAAATGAAAACTCAGGATAGCTAAAACGATCCTGAATTAAAAAGGAACAACTGGGGACTCCATTCCCAGTTCAAATTAGACTACAAAGCTATAGTAGTAAAATCATCATGGCATTGGCACAGAACCAGCCACATTGAACAAGGGAACTATTTATGGGACTTTCAAAGTTGGATACAGTGAATTTTGTACCATGCCATGGTTGTGAACCTATGAAGACCAAAGGTTGTTAGGTTATGGCTTAAAAGTGGTGTGTTCCTGTATCATGTTGACAAGAGGAAGAATTGTGACAGCATCTACAATCATGTGAGAGTCCAGGCTCTGGGAATGCCTGTTGGAGGTTATCTTGATTGCATAAAGTGACTTGGGAAGACCTACCTATCCGGGGTGGCACTATTCCTTGACTCTAATCTTGAACTCTACACAACGGAGAAAGTTATTGATGTACTTGCATTAAGGTGATCTCTTTCTACTGTAGGTGTGATGTGACCAGTTTCTTCAACCTCCTGCCGCAGAAGCCTAGAGACTCAAAGTCTGAGATAATTGAAACTGTTGCCCCTAAGGTGATTTCATAAGGTCTTTTTAAAAACATAAAATCACTGCAACAGTAAAAGAAATTAAGGCAGAGAAATTGATCAGTATACTATGATACAGCTCATACCTTGATAGCAAATGATAGGTATCATGAAGGCCTATTTTCCATTTCCTATCTTGTTTATCCCTTTCAAAAATTGGATTCTTGGTATTTACCCTTACATCAATACATAAATATATTACATAAGTATATATAGTTCTATGTAAATATATTGCATATATAATTCCCTTGCTTATCCAGGATAGGGCATGAAATTTAAGTATAAGATAAATGTCTGTATGTGTGCATATATAGTTAGTTAGACATAGTCAGCAGTAAATGTTTTCCGAACACAAACGACATTATTTAGTTATTTGAAAGCCCACACAGAGAGTAATCTCAAATATTCCCTTTTAACCAATGATTTACGTCTTATAATAATGTCATAATGAATGCATTGGTTCACAACAGTTTCAACAATGGCATGATTTTATTTTGTCTCAATTTTAGCTAGGGCCAAATCTACTTAACAAATTGATTGAGATGTTTTACCTTGCAAATATAGTCTCTTATTTCCATTCCAAGCTTGGATCTCGATGGTAAATTTAAATCAGAAGATTAGGTTTATTTGATTTGACAAATACTTTGTTGGAAGTAAAGGTTTTCTTCAGAAATACATGGAAATAAGGTGATGGAGGGAAGCAGTCACTTCTGGTGGTACTAGACTCCAAAGAATATTGAATTTGTTTTTGGTCTTCTTCACTGTAGTCATTACACAGCCTTCATATTAAATGAACCATTCAATACTTGTAAAATGCTTACAGTCTAATAATTGATAAGATTACTTGTTTTCTGCATTTCCTAGGTTTACAAAAAGGAAATTGCAGAATATACACATAGGGAAGGTTAGAACATCACTATCCAATTTCATTACAATTTGCTCCTCCTTATATTCAAAGGTGAGGATTTTATAACCTGTTGTCTTTCTGAAAGTTACTCTTTTGTTGGAATCAAAACACACCAAAGTTATTCTGAATATGACATTTCGGATATGGTTGTGGCAAGCAGAACCATCACACCTCTGACACCGTTGCCTTAAAATTACACACTGCCTGGTAAAGGTCACACGTAAAGGAAAGCCAAGTCGTCCAACTGACCACTTCCAAGTATATCTTCCATCCTTGGGGATCATTGTACCACACCTCATGGTGCATTCTTCAAGTTCTTGTTCATTGATAACTTGTGGTCCAATTACCCCATATTCTTGTGTTCGCAGCAAAGTCAACCACTGTTGTTTGTAAATGGGTGACAACCATGCCATAGGTATTAGTCGATCTTGTTCAAGAATAGTTGTGGAAGTCAAGTCACAGATGATGTGCTGAAATCTCAGCTTTTTAAACACTGGTTGAAATATTAGTCCTTCTTCACTTTCAAGAAAACTGATGTTATCAACATATGCCATGTGGGTGGAAAGCCAGTTGTTTGCGTGTTGTAAAAGCTGTTTCATGGTTCCGTTCCAGCATGGATTAAGATAAAGGAACATCCATATTTTTAGTGTGGTATATACATCAATCTCCTTTTGCATGACTAGTAAGTCAGAAGACAGTGCTAGAAGATACATCAACTTCAAATCTACTTCCTTGTAAAGTGCCACACTTGGATGTACCATCAAATTGCAAAGAAGCCATTCAAAGCATCTCGTCTTTACAGCTTTTAATCTATAGGTTTCTGCTGCCAAATAATAGGAGCACACAGTGTTCCTGTTGATAGTTTCTTTCATGATTCCTTCACACTGCTGAATTACTCGATCCACCCGAAGCAGGCATGCTGCTGCCAAAACTTGAGGAACTTCCAGAGGTGTTATTGACAAATCCGCATCCGTGTACAAAGCACCAAACACAAAATGCAGAGATCGGGTATCAATATCCTCATTCTTAATGATCAGATTTATAACACCATGGTGTGATTCTCTCCAAGTACCTTTGAGAATGTTAGCAAAGTAGCCTGACTGACATAAAAATACTTTGTGTAAACACCATGTTCTTCCCAGAGCACGGATTTTAATGTCGCTATCATGCCCGTCCAAAAATAAGTTTTGATAAGCATCATTAGATGAGATCTTAACCCTTTTCCAGTAGATGTAGTTGAGAACTTGATGTGGATACATTCCCTGGTTTTGAGGTCCATGAACATTAGAACTTGTTGCCAACTCCTCCAAACTGTTTCTTTTTCGCTTGCGACTGCCAGGAATGTAGCTGGCTCCGGCTATGGCTTCTGGCTGTGGCTCTAACAGACTGGAATCCCTGCATCTCAAGACCCTGCTGACTAAAAGCCCCATTGATGAAAATTCCTAGAACAAGCTCTCGCAGAGGCTTCTTGGTTGAGGCATTGCTGTAGTCTGCCAGTCCTGCCTAGACTTCTCTGGGTTTCTCTACTACAGATTCTGACGTCACAGAGAAGGCAGGGCATTCTTCATTGTCCACATGTGTGTTGCCTGAGCACAGGCCCCGCCTCCTGATAGCAACCCCTCCCTCTCCCTCCTCCTTCCCCTTCCTCCCTTGCACATTTGCCCCACCATCCTCCCATCTCCCTTCCTCCCTCCCTTCCATTATTCCTAAATTCCTTCTTCCTTTCCTTTTCCCATTCTGCTCCTCCTTTCCCCTCACCTCTCCCTTCTCCCACTATTTCTAAATGGGCCACACTATTTTGCTGAAGATGACCTCCATCAAACTGGAGAACCTAGTTCACCTAGTTTTTCAACCTTGCCAGCTGAATTTTCTTTTCCTTAAAGAGAACAACCAGGCCAAATTCATCCTGATGTGTGTTTAAGATTGTACATATTCCAACCCTTGACCCTTGACTATGAGCACTCAAATGTCTGTAGTATTTGAGATAATCACTTACTAACTGCTTTTGCCAATATAAACAGTAAACATTGTTATTGCTAATTTTATTGTTAGCCTCTTTTGATTAGGATTAATGAGAAGTATTTCATGCAAGTAGTTGTATGCCTATATCAACAATTTCTGTGTATGCTTTGCCTATATATATATTTCTAAAAGTTCCTTATATATCTAGTTATTTGTTTAACTTGCATATGTATGCGTGTTTTATGGTTTTGTTTTACTGATTTGCATTTACATATTAACTTTATATGGACTCCTTACTGTTAATAAATTGCAATCTGTAAGAAGCCAAGTCAAATGTTTAAATATTTCTTTTTATTCCTCTGTGCTGGCAATCCATTCCCAGAGCCTGGCCAGCAAAGTCTATGGAGGCAGAGCAAGGTGAACCAATGCAAGACACTCCTCCAAGTGTCTGTGAGGTCATAGTTATATTCTTTCTTAACACCACCTCTCCTCTCACAAGTCTGTCTTAACAAAACATCTTCTAACCTGTATCTCCCTCTGTAAAACATCCTCTCAATTGTGTCTACTTCAGCAAATCATCCTGTCACCCATGTGTTGGCCTCAGCCAAACCTTCTTTCATGTGCATCTTCAGTATCAAAGCATCCTTTCACCAGTGTCTGCCTTAGCAAAACATCATTTAACCTTTCTCTCCCAGAGAATCACCATATAATGTACCCGACTTTCCAAAGAAATCAGAAATCTTAAGTTCATAATAGTTTCAAGGGTAATAAAAAGTCACATTCCTTAATTTGTTTGCTTTTAGTCATGCCTAGATGATATCACAAGAATAATCTGTGAGAAGAGTGAAGGTTTCACCACAATAAATGTTACTAGGAAGTATGATCCTGACAGTGTCAGTATCAGTATTGGCTTGCAGTTGCAACATGAGCGTTTTACCCCACTCAAGGGCCACCTCCTTTTGATAGATTATTATATTGATTCTTTTTTTCTCTAATAGATTCCCAGAAATGCTTAAGTTGTGAAAGTGTTTGTCCTCTCATAAGCCCATTACTTGTACAATCACTAATATGAATATTCAACCTATGAGGAAAATTTAAGTAGAGATAGGGTAGAAAAGCTGGTGGGATGAGGGGATAAACAAAGCTAAGGATATACTTGAAAATCCACATGGAAACTTACTGTTTATAATAAAATTGATAAAGTCTCAAAAGACACATATTTAGCTGGTAGATGGCCTGTATGTCTACATAATACTGCTGCTGAAAATCAAGCGAAAAAAAAATCCCAATGCCAGGTATGTTCAGGAAGTTCCCAGAAATCTTGAAAATAATACAGGTTCTTCACACTCTTTCTGTTTGCCTACCATGAATATATGATAAGACCCTGCTACAAAAGACAAACCACATCGTGGTTGTAAAATATAGAGAAATTGAGCTGGCATGTAACTGAAAACTTCCTTCCATCTAGTTAGCTTTCATAGTTCTGGATTGTGCTATTCAGGATGCTGGCAGAGTAATGGCATCAACAGAGTTACCCAGATATGAACCTTATGATGTACAATACCAATCTGCCAAGAAAGATGTGTCCAGCTACACAATAGTGACATCACTGTTATAGGGATAGCCAGTGTATCTGTGATTAGATTTGAGGCCAGTTCCACAGGAGGATAGAAAATGCCTTTGGCCCTAGGGGAGAATTTATTACTGTTGTTTATGTAAAGTCTCAAGGTGTCAAGCTCCCTTCTAAGTATCTATGTTTATATCTAGGGGAAATTCTACTTCAAGATTCATTCAGAGAAGCCCTTTTCGCAATAAACTACAGTGAGGAATAATATGCATAACTGCTCAAAGCACGATAATAAGAGATGGCTGAATGGTATTACTATCTTGTTTAGGCATGAACCCTCATGGATCCTCAGAGGAAAAAAAAAAGGAGCAGAAAATATATAAAAACTGGACCATAAAGAGGAGGGCTATGGAATCTGTTTTCTTCACTACAGGACCACCAGTGCAGTCACGACTTCCCAACACCTGTGAGTATATGTAAAGTCTACCCATGACTAAAACCTCCCCACAGTAAATAATGGGCCAGGGAAGGACCCTTTCAACTTTTCCCTCCTTTGGTGAAATATTGGTGGGTTCTGAGGGAGAGAGAATCGTTATCTTCCATACATCCAGTGATCCAGATCCAGTGTCCTGCATCTGGCCTCCAAGAAAGAGTTTTGAGCTCATGGTCATACTGATAATCCTAGTTAAACTCTAGGATTCTCAAACACAAACAAACAAAACCAATGTCTGAAACAGAACTAGGGGGATTAAAAGGTTTGTAGAAGTGGGCAGGAGTCTAGATAGGTTAGGGAGATTATAGAAATCTGAATATTATTTATACATGTACAGAATGTCAATGTCACACTTCATGATGGAATTAAATGTTGTTTCGTGGTTGCCACAGGATTCCATTACCCAAGAAGGAAGGCTAAACAAAAGCCTAAGGGCAGCAGAACTGCTTATTGACAATAGTGATGACCTGGATGCTTATAGCTCTTGTCTGCTGAGGAAGAGAACACATCAGTGGCCATCTCTTGCTGGAAGTCTAAGGCAACATAGCACAGCTTCTCTCTGATATTAGGCATGATTTCCCTCCCAGCTTTTTGGTGAACTATAGCCACATGTGGTCATGAACTTCATGTAGTAGTCTGTCAGGTACAGGCCAGCTAGGTCCAGACACGGGATGGCACAAGGAGAGCAGAGATATGCACATTATCTCATAGATGTGCACATTCTGTGTGACCCCATCTCTGGGCTCCATCAAAATCGCAGTGGTATGACCAGAGGCCTAGAGGAACAGCACAGCCTGGATGGCTACTTACATGGTTGTGGTTTTATAAGTCTCAAAAATGATGTGGGTCATCTTTTCACAGTTGGCCTTAGGGCTCTAGGGGGAATGGTGAGCAGCACAGTGTTCCTTTGGAGGACCACATGCAGTTTGTTGTAGAATGTTTGGTGCCAGATCTTCTCCATATTGAACCAGTTCGTGACAATGTCATGACCAATGGGGGTACTTCAGGATCAGGATGCCTCTCTTGCAATGGGCCTCAGTACCCACAAAGGTGTCCTTCTGTCTCTTACCCACCGTGATGCCCTGGTGCCTAGGGCAACCCCATAATGGAGGGGTAGATGGCCCTGGAGCATCATAACCAGCAAACCAGGCATTTGCCAGACCAGAACCATTGTTGACAAGGAAGGCAGTTAAATCATCATCCAGGGAGAACTGGTGGTCAGTGTGAACCTTCAAGAGAGGAGCTGCTAGAAACCTGTGCTAGTGGGAGGAAACAGACTAGACAGTCTTTATCCATGTTCTCTTTAGGGGAATCTAGGTTGTTTCTGGTTTCTGGCTCTTGTGAACAGAGCAGCAGTGAGCACAGTTGAGGAAATATCTCTTGGGTAGGATGAAGTATCCTTTGGCTATGTGCCCAAGAGTGGCAAACCTCAATTTTGGGTAGATCTTTTCCCATTTTCCAGCGAAACTATCACACAGACTTTCATAGTACCTGTGTAAGTTTCACTCCCACCATTGATGAATGTGCCCCTTACTGTATCCCCAGGATGAGCTGTCCCTTGCGTTGTTGATCTTAGCCATTCTGACAGGTGTAAAATGAAATCTCAAAGTAGTTCTCATTTGCATTTCCCAGATGGCTAAGGATGTTGAACATTTCTTTAAGTGTTTCTCAACTATTTGAGTTTCCTCATTGGAGAATTCTATTTAGATCAACATCAAATTTTTAAGATGGATGATTTGTTTTTCTTGACATCTTCAGTTCTTTATATAGTTTGCATATTAGTCCTCTATCAGATGTGGAGTTGGTGAAAATATTTTCCAATTCTGTAAGCTGCCTTCTTGATGGAGCGATAGTGTCCTTTGCTTTACACAAGCCCTTTTGTTTCATGAGGTACCATTTATTAGTTTTTTTTTTTTAAGTCTCACTTCCTGGCCTAAAGGTGTTCTGCTTAGAAAGTCTTCCGTGCCAATGAGTTCAATGCTATTCACCACTTTCTCTTCTATCACACCAGTGTCTCTGGTTTTATGTTTAGGTCTTTGATTTTCTTGTGGGTTTCTTTTTTGGGGGGCAGGATGCTAAGTGGATCTATTTGCATTCCTGTGACCAGCACCATTTGCCAAAGTTGTCCTTTTTGCAGTGTGTATTTCTGACTTCTTTATCAAAAAGAAGGTGCCCATAATTGTAACGATTTCTCTATGTCTACAATTATGTTTCATGTTCAATAAATCTGTCTGGTTTTGTGTCAATATAATTTTGCTTTTATTATTCTAGATTCAAAAACAGAATCCATATGTCTTCAGCATGCAAGAAATACTTCCTCTGTATTATAACTTGAAAGCAGGGATAGGGATACTTCCAGCAGTTCTTTTGTTGTTTGGGATTGTTTTAGCTCTATTGAAATTTTGGTGCTTCCATTTGATGATGCGATTTGTCCTTCCATCATCTGTGAAAATTTTGTGTTGGAATTTTGATGGGAATTACACTGAATCTGTAGATTGCTTTGGCGGGATAGTAATTTTTAGTTTGCTATTTTTATTAATCCATGAATATAGCAGATCTTATCATATTCTGATATCTTCTTCAATTTCACTCTCACTGTCTTGAAAATGTTATCAACACATGTGGTATATATATATAGAATAATTGTCTAATTCTTTTGATATTTCCAATTTGTTGGAGTCCAGGTTTTTCAAATATATTCTTATGGTTATCTGGATTTTCTCAGTGTCTGTTCGATTTATTTCATTTGGATGTACTCTTTGACTGTTAGTTATTTTGGATAAAGATTTGTTGATATTACTGATTTTCTAAATAAACTCTTAGTTTCATTGATTCTTTCTGTTGTGCTCTTTCTTAAACATAATTGATTTCAAACCTGATTTGATTATGTCTACCTTCTAATCTTTTGTTTGCTTTTTAACAAAATTTTTATTTGATATTTTTTCATTTATATTTCAAATGCTATCCAGAAAGTCCCCTATACCCTTCCTCTGTCCTGCTCTTCAATGCACCC
>OFHM01002374.1_pt1 | contig 10769 bp, 9 predicted proteins | sample 1521311 | NCBI WGS metagenome assembly OFHM01 (sample SAMEA3504083, study PRJEB24116) | mouse gut metagenome | biome: mouse gut; feature: mouse-associated habitat; material: faeces | place: Denmark | collected 2011 | reverse complement strand
AAAGCAGATACGCCATTGCCATCGTATATTCGCTGCTTCTCGGGGTTTTGTATCGTGAGATGAAGTTGTCGGATTTCTTTAAAGGATGTAAAGAGACCGTTACAACAACGTCCTCTATCATGCTGATTGTTGCAGCGGCTTCCTGCTTTTCCTGGATTCTGACCAAGGAGCAGATCCCTCAGACACTGGCGGCATGGATGACTTCTGCGATTTCCAATAAATTTATCTTTCTGATAATCTGTAATATCTTCCTGATCATCGTAGGAATGTTTATTGAAGGTAATGCTTCCATGATCGTGCTGGCTCCGCTGCTTCATCCGGTTGCAGTAGCTTTCGGCATCGACCCCATTCATTTCGCAATGGTCTATATCTTTAACTGTACGATCGGAGCATTTACACCTCCTATGGGGACCTTGATGTTTGTCACCTGTGGCGTGACCGGATGCCGGACAAAAGAATTTATCAAGGAAGCAATTCCGTTTTATATTCTGTTTACCATTGACATGCTGGTACTTACGTATTGTCCGCCGCTCACCACATTTTTGGTGGATCTTGTGTACTAATGTACGGAACACATTTTTTTTTAGCTTAATGATTTTTCGCAATCACATCAGATTTAAGACAGAGGGATACCGGCTCCCATAGCTGGCATTGACTGTTTGTGAAAGAAAGGATAGTGAATCATGAAAGAGAGACCATTTGTGGCTGATATGGTCAAAGACACCTATGTTCCCAGGATGTTCCAGGTGAGACAGACGTTTCCGAGGCCCAGAATAGAACCGGAGGCGATTCCGGGACTGATAAAAGATCTGCTGGGTGAAGAGAAATTCTCGTCCCGTGTGCAGCCGGGAATGCGAATCGCAATCACAGCAGGTTCCCGGGGGATTGCCAATGTGGCGCTGACCACAAAATGCATTGCGGATTTTGTAAAATCCAGAGGTGCATTTCCGTTTATCGTACCTGCCATGGGAAGCCATGGAGGAGCGACGGCAGAAGGGCAGAGGGCCATTTTGGAAGGGTATGGGATCACAGAAGCATATGTCGGATGCCCGATTGTCTCCTCCATGGAAGTGAAAAAGATCGGTGTTAATGAAGAAGGCACAGACGTCTATATTGACAAACATGCTGCAGAGGCGGACGGTATCATCCTGGGCTGCAGAATCAAGCCTCATACGGCATTTCGGGGACCTTATGAGAGTGGAATGATGAAAATGATGGCCATTGGTCTTGGCAAACAGTACGGAGCGGAAGTATGCCATGAGGCCGGTTTTAAAAATATGGCCAAAAATGTGCCGCTGTTCGGCAAATGCATCATCAAACATGCGCCCATTCTGTTTGCAGTGCCCACGATTGAAAATGCATTTGATGAGACCTGTAAGATCACAGCCGTGGCGGCAGAAGAGATCGAGGCGCTAGAACCGGATCTTCTGAAAGAAGCCTTTGGCTATATGCCGCGGATTCTGGTGGATTCCTGTGATGTACTGATCGTGGATCAGATCGGGAAAAATTTCAGCGGAGACGGAATGGATCCTAATATTACCGGCACATTCTGTACGCCTTACGCCACAGGCGGCATCGATGCCCAGCGAGTGACGGTTCTGGATCTGAGCCCTGAGACCCATGGAAATGGCATTGGCCTTGGATATTCCAGTGCCACAACAAAACGTGTGTTCGATCAGCTGGATTTGGCTTCCATGTATCCAAACGCCATCACCTGTACCGTCCTTGGGGGCGTTCGGATTCCCATCGTGATGGAAAGTGACCGGGAAGCCATACAGGTGTGCATCAAGAGCTGCAACGAGATTGATAAAAAGAATCCAAGGGTTGTGCGGATTCCCAACAGCCTTCATCTGGAACATATTATGCTGTCAGAAGCATACTTAAAGGAGGCAGAGGCAAACCCCAATCTGACCATCGAATCAGAGCCTGCATACCTGCCCTTTGATGAAAACGGGAATCTGTGGTAACGGTGAAGTGAAAGAAAATGGAGAGGATCGCATCATGGAACGATTAAATTATGAAATTCTGGAAACATCAGGATACAAAGGTTACATACTGAAAAAAGCCCCTGAAAAAGTGCTGCAGTTCGGCGAGGGCAATTTCCTTCGGGCATTTGTGGACTACTGGTTTGACCTGGCCAATGAGAAAGCGGGCTGGAATGGAAAGTGCGTGCTGGTTCAGCCCATCGGAGGCGGTCTTGCCAGGATGATCAACGAGCAGGAGGGGCTTTATACGCTGTATCTGCGGGGCAGTGAGAAAGGACAGAAGGTGGATGACAGACGGGTAATCTCCAGCGTCAGCCGCTGTCTGAATCCGTATGAAGCGGATGACTATCAGGCCATGATGGAGGTGGCGGCCAGTGATGATCTGGAGATCATTGTGTCCAACACCACCGAGGCGGGCATTGTCTATGATCCGTCCTGCAAAAAGGAGGATCTTCCGCCGGCCAGCTTTCCGGCAAAACTGACCCAGGTGCTTTATCACCGCTATCAGGCGGGAAAACCAGGTATCATTATGCTGGCCTGCGAGCTTATCGACAACAATGGAAAAGAGTTGTTAAAATGCGTGAACCAGTATATTGATCAGTGGGGCATGGAGGAGGGCTTCCGTGCGTACGTGAATGAGGACTGTACATTCTGCGGGTCCTTGGTGGACCGGATTGTTCCGGGCAGAATCCGCGATCCAAAGGAAGTGGAACAGCTGGAAGCAAGACACGGATACGAAGATCCGCTCCTGGATGTGGGAGAAGTATTCGGCGTGTGGGTGATCGAGGGAGATGAGAAGCTCAATGATGTGCTTCCGTTCCGGAAAGCAGGGCTTGAGGATAAAGTGTTTGTGACGCCGGATATGAGTCCGTATAAAAAGCGGAAAGTCCGGATCTTAAACGGTGCACATACCGGGTTTGTGCTGGGGGCTTATCTGGCCGGAGAGAATATTGTCCGGGACTGCATGAACGATGAAGTGATCAAAGGCTTTATGAATAAGATGCTCTATGAAGAGGTGATTCCCACGCTTCCCCTTGATAAGAATGACCTGATGCAGTTTGCCGCCGCCGTGGAGGACCGTTTCAACAATCCATTCGTCAATCATGAGCTTATGAGTATTTCCTTGAATTCCACGTCCAAGTGGAAAGCCCGCAATATGCCGTCCTTTTTGGGTTATATCGAGGAGAAAAAGGAGCTTCCTGTCTGCCTGACCATGTCTCTGGCCGCGTATATTGCGTTTTACAGCAGTGATATTCAGAGACTTACGGATGCCGGGCTGGTCTGCAGGCGCCCGGCAGGCGATGAATATACTATCAGCGACGATCGCTGGGTGCTGGAGTTTTATGAGGCCCATAAAGCGGACAGTGAGGAAGCGCTGGTCCATGCAGTGCTGACCGATACCCGCATGTGGGATCAGGATCTGACGGCTGTGGAAGGGCTGGAAGAAGCGGTGACTGCCGGCCTGAAAAAGATACGGACGGAAGGAGCAAGAGCAGCATATCAGAGCTGCCTGTAAAACATATGAAGATAATTCAGATCACGGCGTCTGACAATGTGGCGGTGGCGCTTCATCCCATTGCAAAAGGCGGGTGTGTGGAGACAGGCGGACAGAGCGTGGAGATAAAAGAGGATATTCCTCAGGGGCACAAGATCGCTGTCACTTCCATTAAAAACGGAGATCATGTCATCAAGTACGGATTTCCCATTGGCCATGCTACCCAAGATGTGGAAGCAGGAAGCTGGGTGCATACGCATAATATGGTGACCAATCTGGAAGGAGAGACGGAGTACCGGTATGAACCGGATCTCCATGAACCAGAACCAGTGGATCCGGAGACTTTTATGGGTTACCAAAGGCGGGACGGCCGGGCGGCCATCCGCAATGAAATATGGGTGATTCCGACGGTTGGCTGTGTGAATGATGTGGCGAAGAAGATCGTGCATGACAATCAGGCCCTGGTGAAGGGGACCATCGACGGCCTCTATGCCTTTCCCCATCCGTTCGGCTGCAGTCAGACCGGACACGATCATGCCCAGACCAGAAAGCTGCTGGCATCTTTGGTCCGCCATCCCAATGCAGGAGCAGTACTGGTTGTTGGGCTTGGCTGTGAAAATCTGACCCATGAGCAATTTCTGGAAGAACTGGGTGATTATGACCCGGAGCGGGTAAAATTCCTCGTCTGTCAGGAAGTGGAGGATGAGTTTGTACAAGCAGAAATTCTGCTGAAAGAATGTGCGGCCTATGCATCTGCTTTTCAGCGGGAGCCGATTCCGGTCAGCGAGCTGGTCATCGGCATGAAATGCGGCGGTTCCGACGGACTGTCCGGCATTACGGCAAATCCGCTGGTGGGCCGTTTTTCCGACCGGCTGATCAGGGAAGGAGGCACCACGATCCTCACCGAAGTGCCGGAGATGTTTGGTGCAGAAGGATTTCTTATGAACCGCTGTGCCAATGAAAGAGTCTTTGAAAAAGCGGTGGAGATGATCAACGGATTTAAAAACTACTTTATCAGTCACAACGAGGTGGTATATGACAATCCCAGTCCGGGCAACCGGCAGGGCGGTATCACTACGCTGGAGGACAAATCCTGCGGCTGCGTGCAAAAAGGCGGTACGGCGCCGATCATGGACGTGATCGGTTATGGGGATCAGGTGGTGACAAAGGGGCTGAACATGCTCTATGGTCCCGGCAACGACCTGGTGTCGGCAACTGCCATGACGGCAGCGGGAGCGCATTTGATTTTGTTTACCACAGGCAGAGGAACGCCATTTGGTGCGCCGGCACCGACGCTGAAGATTGCCACCAACAGCCAGCTTGCAAAGAGAAAGAAAGGCTGGATCGATTTTGACGCCGGACCAGTGGCGGACGGAGAATCCATCGAAGATGCGGCGAAAAGGCTTCTTGATTTGGTAATAGAAGTGGCAGGAGGCCGGAAAACCCGGACCGAGGAGCTGGGATACCGGGAAATCTCAATCTTTAAAGACGGGGTAGTGCTGTAGAAATACAGGCAGAATGATCAGAAAATATACAACAAAGAGAGTCCGGCTTTTTAGAAGAGTCGGGCTCTTCTTTGGTGTTGGAGGAACCGGTCTGTCTTATACAGGACCTTGATATCCCAGAAGCCTTGAGATCTCCGCTGCCTTTTGACGGACAAGGCAGCCGGCGGCTTCATAGTCATCCTCCGGCCGGTAGAAACCGGAGATGCTGACAGCGCCTTCCAGGCCGTTCCTCTGATAGATGGGAGCGCTGGCACAGACCATATGTTCTTCATATTCCCGAAAATCCAATGCGTATCCGCGCGAGCGGATTTGGTCAAGATCCTCGGACAGCTCTTTTGGGCTTTTCCGTGTGTAGCGTGTGCGGGGCTGTATCTCAATCTCAGAAAGGAGCGCATCGGACTGTTCCCGCGGCAGAAAGGCCAGAAGCGTTTTCCCAAGGGAAGTACAGTACAAGGGTGCGGTGCTGCCTATGGTAGCGGTGGTAATGATAGGATTTGGCGGTACTTCTTTCAGAATATAGAGGACTTCTTTTCCGGAGAGCTTTCCAAAAAATGCGGTCCGGTCAGACAGCCTTGCCAGCTCGGCCAGTTCTGAGGAGATCAGCTTCAGCGTATCGCTGGCATCGGGATAGGACATACCGATCCGGTAGGCGAAGATGCCGACCTGGTAGAGCTGCTTTGGCCCTGGTTTTATGGCAAGCATCCCTTCCTGAACAAGTGTCACCAGGATATCGTAGGCACTGGTCCTTGGAAGGGACAGGTGTCCGCACAGTTCATCCAGGCATACACCGTCCGGATGAGCGGCGGTATAGGAAAGGATCTGTATGGCGCGCTGTACGGTTCGATTAAGCTTCATGGAAGTGGTTCCTTTCTTAGCAGCAATACTGCTGTGATATTTGATCGGATGCCGCAGACGGGGAAGTTCGCCCGCTCTGCGGCAGTGTTAGAAAAAAATGCGTAGTTATTCGGTAATTGCCCAGACTCTTGCCGGAAGTCCGGTGGCGCCCTCGATCCTTGGATAGGACACGATCACGACGGCTCCTGCACAGGACACCTGATCCAGGTTGGTCAGTACTTCCACCTGCAGTTTCCCTTTGTCCAGTACATACCGCTCACATGCCAGATCTCCGGCTTTGGCAGCTTCTGAGGAAGCGTCTGTATCCAGGGTCTCGTGACCGTTGGCAGCGGCATTTCGCTCCTCGTAAATATATTTCAGGGCATCCATGGACCAGCCAGGAAAGTTTTCCCCGCCGTCTGCATCGGTGCCGGAAAGGGCGTCCATATCCGGCCATTTCTTCGACCAGTCTGTGCGAAGGGCCACGAAAGCACCATCCGGAATCGGACCGTATGCCGCTTCATATTCTTTGATATCTGCGGAGGTGACCACATAAGTGGGATCCTCTTTTACTTTTTCTGTGACGTCAATGACGCAGAGGGGAAAGACCAGGTCTTTTGCGTCGTATTTCTCAGATAATTCCCGATTTTTGACAAAGTGGCCCGGAAAATCGATGTGGGTGCCAAACTGTCCCGGGAATTTAAAGGTCTGGATTAAACAGTCCAGCATCTCATTGCCCCAGTCAAAGCAGGTGGTTCCCAGTTCCACGGAACCTTCGGGGATACCGGCCCAGTAGGGGCTTTGGTTGTTCAGCGGGTGGGAGAGTTCCACCCAGCGGTATTTTCTGGCTTCTTTTAATGCTTCCCATAATTTGTACATCCTAGATACCTCCTGTTGTGCTGCACTTTCCGTCAAAACAGCAGCGTTTTGACCCTGTGCAGGTGATGCGTTTTCTGATATTTTACAATGGATGGAGCAGAAGTGCAATGCGATTTTTGTCCGGGATAATTTCTGCAACATTTTCGCTGTCTGATGACTCTGTATCTGTAGAAATGCATTTCGATTGAGGGATAGAGTGAGGTGGGAAAATGGAACGATTTATGGAACTGTACAGCGAAGTGTACCGTGACTTATACCGGCTGGCCTATTATTACCTGGGAAATGCGGAGGATGCAGAGGACGCGGTACAGGATACGGCGCTGGCGGCCTACGAGCATTTTCCCGGGCTGAAGCAAAAGGCTTCTTTTCGGCCATGGATTTTCCGGATTCTGGTCAATCACTGCAGGCGCTGTCTGAAGAAACGGAAGAGAACCATGTATGTGCCGGAGGACGCACTGGAAGTGTGCGGTCTGGAGACGGCAGATCTGTCTTTGCAGACCGAGGTGCTGGAGCTTCTCTCCGTGCTCAAAGAGGAAGAGCGTCTGATTGTGGTCCTGACCGTGTTCGGCGGCTATAAAGGGCAGGAAATTGCCCGGCTTTTGAAGAAAAAGCACAGCACCATCCGTTCAAAATACCGAAGAGCTTTGAAAAAGCTGGAACAGGAGCTGAGCAAAGAGCCGAAGGGAAAGGAGATGCGAAGATGACAGCAGAAAAAATGATCGAAGAATACCTCCGGAAAAAGGGAGAAGCACTTCCGGTCCCGGAGGAACTTGACCCAAAGCGGATACAGCAGAGGCTTGAGGGACAGAAAAGAAGGAAGCGGCTCAAGATACGCAGACGCTGTCTGTCAGGGCTGGCGGCGGCCTGTGTGTGCCTGAGTGCGGGGGCGCTCTGGTATCTGGGACCTGGAATCTTTCCAAAGTCCTCGGGGAGGCCGACGCAGGCGGATAAGGAAATGCGGATTTGGGAGGCACATACTTTTGCTGAAGTGTCAGAAGAGGAACAGGAGCTTTTAGAGCTGCCCAAACTGACTTATGAGGAGATCTATGCCCGTCTGTCAGAGGGCTGGGAGCGGCAGGCGCAGTCAGGGAAGAGTCAAGAACAGAAGCCGGGATTCTGGAACTGGGGGATGTGTCAGCGGCACAGAAGCAGGGGGTGACGGAGGCATTCGGCCAGACCAACAATCAGGTGGAACAGGTAAATGAGGCGGACCGGATTCAGAACGACGGAAGATATCTGTATCAGATCGCAGTAAAGCAGGGAAAGGAGGAAGAAGGGGAATTCAGAAGCCAGACCGGTATTCAGATTCTGGACACCAAGGAGGGACTCAAAGAGGTTGCTTTTCTGGCAGATTTTGAAAGCCTGGAAGCTTTTTATCTGTGGGAAAACCTGCTGATTACCATTGAAAATAAATATGATGATACAGAAGTGCTGCCCGCTGACGGGGCCAAAAGAGAGTCGGCAGAGGATATGGCATGCTGTAAAATGCCGGATTTGGTTCGGGGTTATCATGAGATCTGTATTTATCAAATTGAGGACAGAAGCCGTCCAAGGAAGCAGAAGACCTTTACGCTGCAGGGAACTTATGAGACTTCCAGGGTGTCAGACGGGTATTTTTACGGGATCAGCCGCTTTGCGGCCGGCCCCGGAGAGGGAGAGCAGGATTATGACGCGTACATTCCCTCGGTAGACGGGAAACGGCTGTCGGCGGAGCAAATCTACTGTCCGCCGGAGGCGGACGGAGCGGAGTATCTGGTGCTGGTGTCTGTGGACCTTGAGAATCCCCAGACTTTTGTGGACAGCCAGGCGCTGCTTGCCGGGGCAGGAACGTATTATGTAAGCCCGTACAGTATCTATAGTGCCTGGTATCAGTCCGTTTATGAGCGGAAGCAGGAGAAAGAGGGAACGGTACAGGATATGACCAGACTTCTGCGGTTTTCTTATCGGAAGGGACACTTTTATGCCCAGGCCGAAGGCGAGATTCCGGGGCGGATAAAGAACAGCTTTTCCATGGATGAGTATGACCGGAATCTGCGGGTCGCTGTGACCGTGCAGGAATATGACTGCAAAGAAGTCAAAGATGACCGGACAGGAGAAATCATCGGTATGGATTATGGGCAGGCAGAGGAGACCAATGCCCTGTATATTCTGGATGCCTCGCTTAACGTAACCGGCAGGCTGGAAGGACTGGCGAAGGGGGAGACCATCCGCTCTGCCCGCTTTCTTGGGCATACGGGTTATCTGGTTACCTTTCGGCAGATGGATCCGCTTTTTACGGTGGATCTGTCGGATCCGGAACACCCGGAAGTTTTCAAAGAACTGAAGGTCAGCGGTTTTTCCGAATACCTTCATGTGTATGGGAATGGTATGCTGCTTGGAATCGGCATGGAGGCGGACGAAGAATCCGGGCGGGAACTTGGGATGAAGCTTTCTATGTTTGACGTCTTAGATCCAGAAGATCCAAAAGAGGCTGCAAGATTTCCTCTGGAACAATACCATTACAGCGAGGCACTCTATGAACATCGTGCGGTGTTGATTGATCCCCAGGAGAATATCATCGGTTTTGAGGCTCAGGGCAGTGACCGGGGAGAATTTTGGAAGGACTATCTGCTCTTTTCCTGGCAGGAGGATCAGTTTGTACAGACTCTGAAGATCGACACCAGACGGACAGAAGAGGACTACTGCCGTACCCGTGGAACCTTTATCGGTGATACGTTCTATCTTCTTTTTGAAGATGGAGCGGCCCGTGCTTACGACAGAAGCACGGGCACTCTCCTGGAAGAACTTTGATTTTATGATCGTGATAACAATACCATGGTCTCGTAGGGCTTAAGCATCAGGCTGGATTCCACAGCCGCCCGGTCGTAATTGCCGGTCAGCCGGGTGACGTTCTTTGGATCAAAGCCCTCTGGAAGCGTAAAGTCTCTGGCGCTGCCGGAGAAATTGCAGATGACCAGAAGCTTTTCCGGATGCAGCGTCCGTGTATACACATAGAGATCCGGATCTTCCGGCAGGAGAAGCTCATAATTTCCGTATACGATGATTTCATGTTCTTTTCTCAGACGGATCAGATTCTGATAATAGTGAAAGACGGAATCCTTTCGCGCCATCTGTTCTTCCGCGTTGATCTTTGTGTAATTGGGATTTACCATGATCCAGGGTGTCCCGTCTGTAAATCCGGCACCGGGTTTTGCGCTCCACTGCATGGGGGTTCTGGCATTGTCCCGGCTTTTGTAGCACAGATAACGCATCATGTCCTCCGGCTTTGTCTGTCCGTTTTCGGTGTACTCGTGGAATGCATTGATGCTCTCAATATCCCGGAAATCATCCAGGGAGGAGAAGGGGACATTGGTCATGCCAAGTTCTTCACCCTGATAGATGTAAGGCGTTCCCTGCATCATGTGAAGGCAGGTGGCCAGCATCTTGGCAGAGATCTCCCGGTACTCGTCGGTGTCATTGCCAAGTCTTGAGAGAATTCTAGGCTGGTCGTGGTTGCACCAGTACAGGCTGTTCCATGCTTTGCCGTACAATTCGGTCTGCCATTTACTGAGCGTTGCTTTCAGCTCTACAAGATCAATCTTGCGTTCGTTCCATTTGGAGGATTCTCCTCCGTCCAGATCCATGTGTTCGAACTGGAAGACCATGTTAAGCTCTGTTCCGTCCAGGTTTGCGTACCGTTTTGCTTCTTCTATGGTCACGCCGGCGCATTCCCCTACGGTCAGAAGATCGTAGCGGGACAGAACTTCCCGGTTCATCTCCTGCAGGTATTCGTGCACCCGGGGGCCGTTGCACACATAGGGGCCGTAATCTCCGTAGCCGGTCTCTTTTAGGGCACCGTCCGGATAAGCAGGATCTTTGGAGATCATGCTGATGACATCCATACGGAAGCCATCAATGCCTTTCTGACACCACCAGTTCATCATGTCAAAGACTTCCCGGCGGACGTTTTCATTTTCCCAGTTCAGATCCGGCTGTTCCTTATTAAACAGATGCAGATAATATTGATTCGTTTCACCGATCCGCTCCCAGGCGCTGCCCGGTACCGCCGGATAAAATCAGTGCAATATTCAT
>OFHM01002371.1_pt1 | contig 10782 bp, 6 predicted proteins | sample 1521311 | NCBI WGS metagenome assembly OFHM01 (sample SAMEA3504083, study PRJEB24116) | mouse gut metagenome | biome: mouse gut; feature: mouse-associated habitat; material: faeces | place: Denmark | collected 2011 | reverse complement strand
CCCCCAGTACCCCCACTATCCCCACCACGCCCACCGTCCAGCAGCCCGCTTACACCAGCGTGGAGGGCATGGCCTACAAGGACGGCCACATCGGCACCATCAAGATTCCTTCCCTGAAAATCAATATGAAGGTTTGGGAAGGCGAAACCAGTGCCAGCATGAAGAAGGGGCTGGGGCATTACAGTTCCACCTCCGCCGGGGATGGCAACGTCGGCGTGTGTGGGCACAACCGAGGAACAAAGTACGCCATCGGCTCCATCAAGGACCTGAAGCAGGGCGACACCATCACCTACACCACCGTCTACGGCACCCGTACCTATGCGGTCTCCCTGGTCAAGATCATCTCTAACACCGACTGGACGTATCTCCAGGCCACCGCCGACAACCGCATCACCCTCACCACCTGTCTGGCCGACCACCCCGAGAGCCGGGTCGTGGTCCAGGCTGTCGAGATCCGTTCATAAAAGGTTTACAAATAACTTTTTACGGACAGACGGGCGCAAAACGGGGGGTGAAATTGAAATAATCCAACAAATCCAGTCAAGTCCGAAATATCGGGAAAGTCGTTTAAAATAATCCTTTGACAGGGCTCAAATTCCGTATTATGCTCGAATTATCCCGGGAAACAAGTGAAAAAAGTTGAGGATATGAGCATTGGAAAGGAGTGCGAATCATGAAACGGATCTTGGACCTACTGCTGTGCATGGCGCTGGCTTTGACCCTGGCGAGTCCCGCCCTGGCCGCCGCGTCGCAGACGGAACTGGACCGGGCTGCCGCCTATGTGCGGGAAAACGGTATCATGTCCGGCGATCAGAACGGCGACCTGAATCTGTCTTCCTGCCTGAACCGGGCGGAACTGGCCGTCCTGCTCACTCGCCTGAACGGCGGAGTGACGAAAGCCAAGGCCAACGCCGACTTCTATACGCCGAAATGCACATTTGTGGATGTCCCGGAGTGGGCCCGGCTGTATGTGGGCTACTGTGTCAAAAACAATCTACTTTTCGGGTATGACAAACTCCACTACGGGTCGGCTGACCCGGTGATGCCGGCGGCGGCCTGCACCGTGATCCTTCGGGCCCGCGGCGTTTTGGGTGGAGATGGGAGCGTCTGGAGCTACAACACCGCCTGCTCCTATGCCGTAGGCTTGGGGTGGATCGACGAATCTGCCGCTCAGGAGAAAGCCATCACCCGAGGAGACATGGCGATCCTGATCTACCGGGCCTTTGCGGAGCCTCAGCAGGAAACCACGCCTCAGCAGCTAGGAGATGGCTACCTTACCAATGGCAAACCCGTGACAGAGGAAAATGTGCTGGAACTGCTCCACTTGATTGAACAGGACTGGCCCACCGATGCCATTTGGGGAACCCACAACACTCCGGGTACACATAAGAATGAAGTAGCCAGTACGGAAAGTGGACGCATTATGCGCAGCTACGGGGAAAGCAACACCTATGGCTGTGGTGCCTACGCAAGTATGGTGAGTTCCCTTATTTTTGGTGACAAAACAAACCCTGGGCGCAAGTTGGAAGATATCAGTAAAATACGACCGGGAGATATTGTATTTGTAGTCAGCCCGGAAGGAAAAGTTGGCCATGTGGTAATCGCACTTGAGTCACCAAATCACGAAGGAAGGTTCCACCGTACAGATGGAAATCATGGGGGAACCATTCAGTGGCCGGATGCTGAGACATTGAGAAGTTATAGCCTGTCCGGATTCAGCGGAATCAGTCCCCGACATTTGGAGGTATGGACCCGCTATCCCGAAAGCATTGCCTACACTGGAAACAGCGTAGAAGTATGGCCTTGAAAAGGAGGTAAGATGCACATAAAACCACCTATCCCACGAATGAACAGCCCCAATAAAATCGAACAAATATCCGTAAAGGACTGCACAATGCTGTGTGGTCCTTTTTGTTACCCTAAATAAAATCAAGAGGAGGAAAAATTATGTTGAAACGCATAAAGGCCAACTGGAAGCGGACAATCTCCAGCCTGTTGGCTATCGTTATGACGATTGGCATACTCCCGTCCGCAGTCTTCGCCACTGAGGCAACCGACCCCTATGCGCCCACCGGCGACTTCGAACTGAATGTTGCCGGTACCACCGCCTGGAACGGCGGAGATCAGCCTCTCACCATCTACAAGACCGAGGGCGGCAGTACCAAGGTCACGGCTATCCCCACCAGCACAGCATTTGCGCTTCTGGAGGACAACGGTGGCGACCGTCTCAAGGTTGGTTACGTTGCGGATGGCGGCTGGACCGGCAGCGACTTGGACGGCATCGGATGGGCCGACAAGGACAGTGTTCTGGTCAATCTGCCTGACGTGATCCCCACCATTGCCTATGTCCGGGATGTCAGTAAGCAGTTCAGCTCCCGGCTGACCCGGTTTGAGTACGTTGTCCCCGCCACCTATGCTATGGCCGAACATCTGGTCCAGCTTCAGCAGGAGGCCATGACTAACGGCGACACGCTGGTAGTCCACATGGACGGGGCATCCGTGAACATCAGCCGGGCCAAGGGCGACCCCGCCCAGCTGCACAGCTACAGTCTGGATGGAGCGACCTACTGGAAATACGGCACCTGGACCGAATATGAAACGGTGGACATCAGCTATGAACTGCCCTATTCCATCAACAGGGCTTACAGCGCCGACCCGAGTATTACGCTGACTAAGTTCTGCCCCCAGACAGTCAAACGTGCCCCGGCCAGAGTAGCGCCCACCGGAGACGTAGGGGCCTATAACCCCGGCAGCCCTGGCGGTCACAAGCCCAGCACCTCCAATGTGGATTGGGCCACTGATCCTGAGCGGACATTTCTCCGGTTTACCCTGATCGAGTTCCCCGGGGGCGTGGTGAAGGACATCGGCAACAATGATTACAATACCTGGCACGTCGTTGGCACCCCGCTCAACGTGGTTTGGAGCAAGGGCGGTGATGGGACTACCTGGTCCGCCGACAAATGCCGGAGCGACGTCACTTGGTACAACTCTTGCGCCATGCAGTACAATGGCCAGGGGGTCAACGCTCCCCAGCTTATGGCCAGTACCGTTTATTCCTACGACGCCACCGCTGGCGGCAACAAGAACTGGGTGACCACCGCGGATGAGTTCCAAGCAGCCACCGGGATCACCGACCGGCAGAAGGAGCAGATGTTCCACTGCAACTCCTCCAGCTGGTCCACCGGCTGGACAGGAGGCGATTACACCTCTATGTGGGGCTCCGACCCCCAGCCGGTCACCCCGGACAACCTTTATCAGGTATACAAGGCCAACGACGCCTTCCTGTATCTGTTAAACCGCCTGAGTTCCAATGAGGGCAGCGGCGGCTGGAGCGCGGATGAGGCGATGGACCGCTGGTCTGAGTACACCCACGACGCGGAGGGCAACCTGCGCACCAAGTACCGGATTATTGTGGAGACCGGCGGAATCTTTCGTGATCCCGATAGTCACCGCCGCGCCTATACATTGCGTGAGGCAATGGCCTATTCTCTTTATAACAATGAGGGCTCTGGCAGATACACCCTGATTTATGACCAGGCGTCCACCCTTAACAACATGGCCCGCTGGATGCGGCAGGCGAAGGATAACCAGTTCCTTGAGTATCCGCTTAAAGAGGATGGTACCCCCACAGGCGAGGAACTGCACTCCACCAACGGCTTCAAGGAGTGCGACAGCTATGTGGACACCATCCAGTACGCCCGGCCTATGCGGGATACCATTTTCAATGAGCGGCGCTCCTTCGGCCTGCACATCTTCTCTCCCTTCAACTTTGAGACAGGCGACCCCGCCAGACCCTGGCTGGAGGTGACGAAGAAAGCCGGCGAGGGTGTTTCTGCCAGCGATGAGTGGGCCTTTACCGTGAAGTATACAGCTGGCACTCCCACCGGTTTCACCGCAAAGAAAAATGACGCGGACTGCACCAGCCAGGTAATCGAGACCGGCAGCGGCCTGAAATTCAAGCTGAAGGCCGGCGAGACCATCCACATCGACTTCGACGCCGACTCCTCCTTCCGCTGCGAGGTCACGGAGGACGACTCCTCCAAGCTGACCGGCATCACCGGAACGGGTGGCACCGCCGACATGACGGCCAAAAAGTTCACCACCACCAGTGGAATCGCCAAGGCGACCTTTACCAATGGCACTACCCCTGATCCTGACCCCGATCCCGACCCGGACCCTGATCCTACCCCTGGGAAAGCAATCCTGTTCAAACGGGACGCCAACACCAACAAGGGCGTCGGTCCTGCCACGTTCAAGTTCAGCTCTGTGGTAAATGGGGTTTATGAGTTTGACACAAACGCCTCCGGTGAGCTGGAAACCATTCAGTGGTGGGACCCGACTGAAGCGGCTGGCAAGTACATCAAGCCCGGCGAGTACGCCGTGACCGAGATCGTACCGCCCCCCAATTACATGCCCACCACTGAGGTCCAGCAGATCAAGCTGGAGCTGGACGCGGACGGCAATCCCATCCCCGCCGGTCCCCTGGTGTTCAAAAATTTGGCGAAGGTCGGTCTGCGTGTGGTGAAGTATGACCGCTTAAGCCACCAGCCCATGAACGGCGTCACCTTTGAAATTTTCCGCAACGGCACCTCCATTGGCCTTTATGAAACCAAGGGCAGCGGCGAAATCCTTCTGACCGGTATTGAGCCCGGCACCTACCGGGCCGTGGAGGTAGACACCGGCGACGAGGGTCACATCATGGACGGCAGCTACCAGGAGGTAGAGCTGGTCGCCGGTGGTGGGACCAAAGACTTGATCTTCTTCAATGACAACAAGCCTGGTATGAAGTTGGTGAAGGTGGACAGCTCTGACCCCTCCAAGACCATTCCTGGCGCTAAGTTCCGTATCCGCGCCATCAACGGCAGCTACGGCCCCGAGGAATTTATCACCAACAGCAGTGGGGAGATCGACCTGTCCATGCTCCCGGAGGGGTCCTATGAGGTGACCGAGATTGAGTGCGCGGGGTATGTCATAGACGACGCCCAGCGCATTATCCATCTCAAGGCCAATGATACGGCGCAGTTCGTTTTTACCAACACCAGGAAGCCCGGTTTCAAGCTGTTCAAGACCAGCGCGGACGGTACTCCCCTGGATGGCGTAACCTTCAAAATCACCCCGATTGAGGACGCCAGCCACTCCATTGACCGCACTACGGCAAACGGCGGAGAAATCTTTGTGGAGGACCTGGAGCCAGGGATTTACTCCGTCGTTGAAACGGCTACCCTCCCCGACCATGTTCTGGACAAAACCGAGTACCATGTGGAGTTGTCCCCCGGTAAAGTGGCTGAACTGCGGCTGAGCAACGACAAGCGGCCCTACCTGACCATCGCCAAGGTGGAACAGGGCACTGGAACTCCCATCCCCGGCACCAAGTTCAGAATTGAGGGTATCAACAGCGATTACCAGCACGACGTAACTACCGGCGCAGACGGCACCGTGACCATTCAAGTGGACCCCGGCACCTACCGGATCACGGAGCAGGATGTCCCGGAGCCCTACTGTCTGCCCGAGGATGAAGCGGATCGGGTGCAGACCGTCAGCCTCAACCCCAACGATAACAAGACTCTGACTTTCAAAAACAGTAAGAAGCCTCTGCTGACCATCTCCAAGACCGACGCTGACACCGGAAAGGTTGTCCCCGGCACCGTGTTTGAGGTGAAGGGTATCGACAACGACTATCAGGACGATTGGACCACCGGTGCGGACGGCAAAGTGGCCAAGCGTGTCAATCCCGGAACCTACCGCATCACCGAGAAGTCCGTTCCCGCCCCCTACTACCTGCCGGACAAGGACGCCGACCGGGTGCAGACCATCTCCCTGAACCCTGGCGATGAGAAAACGGTGGTGTTCCGCAACCACAAGACCCCGGAGCTGACCATTTTCAAGGAGGACAGCGTGGCCGGCGCTCCCATTGAGGGGGCCAAGTTCCGTGTGACTTATACGTCCAACGGTGAAGCCGCGGGCGCTCCCGCCTCCATGGACTTCGGTATCTTCGTCACCGATGCCAGCGGCCAGATCAAGCTCCATGAGAAAGGCAAGAAGTTGTACCCCGGTGAGTACACCGTGACTGAGGTGGAGCCTGCTCCCGGCTTCCAGATGAAGGAACCTCTCACCCAGAAGGTGATCCTCCACGGCGGCGAGAGCAAGACGCTCACTTTTTTCAATGAGCCGTTAAACGCCATTGTTGTGGAGAAGTATGACAGTGTGACCCACGAGGCCCTACCCGGCTGCACCTTCCAGCTGAAATATCTGGGCGGGACCTCCGGCACTGGCGGCACGGTCATCGGCACGAAGGTGACGGGCAAGAACGGGACCGCCATCTGGACCGGACTGAAAAGCGGAACCTACATCGTGGAGGAGATCGACCCGGCGGACGGGTACAGCATCATCAATGCCTCCGAGACCGTCTATATCTCCGACAAGGGTGAGCAGAATGTGGTCACGGTCTCCTTCGACAACGCCCCGGACGGCATCCTGCTCATTCGGAAGGTCTGCGCCACCAACCCCAGCGTGACCCTCCAGAACGCCGAGTTCAAGGTCATGTACGCGGACGGGACGGCATTCTCTTTAGGTAGAGAATTTTCAGCACAAGAAAAATCGCCGTCAGGCGTCAGGTCGATATCAGGCAGGCAGCTGCCGCCGGACGGTGAATCCTTGTCGGGGGGCGGGGTTCCGCCAGAGGGAGGCTCCCCGCCGCCGTCCTCGTCATCGTCAGTAATGTCGAGCCCGATGATAGGCGAATCATATCCGTCCCAATCCAGGGGGATCTTGAAACGGATTTTCTTCAGGACCAGACCGCTCGGCAGGGCCTTCGGGTGGATCTCGATATTGTCCACCAGAGCGTGGACAATGAGCCTTTCCTCCTCGGCAGGGACAATGTCCAGCATATCAAGGTATGCGCTCGTGACCTTGCGAACCTGCTCCGCCGTAAGGTTCTCCCTGCCCGCGTTGTAAATCGCCATGGAGACCTGCTCGATCTTGTCGTCGAGGTCGGCGATGGACTGGGCGCGCTGCCGCAGTACGGAATGTAAATCCTCGTACATGGAATCGTACAAATCATCATCGGCGTCGAGCTCCGCGATCTTGCCCAACAGCTTCGTCTTCTGGCGCAGCTCCTTCTTCCGGGCGGCCTGCAAGGCGTCCAGCTCGGCGTTCATCGCGTCCAGATTATCCGTGGTGCCCAAGGAAGCGATGATGCGATCCGTGAAGTCCCGGTTGCGCAGGGCCTCCTGAATCACTTGGCGGACCTGGGCATCCAGCACTTCCTGTCGGACCTGGTGGACGTAGCTACATTTCTTTCCGGAAGTCGTGAACCGGTTCTTACAGTAGTAATACCGCATGGGGGAGTAGAAGCCGCCGCCCTTCCTGGGCTTGCTGTAGACCCTGCCGAACATGGGGGACCCGCACTCCGGGCAGCGGATGAGCCCCGAAAGAATATGTACGTTCTTCGGCCCGTAGCGCGGCGCATGGTTGTCCGCGTACTCGCTGCGCTTCCGGCGTACCGCCTGCCATGTCTCGTCCGTGACTAGCGCGTCGTGCTTGCCCTCGAACAGGTCATAACCGTCCCGCAAGACGCGGTGGAACTCGTTCCGGGTGCCCTCTATTTTCTCGCTCTTACGCCGCCCATAAGCGATCATGCCGGTATAGACCGGGTTGTCCAGCACGGCCTTTACGAAAGACGCGGAGATACGGCTGTACAGATTGGTCTGGCGAGTGTTCTTTGTATAGCCGTTTGCGTTGAGCCACTTGGCGACGCCCGAGTAGCCCAGGTCGGTGTTGGCAAACTTGTCGAAGATCATGCGGACCAACTCGGCTTCGGATTCCTCGACGGCAAGGGCCCCGTTTTCGATCTTGTAGCCATACGGGGCCGGTCCGCCGTTCCAGGCTCCCTCGCGGGCCTTCTGGATACGCCCGGCCATGGTCTGGGCCTGGATGTTCTCGCGTTCGATCTCGGCCACGGCAGCGAGGACCGCAATCATCAGCTTGCCCGCCGCGCCCGCGCTGTCGATACCGTCATCGACAGAGAGCAGGTTGACGCCGTAGTCCTCCATGAGTTGCAGATTGTTCAGCACGTCGGCGGTGTTGCGTCCGAACCGGGACAGCTTGAACACCAGGACGTAGGATACGCCGTCCGGGTTGCCGTTCTGGATGCGGTTCATCATCTCTGTGAACTGCGGACGGCCCGTGGTGTTCTTGCCGGACTTGCCCTCGTCGGAGAACTCGGCGGCCACGGCCATCTCCCGGTGCTTCGCTTCTTTGATGAGCCGGTCGCGCTGGGCGTCCAGCGAGTAGCCGTCCACCTGCATCTGGGTGGATACGCGGGTGTAGAGATAGCATTGCTGCTTCTTTTTGGGACTGGGCATAGCCTCTGTCTCCCTTCTGTAAAGATTTTGAGCTCAGGCTGTGAATGTTACGTCACGCAGGCCGTCCCAATAAACCGTGGGGTGCTCGGTATCCAGGTACACGACCACGTTCCGGCCATCCAACAGGATGCGGACGCCGTCCGCGTCAACGGTGATTTCCCCCATCGCCTCGTCGATGCGGAAGCTGCGGGATTCATAGCTGCCGCCCGGGGTTCTGATGGCTACACGGGCGGCGCTGCGGGGGTCCTGCCACGCATAGGGTAGAAGGTTCTCCCTCGGGGCGGGCCCGCTGTCCATACGGGGCCGGAGAGGGGGCTCGACAGGGCAGAAAGCATCCATGGTCAGGTCAATGGGCTCACTGGCCGTACTGGTCTCCGAAGGGAAGATGCGGCTGGTGCTCTCCATAGCGATTACTCCTTTATACCGTGATGCCGCACCGCCTATTATGATCTAACGATCTATATAATATATATATCTGTCATAATCCTTTATAACGTGCGGCGGAAGATCGTTTTTCGTGCAAAACCATGTAAGCGACACTTCGCTACATTATAATTATATAATAGCTTCATCTTTTTTATAGACTGCGCCTGGCTTTAAGCCGGGCGCAGGTTTTTCTAGCCGCTTCTACGCATTATCACCGTTCTCCTGCTGAACTTGGTAACGCGGCAGTTCAGCCAGCTCCTTAATACGGCCGACAGCATGTTTTTGACCAACGCTGTTGAGCAGCCCAAAGGTTGATACAACATCCAGAATGCGGACTTGAACATCATAGGGATATGAGTTAAACATACTAATCAGATTATCTATCCGCTTGTTCCTCTGCGTAATTGCAGGATCAGGCTGTGACTCCTTATGCAGTGCGTGCTCATTCTCTGCTTGAGCGAGTATGTTCACCTTTACTTGCGCATTATGCGCAACAATTAAGGCGTTGAGTATATTTTGCCGTTCTGTTTCAAACGAATCAATTATGGCCTGCAAATCCTCATTTCTTTTCAATAACTCCTCTGTAGTAGCTCCTTCAATATTGCACTGTTTCATTTCTTTAGCACGATCAACAATTTTTTGTTGACGCTCTAAAATAATCTGCTGCTGACTCGGAACACCATAAAGCTCGAACACGGAGACGCCAAGGAAATCAGCAATATTTTGTACCTGTGCAGAACGAAGTTCCCGCTTATCAGATTCATACCGGCTGATTGTTGCCTTGGTTGTTCCTAGTGCATCTGCGAGTTCGGCCTGTGTGATTCCTTTGCTGTTACGTATTTGTTTTATGCGTTCGCCTACACTATCCATACATTACACTCCTTATATAGTGGCATTTTTGATGAAAACGGGGCTCTAAACGGAAAACTCATTTCATAGTGTACCACGATGTTACACAATTTGCAACAATTTTCAAAAACTTTTTGTTTTGTTGTTGACAACCTCGGGCTGGTATGCTATACTGGGCCTGTGAGTTGCAGAAATGGTAACAAGAAAAAAGTTTTCAATTTGGAAATTCATAAAAAAGGAGGTGTGGTCATGAAGATTGATTGTCTAAAAATCGAGATGGCCTTGGCAGAAAACGGCCTGAGCAAGTCACAATATGCGAGGCGCTGCAAAATTTCCCGGCAAAATCTGAGCACGATTTTGCGGCGCGGCAGTTGTGAGCCTGCCACTGCAGGAAAATTAGCAAACGGACTTGGGGTGCCAGTCCGCGAAATAATTTGGGATTAGGCGGGAGCGCCAGTTTCCTTGGAATTGTCTTGTGCATGCCAATCGCTGAGTGCGTTCGTGGGTGAACCGCGAATCTCGCCAGCGCTAGCATAAATTTTTGAGGTTTCAACCTCACAGAAAGGAAGGTTCATCATGAACATCAAAAGCATTGAAATGTCCCAGCACGACAAGGAAAAGATTTTTGGAGTGAAGGAGGCACCGAACTTCAGCACCGACGGCCTGGAACTGCGCTACGAGGTGGAGTTCGGGCAGGACGGGGAGCACCACTATGTCAGACAGCAGGTGTTCCGCGATGAGAACGGCAACTATTTTTTGGCGATCAAGGGCGGGACGAACGGCGTCATGCTCAGCCTTGAGACGACGTACCAGTTTTGCGAGCCGGAAGTGCTGTTTCCGATTCGTCCGGAGGCACTGGCTCGTTGGGCTGCAATCAATCTGTGTGGTGAGGATTGCAGGCGTGCTCAGGAGGAATTCAAGAACCCTGAGTTCACCAGTTCCGAAACCGTTTGGCTGTTTCAACAGGGCAGCATCCACGAGGTACTTTGGAAGGTGGACGGCGACTTCTATATCTTGCTTTCCACAGATTACGACTATCCCTGCCCGGGCTACAACGTGCCCCTCGTCGATTTTGATGGAAGCTCCGGCGGCAGCCGTGACGACCTGTATTTCTTTTATATCATGCCCGAGACTGCCCGCCGTT
>OFHM01002369.1_pt1 | contig 10789 bp, 10 predicted proteins | sample 1521311 | NCBI WGS metagenome assembly OFHM01 (sample SAMEA3504083, study PRJEB24116) | mouse gut metagenome | biome: mouse gut; feature: mouse-associated habitat; material: faeces | place: Denmark | collected 2011 | reverse complement strand
CTCCGCCTGGGCCGACTACATCGAAAAGCACTTTGAGGGCGTCACCACCAGCAAGAGCGAGGCCACCTATATGCTCTTTGTGGACTGCACCGGGTGGTGCAAGGCCCATAACAAGACCATCGAGGAGCTGGAGAAGGCCTGCTGGGACGTGGGCGTGGCCCTCCAGGACGGGAAGATGTTCCACGGCCCCTGCCACCTGCGCTTTAACCTGGCCGTGCCCTTCTCCCGGGTGCAGGACGCCTTCGAGCGCCACGGCATCTTCTCCCGCGTGCAGAGCGCCATCAACATGCAGGAAGTGTCCGAGCCCTACATCCGCCGCCGCGCCGTGCGCCACCTGGAGAAGGGCCGCGTGGTCATTCTGGCTGCCGGCACGGGCAACCCCTACTTCACCACCGACACCACGGCCGCCCTGCGTGCTTGCGAACTGGATGTGGACTGCGTTATGAAGGCCACCAAGGTGGACGGCGTGTACGACGCCGATCCGAAGACGCACCCCGACGCGCATCGTTTCGACCGCATCAGCTACATGGACGTGCTCAGCCGCGGCCTGAACGTGATGGATGCCACGGCCACGTCGCTGTGCATGGACAACGACGTGCCCATGATCGTGTTCGACCTGACCAAGCCCGGCAACATCAAGGCAGCCCTTCAGGGTGAGCCGGTGGGCACGGTCGTCGAGTAGCATGTGCGGGCGCCGGCGTCGGGCCGGCTTGTTGCTTGTATCCGAGAGCCCGCGGGCTCTGTTCCTAAAGAGGGAGGAAACCCCAATGGCAGATATCGATGAGATTCTCATGGGCGCCGAGGAGCGCATGGAGAAGGCCGTGGCGGCCTTGAAGGACAACTTCGCCGGCGTGCGCACCGGCCGCGCCAACGCCATGGTGCTCGACCGCATCAAGGTGGACTACTACGGCGTGCCCACCCCGGTGAACCAGATGGCCGGCGTGAAGACCCCCGAGGCGCACCTGCTGGTTATCGAGCCCTGGGACAAGGGCGTGCTGCGTGCTATCGAGCAGGCTATCCTGGAGAGCGATCTGGGCGTGACGCCGAACAACGACGGCAACGTCATCCGCCTGCCGTTCCCGAGCCTGACCGAGGAGCGCCGCCGCGATTTGGTGAAGCAGTGCAAGACGTTCGCCGAGGAGGCCCGCGTGGCCGTGCGCAACGCTCGCCGCGATGCGAACTCCGCGGTGGAGAAGGCCGTGAAGAACGACAATCTTCCCGAGGACGAGTCCAAGCGCGCTGAGGCCGAGGTCCAGAAGATGACCGACAAGTTCGTCGCCGAGATCGACGAGGTGCTGAAGAAGAAGGAAGCCGAGGTCATGGAGATCTAGCTGGTTCCGTGGGCGAACCTGCGAGAAATGATATGGCTAAAAGTTTGGATTACATATTCCCGGATCCGCCGGCGGGGCTCGACCCCGCCGCGCTTGATCGCACGCGGGTGCCCGAGTCGGTGGCCGTCATCATGGACGGCAACGGTCGCTGGGCGAAGAAGCGCGCGCTCAATCGACTGCGCGGCCACAAGGCCGGCATCGAGGCGGTGCGCGAGACCATTCGCTGCGCATCCGATCTGGGTGTGCGGTACTTGACCATCTACTCCTTCTCCACCGAGAACTGGAAGCGGCCCGAAGACGAGGTCGTGGGGCTCATGGATCTGTTCGCCAAGACCATGCTGGCCGAGGTGGACGGGCTCCATGCCGAGGGTGTGCGCGTGCGCACCATCGGCGACCTGTCGCCGTTGCCCGCAGAGACGCGCGAGGCCTTCGACGCCGCATGGGAGAAGACCCGCGACAACGAGGGAATGACCCTGGTGGTGGCCGTGAACTACGGCGGCCGCCAGGAGATCTTGCGGGCCACGGCCGCCTGCATGCGCGAGGCGGCGCTTATGGCCGAGGAGACCGGCGAGGTGCTGGAGCCTACCGAGGAGATGTTCGAGCGCGGGCTGTACACCTGCGGTATGCCCGATCCCGATCTGGTTATTCGCACCTCGGGCGAGATGCGCGTGTCGAATTTCCTGCTGTGGCAGATCGCCTATAGCGAGTTCGTGGTAACCGACACGCTGTGGCCCGATTTCGATCGCTACGAGTTTCTGCGCTGCCTGCTGGAGTACCAGGGGCGCAATCGCCGGTTTGGCGGGGTGGCCTAAATGCGCGGTGGCATCTCGGAAGACGAGAAGAAGAGCCGCGCCCGGGCGGCTCGCGAGCGTCTGCGCCAGAGCGCGCCGCGCCGCAAGCGCTCGGAAGGCTGCGAGAGCAATGAGACAGGCGAGCGCATCGGCTTCGGCCTTCTGTCCGAGGAGGACGAGGGGCGCGAGCTGCCGCCTTTGGTGTGTGATCCCGAGATGGCTCCCCCCGGGCCGCCCTGGCATTACGACCTGACCGACGAGGAGGCCCAGGCGCGTCAGGAGAAGCGCGAGGAGCGCCAGGAGAAGCGCGATCAGCTGAAGCAGAGGGCGCTCGACAAGACGCCCGAGAAGCTGCGCAACCCCTCCGACCTGCAGGTGCGCTTTCGCACCGGCGCGGTGTACACAGCGGTGACCATCGTGTGTGTGCTGGCGGGCAACATACCTATGCTGCTCATGATCATGGCCGTGGCCGGCATCTGCGCGGGGGAGTTCTTCTACATGCTGCGCTCCGACGCGAAGCTGCCCAACGAGATGCTCGGCATCATCGCGGCGGTGCTGTATCCGCCGAGCGTGTACCTCGGCGGCCTTATCGGCGCTATGCTCGTGAGCCTGGGGCTCTTGCTGGCGCTGCTCGTGTGGTATGTGTTCTGGCTGAAGGCCCGTATCCCCGATGTGGGCGTGAGCTTCTTCGGGGCTGCGTATACGGGGCTTCTGCTGTGCGGCCTCATCGTTATCCGCGCGTCGCTGCCCGCTCCGTGGGGCGGCGTGGTGGTGCTCTTGCTGTTCCTCAGCGTGTGGGCCAACGACGCGTTCGCCTACCTGGTGGGCAGCAAAATCGGTCGCCATAAGCTGGCGCCGCGCACGAGCCCCAAGAAGAGCTGGGAGGGCTTCTTCGCCGGGTTGGTGGGCTCGGTGCTGTTCTGGTGTGCCATTTCCTTTGTGCCGGGGGTGACCATGACGCTTGTGCAGGCGATCGCCTTCGGCGTGGTCGCCGGCTGCATGGGCGTTTTGGGCGATCTGGCCGAGAGCCGCATCAAGCGCAACTCCGGATTCAAGGACTCGGGCACCATCATGCCCGGCCACGGCGGTCTGCTCGATCGGAGCGACTCGCTGTTCCTCACCTCCATTACCGCCGCTATCCTCATGGTGGCCGGCGGCCTGTTCGCCTGGCGCACCCACATCGTCTCCGGCGACTTCGACAAGCAGCTCACCTCCCTGCTGATGAAGATCGCCCTGCCCTGCATGATCGTCCGCTCCATGTCCGGGGCCTTCTCCTGGGAGGAGCTGAAAAACTGCGGGCGGCTGGTGGCGGCGGCCCTGATCCTCTGGGCCGTCACCTTCGCCCTGGGCCAGCTGGCCTTCCATCTGCTGGGCAGGGGGGCCTCTGCCCGGATCGCCCGGTTCAGTATGCTTTACACCAACTTCACCTTCGTGGGCATCCCGGTGGTGGAGGCACTGTACGGCGACACGGGGGTGTTCTACTTTGTGGTGTTCCTGGTGCCCTACCGGATGATCTACTACAGCTCCGCCGAGCCCCTGCTCTCCCCGCCGGGCCTGGAGCGCAGGGCGCGCACCCTGCCGGAGAAGCTGAAGGGCTGGTTCTCCCCGCCGGTGGTGGCGGTGTTCGTGGGGCTGCTGCTGTACATCACCCAATGGAAGCTGCCGGCCCCGGTGTCCGGCGTGATCAACTCCCTGGGCTCCTGCGCCTCCCCCCTGGGCATGGTGCTGTGCGGCATCTCCCTGGGGAAGTACGACTTCCGCGCCCTGCTGCGGCCCAAGTACCTGTGGACGCCCCTGATCCGCACCCTGGCCCTTCCCGCCCTCACCCTGGGCCTGTGCCTGCTGGCGGGGCTGGAGGGGGAGCGGTCCGTCCTGAGCCAGTCCGTGGGCGAGCTGGAGCGGCTGAGGGACGATCTCAGCGGCGACACCGCCAGCCGCGCCGCCATGATCGGCCAGTTTGAGGAGCAGAACAGCTACCTCACCCGGCGGATCGAGGAGGAGGAGCTGCGGCTCCAGGCCCTGCGGGAGGCCAGCCGGGAGGGGACTGCCGCCATCCGCCGCCTGAACGAGGAGAAGCTGGCCCTGGAGGGGGAGCGCAACCGGGCGGACAAGGAGATCCGGGACAAGAACGACGAGCTGGTGCGGATGGAGGGGGAGGTCTCCAACCTGGAGAACAAGGCCGCCGCCGCCGCCCTGGAGGAGAGCCAGATCCTGGACAAGCTGTGGGAGAGCTACGAGCTGTCCCACGAGGCGGCCCGCTCGCAGCGGGTGGAGCTGGAATCCGTCCCCAAGGCCCAGCGGCGCATCGGGGAGCTGAAGCGGTCCATCTCTGCCCTGGGCAGCATCAACCCGGACGCGGTGGAGGAATTTGCCCGGGTAAACGAGCGTTACACCTACTTTACCGGACAGCGGGACGACGTGGCCAGGGCGAAGAAGGAATTGCAGGACATCATCGCCCAGATCGTGGGGGAGATGACGGGCATCTTCCAGGAGCAGTTCGCCCTTATCAACGAGGGCTTCCGGCAGGCATTCACCGACCTGTTCGGCGGCGGCAGGGCCAACCTGGAGCTGGAGGACCCGGAGGACGTGCTCAACTGCGGCATCGAGATCAAGGCCCAGCCCCCGGGCAAGACGGTGCAGAACATGAGCGCGCTGTCCGGCGGTGAGCGGGCGTTGATTGCCATCGCCCTGTACTTCGCGATATTAAAGGTAAGGCCCACGCCGTTCTGCGTCATGGACGAGATCGAGGCCGCGCTGGACGAGTCCAACGTGGTGCGGTACGCTCGGTATCTCCGGCGCATCAGCGACAAAACCCAGTTCATCGTTATCACCCACCGCCGGGGCACCATGGAGGAGGCCGACGTGCTCTACGGCGTCACCATGCAGGAGAAGGGCGTGTCCCGTATGCTCACCATCAACCTGAACGATGTGGAACAGGAGCTGAACATTAAATAAAGGGAGCTGAAGTCAGATGGGTAAGATCAGGAAGTGCGGGAACTGCGGCAAAGAGATGGAGTTTTTGGGTGAGGAGCAGATTCAGCTGGGACAGACGGGGCTTCTGCTGGGGCACCTGTCCAACCTGCTGTCGGGCGCGTTGGAGGTTGAGATCTGGGAGTGCCAGGGCTGCGGCAAGATCGAGTTCTACCGGCAGGGCAGCTCCGAGATCTGGCGGGAGGAGGGACATATGCCCCAGGTGATCTGCTGCAAATGCGGAAGGAAGCACGACCTGGACGATCCCAAATGCCCCGGCTGTGGATTGAAAAATCCGAATTATTCATAAAATAGAGGAAGATTCTTTATGGGCTTTTTTGATAAAATCAAAAAAATAGGCATTTTCAACGGCTTCTCCCAGCTCACCGACGATTTTTACGACGAGCTGGAGGAGTCCCTGGTGATGGCCGATTTAGGCGCGGAGACTACCCTGGAGGCGGTGGAGGAGCTGAAAAGCCGCTGTAAGGCGGAGAAGATCAAGGACATCGAGGGAGCCCGCCAGTGTATGCGGGACATCCTGGCGGAGTACCTCACCACCGGGGACCTGTCCGTGGACATGGTGAACACCCCCGCCGTGGTGCTGTTCATCGGGGTGAACGGGGTGGGCAAGACCACCTCCATCGGCAAGCTGGCCGCCCGGTGGAAGCGGGAGGGCAAAAAGGTGCTGCTGTGCGCCGGGGACACCTTCCGGGCGGCGGCGGCGGAGCAGCTCACCATCTGGTCCGAGCGGGCGGGGGTGGACATCATCAAGCAGCACGAGGGGGCGGATCCCGCCGCCGTGGTATACGACGCCCTGGCCGCCGCCAAGGCCCGGCACACGGACGTGGTGCTGGTGGACACCGCGGGGCGGCTGCAAAACAAGGCCAACCTGATGAACGAGCTGAACAAGATCTCCCGGGTGATCGACCGGGACTGCCCCAACTCCAGCCGGGAGACCCTGCTGGTGCTGGACGCCACCACCGGGCAGAACGGGCTGATCCAGGCCAAGGAGTTCTCCAAGGCGGCGGGGGTGACGGGCATCGTCCTCACCAAGCTGGACGGCACCGCCAAGGGGGGCATTGTCATCGCCATCGCCAAGGAGCTGGGCGTGCCCGTGAAGTTCGCCGGGGTGGGGGAGGGTGTGGACGACCTCCAGCCCTTCGACGCCCGGGAGTTCACCCAGGCCCTGCTGTAAGGGGGAAACGCCATGGACTGTCCGTTCTGCGGGAAGGAAATGAAGGAGGGCCTGATTCCGGCGAACAACAGGCTTCAGTGGAGGGATAAAATCTTCACGGAAAGGGTTTTCCTGAGTAGTTGGACGAAGGAAGCAAAAGCGTTTTACTGTTCCGACTGCCGTCAGATTATCCTACCTGTGCCGGAGACGGAGGGCGTGATCGACACCTTGGAGCGCAGGCTGAGCGCGGTGGGCGATAAAATCGAGGCGGCGCGGGAGCAGTGGGAAGCGCGCCGGGACGAGGCGAAGGACGAGAAGCGAAAGAAAAATTTGGGGCAAAAGGACCCGTGGGAGTTGTAGAAAAATGAAAATGGTACTGGCCAGCAAGAACCAGAAAAAGATGAAGGAAATGAACGAGATCCTGTCCGGCATGGGGGTGGAGGTGTGCCTCCAGTCCGATGTGGGCATCGACATTGACGTGGAGGAGACGGGGACCACCTTTGAGGAGAACTCCCTGCTGAAGGCAAAGGCGGTCATGGAGGCGTCCGGCCTGCCCGCCATCGCCGACGACTCCGGCCTGTGCGTGGACGCGCTGAATGGGGCCCCCGGCGTGTACTCCGCCCGGTACGGCGGGGACGGGTTGGACGACACGGGGCGGTATAAGCTGCTGCTGGCCAATATGCCCCGGGGGGCGGCCCGGACGGCGAAATTCGTGTCGGTGATCACCTGCTGCTTCCCCGGCGGGGAGGTGCTCACCGCCCGGGGGGAGTGCCCCGGCACCATCGCCTTCGCCCCCATGGGGGAGGGCGGGTTTGGCTACGACCCGGTGTTTTTCCTGCCCAAGCTGAAAAAGACCTTCGCCCAGCTCGCGCCGGAGGAGAAGAACGCCGTCTCCCACCGGGGGCGGGCGTTGGAGGCGTTCCAGGCCAAGCTGGAGGAGTATTTGAAGTGAGAAGCTGTACCAATAGCCTCAGCACCCAGCTTAACGGCCAGAATTGCCGCTGGCCGCGTTGAAAAATCTTGAAATACACAAAGTATTCCCGCGATTTTTCGCCTTGCCACCGGCAATTCTGACTCGCGAATCTGAATACTTCGGCTATTGGTACAGCTTCTGACGCAAACAGGCGGAAAGGAGTGCCGCGTATGAAAAACACCAAGGTCTGCCCCAAATGCGGCGGGCAGGAGATCGCTGTGATGCGGGGAAAGCTGGACACAGGATACGGTTCCCGTCTGCGGGGCAGGCGTGACAATCCGTATGTGGACCGCTATCTGTGCTGCGCCTGCGGCTATCTGGAGAGCTGGGTGGACCCGGACGAATTTGTCCGCTCCGGCAGCAAGGAATACTGGGAGAAGCTGGAGGGACGGACCGCCGCAATTGAGCAGGAGCGGATTGAGCTGGATAAGCGGCGGGCGGAGCGGGAGGCTGCGGCCCAGCGGGAGCGGGAGGCGGAACAGCGGAAGAAAGCCAGGAGGGACGACCCATGGAATTGACCAGCAAGCAGAGGGCGCAGCTGCGCTCCATGGCCAACGATCTGGACACCATCGTCCACGTGGGAAAGGATGGCGTGGGGGAAAACCTGATCAAGCAGGCGGACGATGCCCTGGAGGCCCGGGAGCTGATCAAGGGCAAGGTGCTGGAGAACAGCCCCTTGTCCCCCCGGGAGGGGGCGGAGGAGCTGGCGAAGGCCACCCGGAGCCAGGTGGTGCAGGTCATCGGGACGAAATTCGTGCTCTACCGGGAGACCCACGGCAAGCCAAAGGAAAAACGGATCAAGCTGGTGAAATAGCTTTTTCTCCCGCCTGGAGGGCGGGAGAGGGCCGGAGACAGCGGATCGGGCTGGCGAATTGCTTTTTCTCCCGCCCAAAGGGGCGGGAGAAAGGCCGGGGACAGCGGATCAGGCTGGCGAATTGCTTTTTCTCCCGCCCAAAGGGGCGGGAGAAAGGCCGGGGTCAGCGGATCAGACTGGCAAAATAGCGTGTTCTCCCGCCCGAAAGGGCGGGGGAACAGTCGGGGACAGCGGACCACGCTGGTGAAATAAACTGATTTGGGAGGGTGGTTCCCATGAAAATCGGCATCTACGGCGGCAGCTTCAACCCGCCCCATTTGGGGCACCTGGCGGCGGCGCGGGCGGCGGTGTCCGCCCTGGGGCTGGACAGACTGGTGTTTGTTCCGGCGGGACTGCCGCCCCACAAGGAGCTGCCCCCCGGCAGTCCCACGCCCGGGCAGCGGCTGGCGATGACGGAGATCGCCGCCGACCAGCTCCTCCTGCCCGAGGTGACGGAGGTGTGGGACGTGGAGCTTCACCGGGCGGGCAGGAGCTACACCGCCGACACCCTGGAGGCGGCGGCGGAACGCTGGCCCGGGGCGGAGCTGTGGCTGCTCATGGGGACGGATATGTTCCTCACCCTCCACCAGTGGCATGAGCCGGAGCGGATTCTGGCCCTGGCGGGTGTGTGCGCCTTCGGACGCACCGAGGCTGACGGGGAGGCGGTGTTCGCCCCCCAGCGGGAGTACCTGTCCAAAACCTATGGGGCGAGGATGACCACCATCTCCATCCCCGGGCTGGTGGACGTATCCTCCACCCGGATGCGGGAGGAGCTGGCGGCGGGGGCGGGCCGCGAATTTTTGCCGGAAGCGGTGTACGGTTACATTTTGCGGGAAAAACTATATGGGACCAACGCCGACTTGAAGCGGCTGTCCCTGGAGGACCTGCGCTGTGTGTCCAGCTCCATGGTGTACGCCAAGCGGCTGGCCCACATCCGGGGCTGTGAGGAGGAGGCGGCGCGGCTGGCAAAACGCTGGGGCGCGGACGAGAACCGGATGCGCCGGGCGGCCATCCTCCACGACTGCACCAAGTACCTCAGCCACGAGGAGCACCTGGAGCTCTGCGGCAGGTACGGGATCGCGCTGGACCCGCTGGAGCAGGCCACCGACAAGCTGCTCCACGCCAAGAGCGGCGCAGCCCTGGCCAAGCACGTCTTTGGGCAGGAGGACATCTATGACGCCATCCTCTACCACACCACCGCCCGGGCGGGGATGAGCCTGGAGGAGAAGCTGTTATACATCGCCGACTATATGGAGCCGAACCGGGACTTCCCCGAGGTGGAGGAGCTGCGCCGCCTGGCCTACAGCGACCTGGACGGGGCGGTGGGCATGGGGGCGTCCCTGTCCATGCAGGAGATGGTTCAGCGGGGGAAGGAGCTTCACCACGACACCCAGGGCGCGTATGATTTTTACGGGAAAGGAAGCAAAGCATGAGCGATCGCGCCAACAGGCCGGAGGGGCTGCCGCCGGAGCGGTCCGGGCCGGGGAAGCGGCTGGAACGCCGGGAACCGGGCCGCAGGCCGCCCCTCACCCCGGAGGAGGCCAGGAAAAAGAGAGAGAAGCGGATCATGATCCTCATGATTGTGCTGGCGGCGGTGATGGTGCTGGCGGCGGCGGGGGTGCTGGTTTACAGCCGCCTGTTCAAGAAGCCGTCCATACCGCCGGGGCCGCTCAATTCGGGGGAGCCGGACCCCTCCCTCCGGCCGGGGGAGACCCCCGCGCCCACCCTGGACATCGACGCCATCCAGCCCAAGGTGGGCGGGGAGCGCAGGAGCGAGGCCATCTACACGGTGCTGATCTTCGGCACGGACGAGACCTCCGGCCTGACGGACACCATGATGGTGGCCACCTACGATGTGACCAACCAGCGGGCCGCCGTCATGTCCCTGCCCAGGGATACCCTCATCAACAGCAGTGCGCGGCCCAACATCAACGCGAAGAAGCTCAACGCCGTGTATAACGTCTACGGCAAGGGGGACGACGGAATCCAGGCCCTGCGGAGCGAGGTGTCGGAGCTGGTGGGCTTCACCCCGGACTACTACGTCCAGATCGACTGGGAGCTGGTGGGGGAGATGGTGGAGGCCATCGGCGGCGTCTGGTTCGACATTCCCTACCACATGGACTACGACGATCCGGAGCAGGATCTGCACATCCACTTCGACCCCGGCAGGCAGCTGCTGAATGGCGAGGACGCCATGAAGGTGGTGCGCTGGCGGAAAAACAACAAGTGGAGCCCCTACTATGGAGAGGGGGGCGGCGGCGACATCACCCGGCTCAACGTCCAGCACGGCTTTTTGAAGGCGGTGCTCAAGCAGACCCTCCAGCTGGGCAACCTCACCAAGATCAACCAGCTCATCACGCTGTTCAACAGCCGGGTCAAGAGCGACCTGGAGGTGGCCGAGATGCTCTGGCTGGGCCGGGAGGCCCTGCTGGGCGGGCTGGATGTGGACAACGTGGAGTTCTGCACCATGCCCTACGCCATGGGCAGCTACCGCCAGTTCGGGATGGATTTCAGCTTTGTCTATCCCAAGCAGGAGGAGCTGCTGGCCCTCCTCAATGAGTCCTTCAATCCCTTTGTGGAGGAGGTCACCATCCGGCAGCTGGACCTGATGAGCCAGGGGGCGGACGGCTCCCTGCGCTCGTCTACCGGGCGGCTGGCGGACCCCAGCCTGGGCGAGGTGCCGGTGCGGGAGACCCC
>OFHM01002367.1_pt1 | contig 10800 bp, 9 predicted proteins | sample 1521311 | NCBI WGS metagenome assembly OFHM01 (sample SAMEA3504083, study PRJEB24116) | mouse gut metagenome | biome: mouse gut; feature: mouse-associated habitat; material: faeces | place: Denmark | collected 2011 | reverse complement strand
CGGCTCCAGCACGAGAATATCCGCGATCTTCGCCGAAGCCAGAACAAGTCCCGCCGCCACAACAATGCTGAACAGGACATCCATCGTAAATACCGCCCCGAATACCCGTCTGGCATTCTTATGCTGTTCCCGCTTCACCCTGTAGCGGATCATCCCGGATATGGCACCCGTCATACCGTATGATGTGATAAAAGTGACTAACATAAATATCTCAAACGCCGGCGCAAATAAACCCACTCCTGCATCACCTATCACCTTCGACAACGGAATCCGCATGATAAGTAAGATAACATAGGACAGAATCCCAGCGGACTGGACCAACGGGGTTTTAATCGCTGCCACCGCAGAATTTCTCCGGGTGCCTGCTCTCTTTCGTACCTTCATAGTAAACCTCCATCATGCAAAAACACTGCTGGATCACAAAACCGCATGCAGTAATTTCTATAGATCACGCGTAATATGCAGCTGCTCCAATACCTCTTCCTGCTTTCTCTCCATAACCGCTGCTTCCTCGGGCGTCATATGGTCATATCCACACAGATGGAACATACTGTGCGCCGTCAAAAAAGCAAACTCCCGCAGAAGAGAATGTCCATATTCCTGCGCCTGCGCCACAACATGATCCGCCGACAGAATAATATCTCCCAACAGCAGTTCCCCGCTGTCCGGATCAAAATATGCTGCCTCGTCCTCCTCAACTACAACGAAATTTCCCGCCATGTCAAAGGGGATATTCGGAAATGACAGCACGTCCGTCTCTCTGTCCAGCTCACGGTAATTTCTATTGTATTCCCGGATTCCCTCCCGATCTGTAAGAAGAAGATTTACGGTCGTCTCATAGGGACAGTTTTCCATTTCCAGCACCGTTTCCATGATCTGGTCCACAATCTTTTGCATTTCAAAAGGAAAAGTGAGGTCAACTTCGTTTTCAACGTAAGAAGTCATAGTATAGTTTCTCCTCAACAAATATCTTTTTCATTTCGTGAAGCTGTGCCAGCGATATTTCATTCTCCCACAGCTCGTCCGTTTCCATTTTCTTTTTGAATACGGTATCGATCAACTGGCTGTAATCCAGCTGCGCCTTTGGATCTTTCTCAAACAGGTACAGAATCGAGGAAACAATACAATCTGCAAACAGTACCACTATTGTTTCACTTGACACCACCTTCTCGGATCCATCCACATATTCTTTCAATATTTTCTTCGTATTTGCCGGAAACTACAAAAATCTGTATCTGGGACTGCCCCAGAAGCATCACCCGGTCCAGCGCGATCGTTTCCACTACCAGCAGGACAACGCCGTATAAGATCTGCTCCGGATCGGAAAACAGGGCCTGCGCACCCATGATGACAATGTCTGTCAGATAGACCGCCACGGAAACCGGGATATGGCTCCATTTATGCAGCACGAGATTGACCACGTCCGTTCCGCCGGTGGAGGATCCTACCCGCATAACCAGCCCTACGGCGATCCCTACCAGCCCGCCGCCCAGCAGGGCCGCCAGCAGTGGGTCGGTTGTCAGCTGGTCAATGCCCGGTATCCGCTGCGCCGCACCCAGAAAAAAGGGGTAGAGCAGCGAGCTGGCAATGGTGGCCAGGACGAACCGCCACCCCAGCACGGCCCAGCCTAACGCCAACGCCATCAGGTTCACACCCAAAACGATTCCTGCGGTGTCCAGCGGGATTACCTTACCAAGAACAATCCCAACGCCGGTAGCGCCGCCCATAATCGCACCGCTGGGCAGAATGAACGCCGCCACGGCAAATCCTAGCAATATGTTTCCGGCCAGGATCGCAGAACAAACTTCCGCCATTTTTTTGAAACGTCTCGTTGAATAACCTATCTTTCCCATATCAAAGCACCATTATATTGTCCAGCCACCCGGCGCAGGCATCCACCTGCTGCTGGGAGCCGAGAATGCAGACGCTCCCCCGCGCCGCCAACTCTTCCACAAGGTCTGCCATGGATGCCAGGTTATCCGGCACGGTGGAAAGCATCTCGCGGCGGACGCGGCAGCGGTCCTCATGGCTGATCCGCCGCCAATAGAGGGCGTCGGAGACTTTGCCCTTCATGCGGGGCGTCAGGAGCGGGTCGGATTCCGCCACTGTGCCGGTAATCATGCCAGTCAGATCCATATCCCCAATGCCCCGCAGGAAGTCAGCGGAGGCTCGGTAACAGTCTATGGTCCGGGCGGCGCTGGGGTCCCGGTAGGAGAAAAATCCCGCGAAGCCAGTGTCCCGCAGGACCATTCCTGTGCCGTACGCCCCGCCTTGGACCCGCACCGTGTTCCACAGATGGGCCAGGGAGACTGTATGGCCCATGACCTTTGCCGCGCCCCGTCCGGCCTCCTGGAAAAGGCCGCCCAGAGCCGCGTAGGATACGCCGGAGGGAATCACAATTCCCTCCCGCCGGGGTTCCCAGGGCAGGATGGATGCCGCGCACGGCAGGACGAAACTCCCTTCCGGCAGACTGGACGACAGGAGACGGGCGGCGGTTTCGGCGGACGATTTATCCCCGGCGGTGACGCTGATTGTCATGCGGACGCAGCAGAAAACGCGCCGGGACAGGGCTTTCAGGTCTTCCGCCAGGGCTGTGAATCGAGCGGGGAAGTCCTGCTCCAGCTCCGTCAGCCACCGGAGAAAGGTAATGCCTGATGCCTGCTCCTGCACAGCGCCTTCGGCGGTGGAGCAGGCCAGGACTCTGGACATAGCGGCATTGTGGCCCGCCATGACCATCTGTTCCGCCATGGCCGCTCGCTGCTGGCGCAGGAATACCAGCATCTGCTCGGAATTTTCCCACTGCTGCCCCGTCAAAAGCTCTGTCAGAAATGACAGGGCTTTTTCCAGCTTCGCGTCCAGGACGCTGCATGAGACGCACAGGAACGTCCGGCAGCGGTCTGGGGCGTTCTGCTGGCCGTATGCTTCAATTGTGAACCGGATGTCCCCGAACAGGGAGCGCATCTCCCGGCTGAGATCTGCCAGCGCGTACCGCTCCGTATCCAGATGGCCGAATAATTGGGCCATGAAAGCCGCTTTGGTCAGCTCGTTTGGAGTAAGATCATCCAGCGAAAAATAGAGATTGCAATAGGTGATCCCGCTGGTGGGCAGATCGTGGCGCAGGAGCGTTATATGGGAGGAGACTTCCTCCGCCAGGGGCAGCTTTTCCGGTTCCGCCGGAACCTGGTCAAGACGCAGTCGGGGAATGGCCGCCAGCTGTTCCGGCGTGTCCGGCGTATTCTGCCAGACGGCGATTACCTCCTGAAATCGGCGGATACCAACGGCTTCTTCGGCACTCCAGCCGGATTGGATGGCGCTGAGACGGGCTGTCTCCTGAGCCTGGCGCTCCTGCCCGATGGTGTGGGAGGGCCGCATCAGAACCCGGCAATGATGGGGATTCTCTAAAATGAGCCCCTTCAGCAGTTCCTCAAAATAGCCCGCTTCACATTTCTCCCGCAGAACGTCGAAAAGTGTCCCGACGCTGAGATTTGCCGCCGGATCGCCGCCGTAGAGCCAGCTCTCCAATACCTGGGAGCCAAGCATGATCCCTTGGGGCATCTGGCCGTAATCCCGCTGTCGGGCTTCGAATTCCAGATTGTTCAGCACCGCGAGGATCCTATGGTGGTCCAGTCCTTCCCGGGACAGCCGCTCCAGCTCCTCCCAGAGGGCGGCGGATACCACGTCCGCCTTGTTTTCGGCAATGTCCCGGGCTTCCAGCGTGAACCACGGCTGCTGGACGCCGCCGCAAATCTCCATGCGGACGTCCCGGGCAAGGCTGCTTTCCAGAAGACGTCGCTTCAGCGGTGCCTGGTTGTCCCCGCAGAGGACATCCGATAACGCTTGCAGCGCCGTCAGAGTTTCACTGTCCCGGAAGGTACAGGCTGCATACCCATCCGCCAGCCGGGCGCGTCCCTCCAGGGATTCCTGGGGGGACAGCTCGTAGTAAATGGTGGCCATGCCCGCTTCTATGGGCTTTTGTAGCGGAATTGCTTCTGGTGCGGGACGGCGGTCGTAAGCAGAAAGATATTCTTCGTCCAGGATCGCAAGAATCTGGGCAATGTCGATGCGGCCGTCCAAGAATATGTAGGCATTGGACGGGTGGTAGAGACGGCTATGGGCGGCGGCAAAGGTTTCATAAGTCAGCTCCGGGATATGTTCCGGGTCGCCGCCGGCAACAAAGCGGTAGCAGGTGTCCGGGAACAGAAGCCGGGTTACTTCCCGCTCCAGAAGGGTGTCTGGTGCGGAGAAGGCTCCCTTCATCTCATTGAACACTACGCCCTTAATGGAAAGTGCACCGTCTTCGTCCATCTCGTAATGCCAGCCCTCCTGGCCGAAAATCTCCGGCTTGGAATGGAGCAGCGGGTGCAGTACCGCATCCATGTAGACCCGCAGGAGATTCATGAAATCCTGGCTGTTCCGGCTGGATACCGGGTAGATTGTCCTGTCCGGGAAGGTCATGGCGTTGAGGAAGGTGTTCAGGGAGCTTTTCATCAGCTCCACAAACGGTTCCTTTACCGGATAGCGCTCCGAGCCGCACAGGACTGAATGCTCCAGAATGTGGAATACGCCCGTGTCGTCCCAGGGCTGGGTCTGGAAAGCAATGCCAAAGGTCTTGTTCTCCTCCGCCCGCTCCAGCCCCAGCCTGCGCAGATAATCCAGCACCACCGCCATGCCTTCTTCCGGGGTGGAAGTCGCTATCGTAGTCACTTCCAGCGCCGGGAGGTGGAGGATTTCCTCTTCCCTCACGGCCTCGATCTTCAGATTGATGAAATCAGGCTTTCCCTTGCTGTGCCGCAGGGCCCTGGACAGGAGCCGCGCGCAGTACTGCTCCAGCTCTTCCTCCGGGATGATTTTTTCCGCCCCGGAGATATGGCCTTCTTCTTTGTTCGATGCTCTCATTTTGATGCTGTATCGATTCATTTTGTTTCCTCTGTATCTTGTTATGTCAATTCTCCACCTTTGCGCCGTAGGCGACCGGATATCGATTCAGCCATGCAGCTGAATCGCGCGGCAGCCACATACATTAGCGAGAACCAATGCTTTCCTCGCAGATGTCAGAACTGCTATATCAATACCCCACCTCTGCGCTGTGGGCAACCGGATATCGATTCAGCCATGCAGCTGAATCGCGGGGCAGTCCCACACATTAGCGAGGTCAATGCTTTCCGCGTAGATGTCAGGGCTGTGTCATCACAGCGGTCTCTCTGCGCACCAGGCGCTTCATCACCGGGTACATCACAGCCGCGCCCACAGCCGTGAACACCATGCCCGGCACGGCCGCCACAATCAGCGCCAGGGAATCCGTGCCGGAGATGCCTCCCAGCACCACCCGCCCGACCACTGTCCCCAGCGGGCCGCTGACGACGATGGTCACCGGATTCACGCCGAAAATCGCCAGGGTTCCTCCTGCCACCAGCCGGAATATCATGGCTATGCTGACGTTCACTACGGTATGGGTGCCCAGAATCAGGTTGATGACGCTGGCCAGGATGCCTATCTTGAGATATCTCTTGAAGCCGAAACAAGCCGCAATGCACACGGCAAAAGGCGCCGAAAGCTGGAACTCGCAGCCTGGAATGATGCTGGGCAGCTTGAACATGCCAAACACGGCCAACAGGGTCGCCAACAAGGCGGTTACGGTCATTTCTCTGGTCTTCATAAATATCCCCTTGTCCAATCAATCACTTTCCCGCCATGCTGTCCGGACATTTTCCGATATCAGCAGAACGGGATGCATTTTGATTATAGCGAAGGAACGGACGATTGTCAACCATATTTTCCCTATAGTTTACAATTAGGCTTTGCAGTTTACCTACACTCACCGCCCTCTCCTCCCTAGCCATCCTAGTCTCTCGAAATCTCCAGGCGGCTTATCTTGCGGCTTTCCGGAAAGCGCCTCTGCCGATTCCTCCGCTTTTCCGGGCACCTTTCCTGACCCGATGCCGGATTTCGTTCCCTGAAATTCCGAGAGCCTATCCAGATGTCATTAAAGTGATGCTCTCATCAAGCATATCGCGCTTTCACATCAAGGCCGCCGTCCGACTGATACTTCACCCGGAAGAAAGCAGACAAGGCAGTTAAGCCCAAAAGTGCCTAACCGCCTTATCATTAAAACATATTATAAGCTTACCATCATCCAATGCCAAAATACTGTTAATTGCGTAGGCGGTATCCTCGTCCAGAGGATTCGTATAGATGCCGCCGAACTCATAGAATCTTCCGCTCAAAGCCGTGTATTTCATCCATTCGTTTCATTTTTTCCTTGCGCCGGATTTCACCTCACAATATACGTCACAGGCGCGGAAGTATCTATGCCCTCATACATTTCCTCAAATCCCGCATAGCGATCCAGGCCTTTTTCTGTATTAGCATCCAATGCGCGGAAATGCTCATCCCGCTCTGCTTCTGTGCCAAAGTATATTACATTGCTTTCAGGCAGTTCATCTGCCGCACCGGTTTTTTCTACGGGTGCGCCATGAATTTCGTCCGACTGCACCGGGACAGCCGTGGGCGCGACATTTGTGTCAGTACCGGCGGTCTTACCGTCTTCCTTGAAAAAGGCACCAGCGCTTTCCGTAACCGGAGGAACGGAATCCGGCTTGAAAATAATTTCATTTTTACCATCCTGTTCCACAGCTTCAGCCTGCTGCGCGTTCGCAGAGGTGGCAAATGCTGTCGCAGTCCCAATAACGATAAAACCCGCCAGAACAAATGAGAATATTGTAATTTTCCTGATTTTCATAATTGCAGTTATCCTTTCTTCAATCGCATTTTTGCCAAAATGGTTACACAGAGGGGTCAGGCCGTTCCGAGTCTCTTCCATGCTGATCAACGTCCGCGCATAGGCCGCTTTCGTATTTTCCCCGAACAGCCGTACAACGGCTTCATCGCAGGATAATTCAATATCCCGGTTGGCCAGGATATACATGGCCCATGCCAGAGGATTGAACCAATGCGCACACAGCGCCACAATCAGCAAGAATTTCATGATGCTGTCAAAACGCCGGATATGCACATATTCGTGAGCCAACACATATTGCAGCGACTCCGTGTCTTCCCATTTGGTAGATGTCGGCATCAAAATCACAGGCCGGAACAGACCGTAAGTGAGCGGGGCTGAGAAACGGCCGGACTGCCGAACAGAAATCTTTCGTCTCTGTGGATGGGCATCTAACCAGTTTCCGATAAAGTCATTCTCCACCGGCAGGGATGCCTGAAATTCCTGTCGGCACTTCCAATATGCTGTGACAAAAAATACAGCACAGACCAGCATGCCAGCCGCCCATATGACCGTCCACACGGAGACAGCGTCCGAAGCGCTTCCGGGCTGGCCTGCCGTGCCAATGGTCAGCATGGGGACGTTCTGCGGGGTTTTGGCAATGTCCATGGCAGATGCATTGCCGCCTAACAATGTATACACACTGAGCGCGGACGGAACTGAAAAAGGAACCATCAGCCGCACCACCGCCATTCCCCAAAGCACCCCAAAAGTCTTTTTGGGCAACAAATTGATCGCCAGGGCGCGTATTACGATGACGGCTAGAATCATCACGCCTCCGGCAAAGCTCATTTGCACCAAACTCATTCACATCACCTCACTCCAGATCGTCCACAATCTGTTTCAGTTTTTCAATCTGTGCGGCGCTCAGTTTTTTCCGTCCCAGCAACGCCGCAAACAGCTTGTCAACGGAGCCGTCATACATTTTGTCAATCAGTTCGTTTGTCTCTGCCTCCTGAACTTCCTCTTTGGGAACGAGCGCATGGCACATGAAGCCGGGGTCAGAGCGTTCGATTGCCCCCTTCTTCATGCAGCGCTTGATCAGGGTATAGGTGGTATTTACATTCCACCCCAATTCTTCGGTAAGCTGTTTTGCAATATGCTTGGCCGGAACATCGCCGTCACGCCAGAGGACGGACATCACTTTCAGTTCGGAATCGAACAGCTTCACGTCCATTCCGCAACACCTCCTTTTTAAGACTGTAGTAGTGGCCACAAACATATACTACCACAGTCTTAAAGTTTTGTCAATACTACTCTGGTCTTATATCCGAAATTTATGGCAGGGATATTGGAGAACGAAAATATAGAAATGACATTCTTTTATACTTGTGACTCCGGAATCGTCAGAAAACAGAAAAAAGCTGCCAAAGCTGAGCGGTGGGTCACGATAATCGAAGTGCAGTTCCGCGACAGTCTGCCAAATTCCTCATACAGGTACTTCTCTTCCAGGGCATCTATGGCAGCCGTAGGTTCGTCCAGAATCAAAAGGCTGTTGTTCCTGTATATCCCTCTTGCGATTGCGATCCGCTGCCATTGGCCTCCGGAAAGTTCCGTCCCTCCGAACTCTCTTCCCAGCATGCCGTCCATTCCCCCAGCCCATCCAGGGACTACGCCAACGTCATCACAAATCCGATTCAGCCTGTCCGCAGACTTATCGCCGGCAGCGTCACTAATCCTGATATTCTCCCCCAGCGACATGCTGTAACGGCAGAACTTCTGAAAAACCGCAGAGATTCCCCTTAGGAATTGTCGGAAAATAACTGCTGCAATTGCTTCAGGCAAAAGCCCGGAAATACAATAAAAATTGCCATAAACTTGCAGCAGTTATTTGTAGACAATTCCTTACAATCCGTCCGGCGCCCTTCTGCACGCCCTCATAGGAAACCGTCCCCTTTGTAGGCGAATACAGCCCCGCAATGATATGGCACAGCGTGCTTTTCCCGCTTCCGTTCTCTCCTACCAAAGCAACCGTCTGCCCCCAGGGAATCCGCAGATTGATATCCGAAAGCACGAACTTCTCTCCCTCTGTCCCAGACTGCGGGTAGGCAAAAGACACATCCTCCAGCCGTATCTCGAACTTTTCAGGCAGTGCAATCTGCTCCTGTTCCCCCGGATCCTCCCCTATGAACGCAAGGTAGTTCTTTACCATGGCCATATTTTCTATGGCGATGGCCAGGCGCTCGGATATCACTTCGTCCATGAACCCGTAAAACTCACGGAGCGCAGCAAAGACCGCCGCAAACGCCCCCACGGAAATGATGCCCGCCAGCACATAATAGACCAGCATGGCGATAATCGCGCCATAAGCCGCCACAGTCAGGACATGGATGCAGAAATCCAGTTCCTCCGCATATTCAAAGGCAATCGCATCCTTCCTGTCAATCGTCCTGAACAGAACCTTATTGGTCTCTTTTATGACCTTTCGGTTCAGAATCTGCCCGTAACAGTTCGCCACGCCGTTCATAGTCTGCGCAAAAGCATATGCCGCTCCTAACAGCAGTATTTTGACCACAAGAGGTAGTATATCTCCCCCATTCTCTGAAATCCCGTCAAAAAAATACTGTACGCTCATGACCTGCAAGACCCAGGAAACGCCGTGCAGCATCTGCAATACCGAGTATAAGATAATGCTTTTCGGGAACATCCTGTACAGAAGCCTTATGCCCACCAGATTATTGTAAATAAAATTCTTATGTCTCATACCAACACCTCTGACTGTCGAACATCTCCTTATAAAGCCCGTTCTCCAATCCAATCAAAGCTTTATGCGTCCCCTGCTCGACAATCTTTCCCTGATCCAATACCAGAATCTCGTCCGCCATGCGCGCAGCGCCCAACCTGTGCGTGATCAGAATCGTGAACTTTTCCATGGAATGCGCTTCTTCCTTGGAAATCCCTTCTTCCTTGGAGCGCTCTCCTTCCATTGTGACCTGCCAGAACATCTCATACACCTTTGCCTCCCCTTTGGGATCCAGGGCCGCGGTAGGCTCGTCCAGGATGTTGATTGGGGCTTTGCTGTACAAAAGCCTTGCAATCGCTAATTTCTGCCACTGGCCTCCGGACAGATCCACGCCGTCCTTCTCCAGTTTCCCCAGCTTGCTGTCTAACCCCCAAGGCAGCTCCTGTACACAGGCTCCCAATTCCATTTTTTCCATGACCTGCTCCAGCAGCTGCTCCTTGTCCTCCTTCACGTTCCCCACCAGGATATTGTCCCGGAACGACAAAGCATACCGGGCGAAATCCTGGAACACCACAGAGAACATCCACTTCAGCTCCCCATATCGGTATTCCCGCAAGTCCTTTCCATTGATCAGAATCTGCCCCTGATACTCCTCGTACAATCCGGTCAGCAGCTTCGTGAGCGTGGATTTGCCCGCGCCGTTCCTGCCCACCACCGCATAGCACTTATTTCCCCGGAGCACAAACGAGCAGTCCCTGAGCACATACTCCTCCCGCCCCGGATAGCGGAAGGACACCTTCCTGAATTCAATCGATTCCACCCGGAATCCCGGAATCTTCAACGGTTCCGCAGCGGCGTCCTCTTTCTCCTCCATGGCCCAAAAAACGTTCACATCCTTCAGGTACGCATTGAAATCCGCAACCCCCTGCATGATGCCTGACAGATTCCACGACATGCCTTGGACAAGGTTCAAAATAGAGGTCACAAGTCCCACATATAACCCGTTCGACAGCTTCCCGCTGCTCAGGGCGGGAAGGAGCAGCAGCATGATAATCACTGCCAGCATGACCATGGTCAGCGAGCCGCTCTTCATATTGGCATATCTCTTCTTGTCGATGGCAGCCTCCTTCTGGTTCGCATAGTCGCTGAGACGATCATACTCCTTCGTTATCTGTCCGGAATACCCGAACAGGGTCCGCTCTTTCGCATGGTCCCTGTCCGACAGGATTGCGGACAGATATTGATACCGTCTTTTGACCTCCACCGCGTCTTTTTGCAGGACGTAATCCCTAGATGAGAGAAAAAGTAGTACCACATGAAATTTTTCCTCACCAAAAACTTT
>OFHM01002366.1_pt1 | contig 10807 bp, 9 predicted proteins | sample 1521311 | NCBI WGS metagenome assembly OFHM01 (sample SAMEA3504083, study PRJEB24116) | mouse gut metagenome | biome: mouse gut; feature: mouse-associated habitat; material: faeces | place: Denmark | collected 2011 | reverse complement strand
TCACGGTGTCGCTGAGCTGATTGACACCGGACTCTAATGCTGCACGGGCTTCCGCTCCGTATTTGATCTCTTTTGCCATGATAATCATGCCTCCATTTTCTAAATGATTTATTATTCTATACTGCATAACGCTGAATACCGCCTAATGTAATCATGCGATTGAGCCAGTCAGCGTTATGCAGTCTGGTTTCACGGTAAGTGAAATCGTTAAGCAGTATGACTTATCTTGCTTCACAACTGGAAGAAACACCGCTGCGTTTCTTCCGACAACTTAGAAACCTTTGGCCTGGTGCTTTCAGGCCTTAGATTTCCTTAGTTGTTTATGACTGCCAGGATATCGTTCTGCTTTACTACGATGAACTCTTCCTCGTCCAGCTTCACTTCCGTTCCGGCATACTTGGAGTAGATCACGTTGTCGCCGGCCTTTACCTCCATCTTCACTTCCTTGCCGTCCACCATGCCGCCAGGGCCTACCGCAACCACCTCTGCCTGCTGGGGCTTCTCTTTGCTCTGTCCGGGAAGAACGATACCGGACTTCGTGGTCTCTTCCGCAACCAACTGCTTCAATACGACTCTGTCACCTAAAGGTACTAATTTCATGGTAATTGCCTCCTGTTGTCTTCATTTTTCTTGTTAGCACTCATTTGGTTCGAGTGCTAATCTCTGGAACATATAATAGTTTTATATGGTAGTCTTTGCAAATATATCCACAGATAAACAAATCCTCATTTCTCTTTTAATCTTTTGTTTTCTCTTCTTTTCTTTCTTTTTCTCACTTTCCCACATGTTGCCTGATTTAATATTTATTTTAGAAATCAGTCATTTTTTCCATCATTTTCGCCGATATATCTTATAAGAAAGAGACACTGTTGAAATATACATCCAAGGAGGGATTAACGGAGCAAACGGAGTTGGAATTCAGGGCTATTTCAAAGTGTATCCGATTCAGATGGTATCCGGCGCGTCGAAGCCGAGAAGGGAAAGAGAGGGTTCCGGACAGCGGCAGCCCCAGACTTCCCAGGTCTCTCCTTTTACCGCCACGCTGGAAAAGGCAGCACAGGCAAGCGAGCCGACAGAATGCTATACTGTGACCTATGACAGGCGCAGCAGGCTCCAGACCTATTATTACTGCCAGTCCAGAGAGTATACCTTCTGAGCGCGGAAAGGGACATGGCCGTAGGCCCTGTCCCTTTTTCGTCCCGGCAGATATGCCGTTTCCATCCATTTCCTTAGGAATTGTCGGAAAATAACTGATGCAACTTGTTTAGGAGAAAGCCCAGAAATACAACGAAAACGGCTATAAACTTGCATCAGTTATTTGTAGACAATTCCTTACCACCGAATAAGCGAACACTGCGGAAATGCAGATGCCGCAGAATGCGCGGCGAGCGATGACCCCAAGCCATCGCTACAGCGCCAAACAGAAAGGAGAGAATCATGTTCGATACTATGAAAGTAGCACATAAAATCAGAGAAGCACGGATTTCCCAGAACATGACGCAGATGAACCTGGCGGATGCCATGGCGGTCAGCTATCAGGCCGTCTCCAACTGGGAGCGGGGCTCCTCCTGTCCGGACATCTCCAAATTGGAACAGCTCTGCCAGATCCTGAACCTCAGCATGGACGAGCTCCTGGGCTCGGAAAGCACCTCCAAGACCTTGAACCGCATCATCCAGAAAGACGAGTCCGCCGAAGACTGGGACGAACCCGTCACCATGGAAGAAATCCAGGAATTCGCCCCTATCCTCCCGCCCGCTGACGTGGAGCGGCTGGTGGACGACAATCTGGAGAGCCAGGATGAGGAGAAACTCGATCTGTCCGCCATCATCGGGCTTGCACCCTTTTTGGACAGCGAGTACCTGGACTCCCTGACCAAAAGAGCCCATGTGGACAGCCTGTCAGAACTGGCCGGGCTGGCACCTTTCCTGAGCAAGGATGCTTTGGACTCCCTGGTCAAAAATTCCGATCCCCAGGCCGACATGTCCGGCATCATAAGCCTGGCACCTTTCCTGTCAAGCGAAACCCTGGACTGGCTGGCACGCAAAGTCCCCTCTGTCGACGGCCTTGCGGGCCTGACGGGACTGGCCCCTTTCTTAAGCGAAGATACCCTGGACTATCTGGTCAGAAACGCCAACCTGGACACAGACCTGTCCGGCATCATAGGACTGGCTCCCTTCCTGTCCCGGGAGACGCTGGACTGGCTGGCGCTCAGAATCCCCTCTGTCAGCGGACTGAACGGACTGATTGGGCTGGCGCCTTTCCTAAGCAAGGATACCTTGAACCATCTGGTCAAAAACGCCAATCCGGACACGGACCTGTCCGGTCTCACGGGGCTGGCCCCCTTCCTGTCAAAGGAAACCCTGCAGGAAATGGCCGAAGCGCTCATGAAAGGCAAGAACCTGGACACTCTGAAGTCCATCGTCCCTTTCCTGTAATATATACTGCACGTCAACGAAACTTGCAGCATATTACAGGAACCGCTTCGCGAACCCTGTAATCCAAAAGCTTATTACAGGAACCGCTTCGCCAACCCTGTAACCGAAAGTAAACTGCAACCAAGTCAGGAATTGTCTACAAATAACTGATGCGAGTTTATAGCCGTTTTCCTTGTATTTCCGGGCTTTCTCCTAAACAAGCTGCATCAGTTATTTTCCGACAGTTCCTATGTAGGAATCTACATGGGAGGGCTTAGCGGATTACGGACGCTTATTCTTTTGACAGCTTCTGCATGACGGAACTGCTGCAGAACGGGCAGCTGTTATACGGCGCCGAAATCCGCAATCAGCTTGCGCTGCCCGGATATGCGGATTACTATGCGGACGCGAAAAAGCACTATGAGGGCATTCGGCAATACACACAGACCTTACTTTCCTACTGGAGATTCCGGCGGTCTGCAGTATAAGTCTCCGGGCAATCCGCTTTGATGGTCTTGACCCTGAAGCAGAAGTACAGAATATGGAACAACCACACGCATCCCAGCACGATGCGGCCTACGGGAACCTGATTCATCATGAGGAATCCCACGGACATCAGCAGGGTCACCGTGACCATGATGCGTATCTTGGTCTTCCGGGTCATGCCCCTCCCCTGGACATAGCTTTCCAGGTTGTTCTTGTACAGCCGGGTATTGGTAAACCACTTATGCAGCCGCTCTGAGCTTTTGGCAAAGCAGTAGGCGGCCAGCAGCAAAAAGGGGAAGGCGGGAAGCAACGGAAGCACTGCGCCCAAAGCCCCAAGCCCTACCGCGATACAGCCTATTACGACATAGAATAGCTTTTTCAGTTTCATGACACTTTCTCCAATCTTTTCTTCTCTTTTTTCGTTGCCACTACATGGCGCAGGGCGGCTACGGGATGGTGAAACAGCATCCTGGGGCCGGAAAAGCGCATGACTGCGCGGATTCTTTCCCGCATTTCCGGTTTGTAGCAATGTACCTTGCAGTTGGAGCAGAATGTCTTCGTCTCCATGAAGGGACATTTGTCGCTGCGCTGTCTTGCGTAGGTGTCGAGAGCGGCGCATTCCGGGCAGAGACCGCCGCTGGCTTTTCTGCCATGCTGCTTCCTGCAGTACAGGGCAATCATCTCCGATACCATGGCCTTTTCCCGCTCCCGTTTTGTCTGGATATCTTTTTTCATTGTCCTACCCCTGTCTTTTCCCACCCCGCTGCCCTTACGGGGGTATCATCCTTGTGGCCCGCATTCGGCCACCTCAGCAACTCTCCAATAAGTTCAGAGACCATAAAATAGTAGCTGATTCAGCGGAAAGGAAGCCATGATTCACCTTTCCGGCTAACTCTTCCGCCCGGTTTTACTTTCCACCGTGTATACGGTATCGGCAATCCGCATAGTGGACTGGCGGTGGGATACCAGCGCCACTGTTCTACCCTCCCCTTCCTCGCAGAGGGATTTCAGGATGACCGCTTCGTTCAGGCTGTCCAAGTTGCTGGTGGGCTCATCCAGGAGCAGGAAAGGCGCGTTGTGGAGGAAAGCCCTGGCCAGTCCCAGCCGCTGGCGCTCTCCGCCCGACAGGGTGTCGCCCAGTTCGCCTACAGGCGTGTCGTACCCATTCGGCAAGGTCATGATGAAGTCATGGACGGATGCCTTTCTACAGGCGGCTTCTATCTCTTCCTCCGTGGCATCCAGTTTTGCGATTCTCAGATTGTTCCGGATGCTGTCGTGGAACAGATGGGTCTCCTGGGTGACGAAGCTTTCGCAGTCCCTCAGGGATGCTGTGTTGATGCTGTGGAGCGCAACGCCGGATATGCAGATATCCCCGCTGTCCGTCTTCCAGAAGCGCATGAGCAGTTTCAGCAGCGTGGATTTCCCGGAGCCGCTTTTGCCAGTGATGCCCGTGATCCGGCCCGGCTCGCACACAAGGCTCAGATCCTCCAGAATCCTTTCGTTCCCGTAGGAGAAGCTGACTTTCTCTGCCTTCGCGCCGCCGAAGGCCATTCTGTCGAGAGCAGCGCCCCCGGTGATTTCCTCCGCCACAGGCTCCTCGTCCAGGATGTCCAGCACTCTGTTCCCGGCGGCAAAAGTGCTCTGGAGGGTGCTTCCCAGATTGGCCAGGGCGATGGCCGGGCCGAAGGAAGCGAACAGGGCCACCGTGGGAATCAGCACGCCGGAGAAATCCACTTTTCCGGCCTGACAGAGCATGGCACTGGCGAACAGCATGCACAGGTCAAAGAGCAGAATCACCGTGTTCGCGGCGGCCATGTTCCTTCCGGAGATGCGCTTCATGCGTCTCTCGTCGCCGGAGAGCCCGTCTGTCCTGGCGTTCATTTCCGCCAGGCGCGCTTCCCCCTGTCCGTACTGAAGCGTCTCAGGAAGCCCACGTAGGCTGTCGAGGACGAAGCTGCTCAGTTCCCCGGATTTGGCGCGGAATTCCATGGCGGCGTTTCTCCTGGGTGATTTTCCTCCGGGGATTCCGGCATTGTTAAGTCCTGTTCTGGCCGGGTCTGTCCCAGCCAGGCCTGTGGATTCAGAACATTCTCTGTCCGCAACAACTTTTACTATGCTTTCTCTACCAAAGCCACTTCGCCTTGTCCGCGCTCCACTGTTGCTTAACCTTGATGTCACCAACGGAATTACAACTCCGACCACAAGGTACGCCACAAGCGCCAAAAGTCCCAGCGCCGGGTGGAAGGCACCGATGAAAAGGCTCATGACCACGGTGAAAAGAAACGCTATCGCCACCGGAGAGATGGTGTGGGCATAGAAGACTTCCAGCAGCTCGATGTCCGAAGTAATCACCGAAATCAAATCCCCTTTGTCCCGGCCCTCCAGTTTGGCCGGACAGAGCTTCCGCAACGCCTGGAACACCTTATCCCGAATCAGCGCCAGCAGCTTGAAAGCGATATAGTGGTTGCATCCCTGTTCCGCATAGCGCAGCACCGCCCGCAGCAGGGCAAACAGCAGAACGCAGATGAACACTGTCTTCGCGCCTATTGCCGTTTCATACCCCAGCACGTCAAGCACCGCAAAGCCGCCCAGGATGGTGATAAAGGCGGCGCAGAGGTGTCCGATGAATCCCATGAGCACCGCCAGAATCATATAGCCTGTCAGCGGCTTCACAAGGCCGATCAGCCTTGCCATCACCGCGAATCCGCTTCGTCTCTTCATCTCTCCGCCGTCTCCTTTCTGTTTTCATCGCTTTTTGAATCCATACCGTCTTTATCCTGTGATTGCCCTTGCGCCGCTGTCCCTTCCTGGTTTTGCCCGCTGGCGCTCTTATGCTTGCTGTTGGCTTGTTTTCGGAATTGCGCAACAACCTGTTCCCTTTCTGGCAGTCCCTGCCGGGTATGCCCGAAATTCTCCAGGCTCTGCTGGGCGTTCCACAGCTTGGCGTACACGCTTCCCTTTGCCAGCAGCGTCTCATGGCTGCCGCTTTCCGCCACGTTTCCATGCTCCATCACGTAGATACGGTCGGAAACCGTCACATTGGCCAGGCGGTGGGAAATCAGGATGACGGTCTTCTTCCCCGCCAGCCGATGAATCTCCCCCATGATGTCGTTCTCACTCTCCACATCGATATTGGAGGTGGCTTCATCGAAAATATAGACCGGGCTGTCGTGGAGCAGGGCCCTGGCCAGCGCCAGTCTCTGGCATTGGCCGCCGGAAAGGTTGGAGGCCTTCTCCGCCAGGGCCGTGTCCAGTCCGTTCTCGCCTTTCAGGAAGTCCGCCAGCTTTACCCGCTCCAGCACGGCCCACAGCTCGCTGTCGGAAGCGCCTGGCCTGGCCGCGGTCAGGTTTTCCCGCACGGAGCCTTTGAACAGGTAGCTCTGGTGGCTGATGTAGGTCAGGTTCTTCATCAGGCTTTCCTCGGAAAGCTCCGACAGCTCCTGGCCGCCGATTTTCACCCAGCCGCTATAGCCCCTGTTCCGTCCCATGAGGATTGCGGCCACCGTGGATTTCCCGCAGCCGCTCTCGCCCACGATGGAGGTAAAGCTGCCTTTGGGGAATTCCATTTGGATGCCTTGGAGGATTTCCCTGCCCTCTTCATAAGAAAAACGCAGCCCCTGGCACACAATGGAGCAGTCCTCCGGAACCGGGACCGTCTTCGCCGCCGGCTCCGGCAGATCCAGCAGCCGGAAAATTTTGTCGCTGGCGGCCATGCCGTTCATGGCGATGTGGAAAAAGCTTCCCAGCTGCCGCATGGGGATGAAGAAGTCCGCCGCCAGCAGAATGATCAGAAGGCATCCCGCCAGGGACACTTTCTCAGCCCCAAACTGGGTCACCGCCATGATGATTCCCAGCGCCGCGCCGCCGTAGGCAATCAGGTCCATGACGGTGATGGAGTTCAGCTGCATGGTCAGCACTTTCATGGTGATTTTGCGGAATTTCTCCGATTCCTCGTTCATTTCCTGATTCTTGAAACCGTCCGCCTGGTAGATTTTCAGGGTGGTCAGGCCCTGAAGGTTCTCCAAAAAGGTATCCCCCAGCGCCGTGTACTGGCCCCAGTATCTGGACAGCAGTTTCTTGGCCCAGGTCTGGACTGCCGCTATGGCCACGGGAATCAGCGGGACGCAGACCAGCAGCACCACGGCGGAGGGAATGTTCACAAAGCAGAGGTACCCGAACAGGGTCAGGGGCGCCAGCATGGCGTAAAAGAACTGGGGCAGATACGCGCCGAAGTAGGTCTCCAGCTGATCCACGCCCTCCACCGCCACCTGGACGATCTCCGAGGTCTTCACCTGTTCTCGGTAGGAAGTCCCCAGCTTCAGCAGCTTCCTGTAGATTTTCTCCCGGAGGGTCTTCTTCACCGCCTTGGAGGACAGGTAGCTCATGGCGCTGGAGCCTGTGGTGCAGACGTAGCGGACAATGACGGCAAGGGCCGCCAGGATGGCCGTCGCCAGGATATCGCTGCTGCCCGCCGTGCCCCGGAACAGTCCGGCCAGCAGCCTGGTGATGGCTGTCATCATGACGATATTGGCGGCAAGGGAACACCACTGCAGCGCCACGTTCCCGGCTATGTATTTCTTGCTTTCGCTGACTGTGCCTATCAGCCTTTTATTGATCATCATGGCACATCCTCCTAGGCTAATATTAATTAGATTCATCTAACTTTGATTCAAATAAAGGCGACTACCCATTGTTAGTAGTCGCTAACTATATATAGTATACTCCCTATGGTACAATTTTGTCAACGATATTTTGGTTCTTTCTGATCTTGGTTGAAATGATAATCCATTTCCCATATTTTGCGTCTTTGCCGGAAACACCCGGGCGGAAAACAAAAATAAAGGGCTGACAAAAATCCTGTCAGCCCCCATCTGTTGCCATGGATCGCTGCCGTGGCGGTCACGGCTTTCTCCGGACGCTTCCATCCGCCGCGGCAATCCAATCATGGCCTTCCCGCGGATACGAGTTTACTTCCTCTTGACCGGAATCCATATCTCGCTCTCGTAATCCGCCGCCTGGGTATTCCCGCTTCCGCTGTACCATTCCACATTGCCCGGAAAAGCGATTTCATACTCCGGGTTGCCCGGCAGCCACTGGCTGAAGATCTTCGTGTTCACCGCCTGTATGGCCTCCGGCATGGGGCCTGTGCAGCGGAACTTGGCCCAGGTCAGCTCCGGAAACCGAAACACCGTCATCCCCTGGGGCACCTTTCCTCCATGGTAATCGCCCGCTATCATATAGCGGAATTTCCCACTCCCCACGTCTTCGATGCAGACGCCGTACATCCCGATGCCGCAGCTGCGAATCACTTCTTCCTCCTCATTCCGGGGCTCTTTCCCGGCGCACAGGCCAGCCATCTTCCCGGCGCGCACCTCATTCCAAAAACCGGGGATTTCCCGGTGCGCATCCTCAAAGCCGAACTGCCTCTCATAACCGATTACCTGGAACGCAATCTCCTCCTCCACACGATAGTCCATCTCATTTCCTCCTTTGATGTCCACTTGTATTTTCAGAGGCAGGAATACCCTGATGCCGGCCGGATTCGCCCTCACCTGCACGGGCGTGGCCCCATGGAACCTGGAAAACGCCCTGGAGAAGCTCTCCGGCGTCTCATAGCCATACTTGAACGCCAGGTCGATCAGTCTCTCCTTGTCGGCGATGATGTCCAGCGCTGCCAGATAAAGCCTTCTGTTCCGGATATACTCTGCGCAGGAATACCCGGTCATGACCTTGAAGCCCTTCTGCAGATAGAACTGCGAGAGGTACACCGCCCCGGCCACCTCTTCCGCCCCCTGCAAAGTCAGCAGATTCGTCTCCATGTAGTCTATGGATTTCCGTATGCTCTCCAACCAGTCCATCTTAGTTCCTCCCGGGAACTGTCACTGTTCCCTGTCCTCTGATGGGATTATGATAACATCTGTCGGCCGCTTTCGTCCTGACTTTTCCGGCACGAATCTGTCCGCGTGGACAGAGACCGCCGGAATCGTCTTTCCGGAAAGCGGATAGCTGCAAAATGAGGAAACCCCCGGTCTCAGACCGAAACCACCGCCCCGTTCCTCTTCCGGGACTCCTCCGCCAGGAACACCAGCCTGTGGCCGGTCATGGAATCGTCCAGAGTGGTGCAGCAGGGCGAGGGCTCCCCGCCCCGGAGCAATGTGACGAAATCGTGGATGATGGCCTGATCCCCGCCGCCGTGGGCATTCCCGTGCTGGTCCCGGGAGACGTCCACCACCTCGGTGATTCTTCCCCCGGGCGCGTCCGGGGCGATACGGTGCACGGTGAACCGCTCTTCCTCGAAGAGCCCCAGGATTTCCCCCTTGGTGCCCGTGATGTGGATGTGCCGTCCCGAGGCGGAAGCGCCGCCGTTCATGGAAAATGTCCCCGTAGCGCCGTCCGCGAAGCTTACCAGCATGGACTGGTGGTCCACAATCTGGAGATTGCAGCGGTATACGCAGCGGCTGAAGGGATTCTCCGGGTCGCTGAGCACAGCCGTCTTTTCCTCCTCGGATATCTTCTCGTAGCCGATGTCATGCCAGATATTGCCTGTCCAGCGCTGGGGATGCTCTATATAGAGTCCTCTGGCCGAATAGGGGCATGTCCCCTCTATGGGGCAGTCGATCAGGCAATGGTTCCCCGCGCCCTCGGGCGCCATCTCTGGCTTGAACTGGAATATGTTCCCCACGCTGGACACGCTCACGGGGTCGTTCCCACGCATGAGCCAGGTCATGATATCGATGTCATGGCAGGATTTGGACAGCAGCATGCCGGAGCCGCATATCTCCGGGGAGGCGTACTTTCCCCTCACATAGGACACGGACTCATGGAAATAGCTCACCTGCTCCGCCATCCGGATGTCCACCACCCTGCCGATTTCCCCTGCCGTGAGGATTTCCCTGATTCTCCGGTAAAAGGGAGCATAGCGCAGCACATGGCAGACCATGATATGCCTGTCCGTCACATGCTCGCAGGTCAATAGCTGCTCCGCCTCATACATGTTCACCGCAAAGGGCTTTTCCAGCAGGATGTCATACCCGTGCCGCAGCAGGTGCAGGGATGTGGGCACATGCTGCTGATCCATGGTCCCGTTGATGACGCCGTCCGCGAACTTCGGCACCGCCACCAGCTCCGCCACGGAGGAGAAGCAATGCTCCTCGGGTATCCCGAAGGTCTTCCGGGCCGTCTGCACCCGTTCCGGGTTCACGTCCACCACCCCCACAATCTGGAACAAATCCGGGTGCGCCAATGCTTCACGGGCGTAAATCATGGACCTGACCCCCATGCCTACGATAATAATACGAATTGGTCTCGAACTCATTTCTCCTCGTCATTCCTCCCGTACAGAATTCTTTTGTTGCCTATCCATCATAAACCATTCCCCGGGATTTTTCCACAACAATTTTCTCTGTCCGGCAACAAATATATCGTACTAAATTATCTTCCGATGACAGAATTGACGGGCGGCATGTTATTTTTGAGTGATTGATATAATTTGTTCAAACGGCTATAATGTATATACGAATTATTCCCCAAGCGGCAAAAAGCCCATTGATAAACGGAGAAAGGCAACGAATTATGAAGAATAGAATTTTATTATTAGAAGATGATGTAAGTTTGATAGACGGACTGCAATATTCGCTGAAGAAAAATGGCTTTGATGTCGATTTTGTCCGTTCCGTGCAGGAAGCTCTGACTTATTTGCCAGAGATAGAAAAATACGATATGCTGATTCTTGATGTCACATTGCCGGACGGAACAGGTTTTGAGATATGTGAAAAGGTACGTAAGAACGGAAGCCGGATACCGATTATTTTTCTGACAGCTTCCGATGAAGAAGTCAGCATTATCCGTGGCCTGGATTGCGGCGGTGATGACTACATAACAAAGCCGTTTAAGCTGGGCGAGCTAT
>OFHM01002365.1_pt1 | contig 10813 bp, 10 predicted proteins | sample 1521311 | NCBI WGS metagenome assembly OFHM01 (sample SAMEA3504083, study PRJEB24116) | mouse gut metagenome | biome: mouse gut; feature: mouse-associated habitat; material: faeces | place: Denmark | collected 2011 | reverse complement strand
TACAGGGGTTCGGGTACGACGACCTCTACCAGACCGGCTGCGAGGCGCTCTGCCACGCGGCACAGAAGTACCGGGCGGAGGGCGGGGCGTCCTTCCCCACCTTCGCATCCGTGGTCATAAGGAACCGCCTCCTCTCCCACTGCAGGAAGGTGGCAAGGGTGCAGAGGCCCCTGGAGTACATGGACGCGCCCCAGCCCTCCGGCTCCGGGCTGGCCTACGCGGACGCCATCCCGGACGACGGCTTCCACGGCATCTCGGACGCGGACACCTTCCTCCTGCTCTCCCAGGCGCAGGAGCGCTGCTCCGGGACTACGAGGAAGGGCATCGAGGCGCTGGCCCTGAAATGCCGGGGGCATACCGGCGTGGAGATCGCCGCCCGGTACGGCGTCCGCCCTAACCATGTGGCGGCATGGATCTCCAGGGCCACGAAGATGCTGCGGGAGGAGAGGCTCACCGCATGAGGGAAAGACAACAGCATCCTGCAGAAGGGTGCTGAAGACAAAAGGAGGATACGATATGATGAGACTTTACACTGCCATCGGGAACTACCGTTTGAATGAAAAGGGGCTCCCCCTTGTGACCGCAGGCGGGCGGGACTGCGCACTGGATCCCCATGAACTACTCCTCTGGTCCAGCCTGGCATTCCGGATACTGACCTACCAGGAACTGCGGGCAGAGTTCTATGAAAAGGAGCAGGATCTGCACATCCTCGGGGAGCTGGACTTCGACCATTACCTGGACCGCCTCACCATGCGCAGGCTGGTGGCCTCCGGCAGGGACTGCACCGGCGTGGACGCCCTGTACGACCTCTTAGGGCACCTGTACGTCCAGCCCGCGCCCAACGGCATCGCCGTAAGGGCCGCCTCCTTCCTGAAGCTCGTCCTGGGCCGCAGGCTCCCCTTCCGCAAGGCCCTGGCCGTGTTCCACACCGAAAGGCTGGAGCCCATGGAAAGGCAGATCCTGGCACTGCTGCGCCATGAGATGCTGTCCACCGCGGAGCTGATCCAGTGCACGGAAAAGGGGAAGTCCCGCATCAGGGACAGCAGCGACCTGATGGACACCCTGTACCGGGAGGACGGCAGCGACTGCGAGGGCATCGTCACGGAGTGCCGCACCTCCGAGGCCAGGTTCCCCGTAATCGCCGCAGTTGCCAACCTGTACCTGAAGCAGCAGGTCACTTTCCAGATCCTGTAAGGAGGCCATTTATGGAACACATACCCAAACCACTGCTACGGCGGCTGGCCCTGACTCTTCTTGTCGGGGCTGGCTGTCTTTTTACCGGATCCGTCTTCTCCCTCCATGAAAGGGACGCTTCCTTCCTCATCCTGAGCATCCTGCTCTCTGCCGGCTCCGCTGCAAAAGCCACGCTGCTTGCCCTCCAGATCAAAAGAAGATCCTACTCCGTGCTGGAGGGCACCTGCACGGACGTCCGGCTGAAGCCCTTCAGGAACAGCTATGATATCGTCCTTACCGACCAGGATGGCAGCGAGCACCTGCTCCGGGTTGGGAAAGACCAGAAGATCCGTCCAGGCCTCTCCTACCGTTTCTATTTCAGGGCTCCAGACAGCATCCCGTCCGGGCAGAACCCGCTCTTAACCAAAGCGGCGCCGGCAAATAACCTGCTCGGTGTGGAGGAATTAAAACCGCAGGAAATAAAATAGGAAATAAAATATTGATGAACAAATTGACATATTCCTGCCTCTTTCGTATAATGATAATAGAGATAGAGAAATCTATCGAAAATATTGTCCGCTTACCGTTGGCGGCTTATAAATGACCGGCCCGAAAATATGGTTCGCCCACCGGAGGCGTCTAATAAATGTCCGGCCTGAAAATTCTCAGCCCTATCGCAAGGTAGGGCTGATTTTATAGGCGGTGGCGCATGCTTTACAAAGAAGGCTATGTATATCACATCAAAGACGAATATTTTGAAAAAGTAAATGACGATATGCTCATGCAGAACAAGGAGAACGGTACATACCGCCCGACTTTCTACTGCCTGAAGGATGCGAAGACCTCTCTGCTCTGGATGGTCCCCTTAAGCAGCCGGGTGGACAAGTTCAGGGCGATCCATGACAAACAGGTAAAAAAATATGGCAGATGCCTCACCATTGTCCTTGGAGAGTTTGACGGGAAAAACGCCGCTTTCCTCCTGCAGAACATGTTCCCTGTCACTGAACACTATCTGGACCACATACATACCAGGAACAACAATCCGGTCCCGGTAAAGCACTCCGTCCACAGCGAGATAAGCACGAACATGAAACGGCTGCGTCAGCTCCATGCAAGGGGCAGGAAAGTGGTATTCCCTGACATCACGCGCCTGGAAAAGATCATGCTTGCGGAGCTGAACGGCAGCGATGCCCTCCAGACTGACAGCGAAGCTTCCCCCGATCCATTTTATGATGATATAATATATTTTGGAAATTTTATGCAAAGGAGTGATTGATTGAATGGCAGTTACTGATGAACAGGCAGTAAAACTTTTTAATGAATTTGTAGAAGTATGTATCATGGTTATTAAGGATGCTCATGTATTTATTGGGACGCATGATTTGAAAAGAAGTCCATTACTCATGGACAAGTACCCAGCATTAGACAATGCTTACTTTTTCGATGAAAAATATTTTGATGAAGAGTATAGAGAAAAAATACCTTTTTTAAAATATAAAATTCCTAAGTATGAAATGAAATCGTATCCAGAAGATAAGAAGTATTATCCATCAATATTTGAGGGGTATAGAACTGAATATATTGATCTTAAAAAATATGAAAAAATAAATGATATAAGGCAGTGGATTAATTCTGAACCAGAAATGTTAAGATTATTCACGGATAAAGCAGAATTGTCTGATTACATAATTCGTGGGATTGTAAGTGATATAGTTGAAAGATATCTATTTATTACAAATGCAACGGAAATCATTCCAGATGATATGGAGGAACTGATTAAGCCATATGTTGCAGAAAGACTTTTGTTTTATTTAGAAGAGACTTTGTATTTTGATATTGGAATTCCGATTTGTTTAGCCACGTTTGCTAAAGATGCAATAAAAATTGATGAGAGTGTAGAAATAATACGAATTCCGGAGCAGTTGCAAAAAGCTAGACAAATAATATGTAAATATGAAGTAGCTAAAGAAGATTGGGTTGCTGCTTGTGCAACACATATGATTGTTCTTCATAATTATAATTATAAAAAGGATGGGGACTATTCTTTTGATTCCATTATGCAAGATTACACATGCTATCCTTTAGAAAAGATTGATGAAATATTTGGAATGATTAGAGTTGCTACTGGATATCACATTGGTTATGAGCATATTTTTTGTATACCCAAAGATTGGATATATGAAACTATTGCAGATTTGAATGCAATATATGGAGCTAAATCCCATTTTGTAAATCCGAAATTTGTTAAAATGAATTGGGTGAATCTTCCCGTATCTTTTGTAACAGAAGCACAATGTGATGAAATAGCATCATTATATGAATCGTATAAAAATAATGTAAAGAAACTTAAATTTCCGATTATGAGATTTAATAATGTTGCGCGATGAAGTCGATGATATGACTACTGATGCGTGCATTGGATTAGAATCTTTACTAGCTGGAAGTACACATACAGAGATCACAAATGCAATAGCAAGTCGCATACCTCTGGTATTCTCAAAGGTAGGTAATCCTGAATATTTGGCAACAAATGGAAGAGGGTATATGAAAAAGATATATAATTTGCGTTCGAGAATTGTTCATGGAGACGAATTAAAGGATAAGGACATTTATATAGGTAGTGGCGAAAATAGAATATATATTCCTAAAATGGCAGTTGATTTTCTGCGGTTAACATTGTTATTTATGATTAAGAATCCAACATATTTAAAAGTTGAAGAGATAGACGCCTATATAGACTCGTTAGTTTTAAATTCTTAGTAGTAATAGGAGCGGTGAGGTACTACGAGTGCGCAAGTAAAAATATAAAGTGTTAAAAGAGAATAAACAGGAGACTAAAATGATGAAAATTGCATATGAGAATGAACTTAGAAATTTGCAAAGTTGGATAAATAATGTAAATATGGGATTAGCTTCTGTTGGAACGGTAACAACTGATTTAGCTTCAGCAAATAATACTTGTTATCAGATTAATACTATTGCAGAAGAGATTGTAAAGGAGTATCCTTTTTATGCGAGAGCGTTAAAGAATATTTCTACAAATCTTTTCAAAAGTTCTGCATATGGTACAGTTACAGTAAATAACGCAGCCTTTGGTGAGCTGTATATTATTATTGGTCATATCGTAGAAGAACCTGTTGATGTAGCTGTTTGGCATGAGATTCATCCTCATATTGTAGCAATTTCACAAGAATTATTTTGTGATGGATATTATGATTCAGCAGCAGAAAAGGCAATCAAAGAGGTTGAAACAAGATTAAGGGAACTTTTTCAATTGTTAAAACCAGGTGTCACGGTGCCGACAAAAGTTGGTGATATTATAGGTGCATTGCTTACAGAAAATGGGGCGTACCATTTTGCTGATTTATCTACAGCAAGTGGGAAGGATTACCGTAGAGGTATACAATCTATATTTGAAGGAACTTTTGCAGCATATAGAAATCCGTCCGCTCATGAAAATCTTTCATGCACAAAGAGAGAGGCGATGGAGCAGATTATGCTTGCAAGCCAGTTAATGTATGTGCTGGATAAATAATGACGGTACTGGTGGGGGCAGAATAGGCAATTCTATATTGGACAGATTTCATTCATGACCACTTTAGCGAAGCCCTCTCCGGATTCGAGCCATATTATAATAAAGCTTTTCTCAACATACTCCTAAAAGCAATAGAGGAAAAGATGTATGGCTCTGGCAGGATGCCCATCGTATCTATGTCGCTTGTGACGAAACTATGTGAAAAGGAACTCCTGAATTATTTTGAAGAGAAAGACGTACCCATGCTCCACATCATTCTTGAAGCGACAAGGGAAACTATCATATCCCGTATAGAAAATGACCCAATCCGGGGCAAGGACGCACAGACACAGCAGATACCTAAAATACCATGGCAGATGCAGTATCTGGAAGCAGAGTATCCCGATGCTGTAAGAATCAACACTGAAAATAAGGACCTGGACGAAATAGCTGCGGAAATAGTTGCCCTACTGTAAATCAGTGGGCTAATATCTGCACTGTCTGCCCACCAAAGATGCCCTTTTATATGACAATTTTTATGCAGGACGCAAAACACAAAATCTTGTATCCAAACATTTGACATATGCCATATATTGTGCTAAGATATTCCTGTAATTGATTTTTGTGCTTCCCATCGGGATATGCCATGCGCATACACGCACACGCTGTTTATGATTGAAATGAGTGTCAGAAAAACCATGCCGGCAAGTGGCAGTTTTTTGGCACTTTTTTTAATGCCACCAAAAATCTTCATCAAGAAAGGAGAACGCATCATGTTTACACCAATCACACTCACAGGCCGGGTCACAGCAGACCTGGAGCTCCAGACAAGCCAGAACAGGACGGAATACGTCCAGTTCAACGTGGCGGTCAACAAGGGCTACGGGGAGCAGGAGCACGCCAACTTCTACCAGTGCGTCCTGTTCGGGAAAGCCGCGGAGAGAATCGTCAACGCCGGTGCCAGGAAGGGCAGTCTGCTCTTCATCATGGGCGACCTGGACATCGTAGAATTCACCCGCAAGGACGGCACGAAAGGCATGATCCCCAAGATCACCGTATACGAATGGAGCTATGTCCCCGGCGGGAAACGCACGGAAAGCAGCAATGCCAATGCAGGAAGCGGCGCACCCGCCAGTGCAGACAACGGCTTCATGAACGTGGAGGACTGTGGAGAGAATGGACTGCCGTTCAACTGATGCCTTTGGCACGGCTGGCGGCACAGGAGGAATTGCACCAGGGAAACGAATCCCGGTGTAGTTCCTCCTTTTTTTATTTCAAGCTTTTAAAGCAGAAAGGACTGAGAAGACCAAATGAGAAAGAATGTATTCACCCGCAGCATCAAAATCCTGATCATCACCCTGCTCCTCCTGGCCGCCTTTTTCCAGAAGGAGCACTCCCAGAAGCTGATGGCGCTTGCCATTATCCTCTGGATTGTCGTGACCGCCAGAATGTTCCTTCTCCGGAAGGCAGGAAAACCGGCAAGGAAACGCGGCACCCGCCCTACCCGTCCTATCCGCATAAGGCGGACAGCCAGGACAAGGGCGCCTGCAGAAAGAACGGCATGGGAGGAACCGGAAACCGAACCGTCCTCCCCTGCAAAGCCTGCCCCTGACAGCATGGAGGCAGAGACCATGCTGCTCCATATCTCACTGCGGATCACGGAGAAGCTCAAGTCTGCCTACCCCCAGTCCATCTGGCAGTGGAAGGACGCACCCTCCCTACAGCACATCCTGGCAGACGGAACCGTGCGCATCCTGGTGGAGAACATGGACGCCTACACCCATGCGGACATCTCCTTCGACCGCTTCGGGCGCATCCATGTGGAGCCCATGACCATCGGCAGCTTTGCGGATCCTTCCGGAAACAGTTCCGGGACCGGAGCAGGAACAAACGGTGCTGATGCCGCAGAAGAGATGCCAGCAGAGCCTCCCGTGGTGGACGTAAGGGTATGGTACGAGCTGGTAGGCCAGAAGGTGCTGGAGTCCCTGATCACCGACCTGAACGCCAACGGCCATACGAAGCTCACCATCAAGGAGAATGGGGACGTCGTCGTCAACAGGCAGAAAAAGGAGATGCTGAAGGGCACCCTGGACTCCTTCCCCACGAAAGGCTGCTGGGACGAGCTTGTGGCGCTGCTGGCAGAGGACGAACTGAAAGGAAAGATCACGGGGAACACCATGCAGATCTCATGGATCTAGGGAGTCCCAGCCAACACAGAAAAGAAAGGAAGAACGAACCATGGCAAAGACGCCTTTATTCAACAACTGGACCTGGAAGCTCAGCATGCCTGAGCCTTTCGACAAGATTGCATCCAACATAAGCACCACCCACTATTCCACCTACTGCACGGCGGCCACCAAGAAGGCCACCCTGCACGCCCCTCTCCTCTCGGCAGTCCTCGCCTACATGGAGATGGACACCAGCCTGACGCCATTCAGCACCTCTGAGAGCGCCATCGGCACCCAGGGGGAGAAGACCGTTGCGGAATACCAGAGCCGCACTAAGGAGATCCATGTGGTGGTGTTCAACAGGAAGAACGGCAAGTTCAACGTGGGCCGGTACGAGGACCCCGCCGCCTCCCCGAAGGTCTATTCCCTGAAGGACGGCGGCAACACCGGCACGGCGCTGTTCTTCGCCCTGATCCCGGAGGCCATGAAGGACGACGAGTTCCGGGAGAGCTATGAACTGCTGGGAAAATGCAGGGACGACGGCTACGCGGACATGGACGAGGCGGAAAAGGCAGCCTTCATCCTGTGCGACAACCTCTACCGCAGGATTGAAAGCGCGGACACCCTCCCCGCAGCGGGGATCAGGCTGAGCCTCCCCACCACGGGGAACATGCCCCAGCTCACCGCCGTGAACATGTCCAGGAACGCCTATTCCCCCAGCAGCGTTCTCTACGGCACCTTCCGCATCCTGACGGGAGCTGCCGCCCACACCGCTGCCGGTCCCGTGAACAGGGACGGCTTCGTGAAGGGCTATCCCCTGTCAGACCGGACCCTCACGCCGAAGGAAGAGCTCATGGTGCCCCGGATTGAGGACTGGTACGTCATCCCGCCGGAGGTCACCACCATCTGCAGGCACGCACAGATGACCACGGCCGGCAGCCAGCCCATGCGCAACTTCATGATGCGCGGCCCTGCCGGGACGGGAAAGACCGAAGGCGCGAAAGCAGTGGCCGCAGGGCTGGGACTTCCCTACCTGTACTACACCTGCTCCGCCAATACAGAAATATACGACTTCCTGGGGCAGATGCTCCCGGAAACGGATGAAAGGCCGCAGGACGGCAGGGACTACCCCACCCTGACGGACATCCAGATGGACCCGCCGTCCGCCTACAAGAAGCTGACGGGAACCTACGATGAAACAGTCACGGACGCGGAGGTCTACGACAAGCTGCTGGAAGTGATGGCACAGGACGCAAAGGCCCTGATGGCGGACAACGCCTCCGGGCAGCGGTTCCGCTACGTGGAGACGCCCCTGATCACGGCGATCAGGAACGGCTATGTGATAGAGATACAGGAGCCCACGGTCATAGCGAACCCCGGCGTGCTGGTAGGCCTGAACGCCCTCCTGGACCGATGCGCCAGCGTCACGCTGACCACGGGCGAGGTGGTGCACAGGCATCCGGACACCGTGGTGATCGTGACCACGAACAACAGCTATGCGGGCTGCCGTGACATGAACCAGTCCGTCATCTCCAGGATGAACCTGATCATGGACATCGAGGAGCCGGACGTGGACACCCTGACGGAACGCGTGATGAAGGTGACCGGGTGCGCGGACAGGTCGGCCGTCTCGGACATGGCCGCCTCCGTGCAGGAGATCAGCGAGCGCTGCCGGGAGACCATGATCAGCGATGGGAGCTGCGGCGTGCGCGAGCTCATCAGCTGGGTGCAGTCCTACATGGTCTGCGGGAACGTGCTGGAAGCTGCCAGATACACGGTGCTCTCCTCCGTCTCCGGCGACCCGGAGAACCGCGCCGACATCCTCTCCTCCTGCCTGGAACAGAAATTTGCCGCATAGGGGGGACATGCCTATGGACTATCAGAAAGAACAGCAGTTAAAAAACTGCCTGGCAAGGAACCTGCGGTGCCTGCGCATGTCGCGCAGCCCCTGCCTTTCCCAGAAGATGCTCGCAAAAAAACTGGGAGTCACCCAGAAAAGCATCTCACGGTATGAGAATGCCAGATGCCTGCCGCCTGCCCATGTGCTCGTTGCGCTGGCGGAGGAATTCGGGCTGGCAACGGATGCGCTCTTCATGGAACGGCTCCCCAAAAATATGAAAAAGAAAGAAGGTATCACAACAAATGAGGACATCACACACAGCGATCCGCAGACGGATCGCAGACGAGAAAAGCAGACTGACGGATGAGCAGCTCTTTGCATCCCCGCAGTTCGCGGCATACCTGACGGACATTGCCGAAGGGACCACCGGCCGCTACCGGCGAAAGAGCAGCGTGCGCACCTACTGGGACGCGCTGCCCCATGCGGACATCGCCCACACAGACAACCGCACCATCACCGTGAACGCAGGCAATCACCTGACCAGGAGCTTCCCCACAAGGAGCCTCAGGGCAGACAGCCTGCTGGGGATCGTGGGGCATGAGTGCGGGCACATCCTGTTCTCGGACTTCACCATGCTGGAAACCTACCACCAGGCGCTGTCCGGCGGCAGGTTCTACCCGCAGGAGCCGGAGGACCTGTCCGTGAAGCAGGCCAAAAGTTTAAGGGAGATCGGGGAATTCCTTGAAGAAAAGGATGAGGCGGTGATAAACGCCCTCTCAAGCATTGCACATTCCCTGGTGAACATGATGGAAGACGTCTATATTGAAGGCCGCATGTGCGACGCCTTCCCCGGCGGCTTAAAGACAGGCATACTGCTCAACAACCTGCGCTTTGCCGAGGAGATGGATTCCGTCACGGAAGAGATAGGCCAGCAGCACCACGAAGTCTTTATCGTGGCGAACCTGCTGATCCAGTACGCCAAGACCGGCGACATCAACAACCTGGGCGGCTATAAGGGGCCATACCTTGACACCGTTTATGAGTGCATCCCTTATATAGACGATGCTGCCTATGACGATGATGCAAGGGTGCGCTTCGACGCCGCCAACAAGATGCTCCTCCTTTTATGGCCCTACATGGAAAGCTACATCAGACAGGTACGGGAGGACATCAAGAACCACACCAACAAAGCGGAGACGGAACTGGGCGAACAGCTTGCAGGCGGCGCACCGCTGCCGGGCGGGCTGGGGAAACCGGTGTCCGGCAAAAAGGGGAAACATGCCCCCGGAAACGATGAGGATGAACGCACCCAGCTCCAGCAGGTCCTTGACCATGAAGACGGGCGGATAGAGCTGGAAAAGACAGATGAGATCGGGGAAGACGGCGACGGCGGGACCAGCCGCACCAATGACTATGCCGGCTCAGGCTATGTGTCACAGGCGGCTGAAGACATGGAACGCATCATGACACAGCTCGCGGAGGATGCCGCATATGCTTCCTATGAGCAGGAACTTTCGGAGGAGCTGCAGACGGAATCGGACAAGATCCGGTACGGCAACGCCCACAAAGGCGTGCATGTCAATGTCAACCGCATGTGCTATGTGGATCCTTCCTACATGGAAGCATACCAGAAGGTCGCGCCCCCGCTCCTCCTGATCTCCAAACGGCTCCAGAAACAGGTCTCACAGATATTGAAAGACTATAAGGAAGGCGGGAAATTAGACAACCTTCCCATGGGAAAGCGGATCAACGTGCGCAATGCAGTCCGCAATGACGGACGGCTGTTCTACAAGCTGAAGCTCCCCAATGACCGGACGGACATCGCCGTTGCCATCTTAAATGACGAAAGCGGCTCCATGAGCGGCTCCAACCGCATCACCCATGCCCGCTCCGCTTCCATCATCCTGCATGATTTCTGCAAAGGGCTGGGCATCCCGGCCGCCATCTACGGCCACACGGAATTTGATGACGTGGAGCTTTACGCCTATGCGGAATTCGATTCCATAGACAACAAGGACCAGTACCGGCTGATGGACATGAGCGCCAGGAGCGGGAACCGTGACGGCGCCGCCCTGCGCTATGTGGCGGAGCGCCTGATGACAAGGCCGGAAGCCATAA
>OFHM01002362.1_pt1 | contig 10821 bp, 6 predicted proteins | sample 1521311 | NCBI WGS metagenome assembly OFHM01 (sample SAMEA3504083, study PRJEB24116) | mouse gut metagenome | biome: mouse gut; feature: mouse-associated habitat; material: faeces | place: Denmark | collected 2011 | reverse complement strand
AAGTATTTTTTCTTAGTATCTTTATCAGCAACAGTTGCAGCATAGTAAACTACTCTGCAGATATCTTCGATAATGGTCTCCCTGGTTCCTGATATGTATTGTGTACTAATTTTCTTTGAGGATATTTTCATTCGATCTCCAATATCGTTACGATTTAACCACATTGATAAAGAATATTTATTTTCTTTTTTATCAAAATGATATGTACATTCTACTGTATAACACGGATACCCATACTTTGATAAATCTATTACAAGCATATTTCCTTTGTGTTTTGGCCTCATCAGATTTCTTAACATTTGTTACCTCCTGTTTTTTTAATAGTATTATTTCTTAGTTTTATATTTCTTTCACATTGTCTATCAAATGTAAACGTTCTGATGATTTTGTCAGACATAGTTTTCATTGTGTGGCGTCCATCAAAATCAAATAATGTTAGTTCTCCTCCATAGGTTGTATAGTCTGGTTTATAAATTTTATTATTGTAAAGTGTTTCTGCCGCTTCAAAATAAAGCAACGATGGAGTTTCGGCCTTTTCGCGTAGGATATGCAGGTTTTCGGCAATTAAATCGTCGCGGTTCAGTTCATGTAACATATCAATGAGCCTTATCACCGCTTCACAGCTAAACCGATGGTCGCCCGTCAACAATTCTGCCAGTCCATCTTCAGGATTGCCGTCAGGATAAGTGTCGAGCGATAGCTTCAGTACCCCCCACAGGGCAGAGTTCTTCCTACCTTTGCGACCGAACATGTTGCGTGCCGCATCGCTATTGATTGCCGACAGGAAAAATGCTTTCCGTTCGTCAAGAAAATCGCTGTCAGGATAAAGCCTGGCGCCTGCAAGAAGCACATATAGCTGTACCATTTCATCCCCTTCGTCCTGCGCATAATCGTAAATGTCGAGCAGCTCATCCTCTTCATAAAATTCAGAGTTGTTGTTGTCCCTCACACCGTTGAGGAACCGCTCATACAATTCTCGCATATACTGTTCGTCGGTCTGCTGGCCGTCAAGCATATCTATAGGAGTTTTATATAGGCGCGGCAACGGCACTCTCGGACGAGGCCGCTGCCGCGCTTGGTGGGTTAAATATCATGTGTTGCTTACTGTTTGGACTGGGCTTTTTCCCAACTGTCCTTCAAGGCAATCGTCCTGTTGAAAATCAGTTTTTCAGCTGTTGAATCGTAATCGGGCGTAAAATATCCGATACGCTGGAACTGGAATTTCTCACCTTTACGGGCGTTTTCGGCAATAAACGGTTCTACTTTAACCCCGTTAAGCGTTATCATCGATTCGGGATTAAGAAGTTCCCGGAAATCCCTGTCGGTTTCAGCAGACGGGTTTTCCACGCCGAACAACCGGTCATAAAGACGGACTGTTGCATCAACAGCATGTCGGGCAGAAACCCAATGAAGTGTACCTTTGACTTTTCGCTGGCTCCCAGGGAGGCCGCTGCGTGTATCGGGGTCATAAGTGCATCGGATTTCCACGATATTGCCATCAGCATCTTTCACCACATCATTCACATCGTTGCATTTGATGATGTAGGCTCCTTTCAAACGCACTTCGGAACCGGGTGCGAGACGGAAGAATTTTTTCGGAGGGTTCTCCATGAAGTCATCGCGCTCGATATATATTTCACGTGAAAACGGCATGCTGTGGGTGCCTGCTGATGCATCCTCAGGGTTGTTCTCCATCTCAACCGTTTCGGTCTGCCCTTCGGGATAATTCGTGATAACTAGTTTTACCGGGTTAAGCACGGCCATCCCACGGGTTGCGATGGCGTTGAGGTCTTCGCGCACGGCATGTTCAAGCAATGACATGCTAATCATCGCTTCCTCTATCTTGGTATAACCGATGCGGTCGATGAAATTGCGGATAGCCTTGGGTGTATAACCTCGGCGACGCATGCCGGAAATGGTAGGCATACGCGGATCATCCCATCCGGCCACCAGCCCCTCTTTCACCAGTTGCAGCAATTTGCGTTTGCTCATCACGGTGTAGGTGAGGTTGAGGCGGTTAAACTCAATCTGACGAGGGCAATATGAATCATCGGCCAATTCCTTGACGAAGTATTCGTAAAGCGGACGATGTGGAACGAATTCAAGGGTGCATATCGAATGCGTCACCCCTTCGAAATAGTCGCTTTGACCATGGGCAAAGTCATACATGGGGTAAACGTTCCATGTAGTTCCTGTGCGATGGTGGGGGTATTTTATTATACGGTACATTACCGGGTCGCGGAAATGCATATTTGACGATGACATATCGATTTTGGCACGAAGCACACGCGCCCCTTCGTCAAATTCACCGGCATTCATGCGTTCAAAAAGGTCGAGGTTTTCTTCCACCGAACGGCTACGATAAGGGCTGTTGATACCAGCCTGGGTCGGAGTTCCTTTCTGAGCGGCGATTTCCTCTGAGGTCTGGTCGTCGACATAGGCTTTCCCTTCCTTTATCATCCTGACGGCCAAATCATATAGCTGGGGGAAATAATCCGATGCATAATATTCCCTGTCGGCCCAGTCAAAACCGAGCCAGTGAATATCTTCCCGGATTGCATCCACGTATTCGGTGTCTTCTTTTGTGGGGTTGGTGTCGTCGAAACGGAGGTTGCATGTCCCGCCGAATTTTTCAGCAATACCGAAATCCATACATATGGCTTTGGCATGTCCGATATGGAGATAACCGTTAGGTTCGGGTGGGAAACGTGTGTTCAAACGTCCGCCATTCTTCCCGGCTTTGAGGTCGTCAGCCACCATCTGCTCCACGAAGTTAAGTCCTTTTGAAACCTCAGTGGTTTCATTCTCCTTGTTTTCAACCATAATCTCAGTCGAAAGTAAAAATAAAGTTTAAACCATAACACGCCTGTAACACGATATTTTATACATACTGGTGCGTACCTGCATGTCGGCAAGCTTATCGTGAGGCGTTGTCGGAAAGAGAAACTCAATGTGCAAAGATACGGAGAATCCGCGAAATTACGGCATAGATTCGGAAAATAAAGGAAGTTGCTGGCAGTTAGGGGTAACTGGCCGGAATGATATGCCAGGTGTATGAAATTGTGGGGCCGACTGAGGGATTGTCTATAAATCTTTTGGAAAAATGTTTAAACAATCTCTGATTTTCAGCTATCACACCACGTAATGTTATGGCGATGAAACTGTTTGTTTAAGTTGCACATATCGGTTTCTATTCCATCAGTGAACAAATGGTTATAACCACACCAATAAAAAATATCAACGGCATGAAAAATAGAAGAAAACCTTTTCCCGGATTGAAATTCACATCGGCATAGTGCTTCATGACGGCTTTACGCCTACTGGCCCTATAAATCTGTTTATTCCATATCCACCACACCAATAGAAGAACAAAATAGAAAGCCAATAGGTAGATGAAAAACGAGCGATTGACAAAAGCCGGTTTGGCAAAAGCACATAGCATTAGTATAGGAAAATAAACAAAGAACATAAAGTGCATCTGCAACATGTCATCCCCGGTGATGCGCGAATGATAGTCATGCAATCTCTCCCCAGTCCACCAAAGGTAGTCCCAAAGATAGAACCTGTGTTTGTTCTTCTGCCGTTTCATTTGCTCCAATGTATAAATCCGAAGTTGAACATCAATGCTAGATCAGCCAGCGTCAGGGTTGCGGCTATAAAAATTATATGGATGAGCCTCTTGCCGGGACGCTTCATACCTCGATAATGTTAGCGTAAAGCTTCGCGCCGTCCTGGTGTATAATGGAGCTGACATAACAAGGATGGCAGAAAGCAGAGAGGAATCACTGCGGCAATGGCAATAGTCCAACCGAGGCAGCGAAAATCCATCGGTATGAAAACCGGTATGAGTATAACAAAGAGCCGACACAGAAAAGCAGATTGCCACCCTTAAGGTTGTTATGCTTCCTCTCGCTAACTCTCTCGGCCACATACCAGATGTGGTCAATGGGATAAAGCTGATATTTGCGATTGCTTTTCTCCATATCGTCAGCTCCATAAAATGGCCAAATCAATAAGGCAACAGATTAATGCCACGCCAATCAATACAATCTGAATCCGTCGACGCGTTTCTGACTTACAATCATCGAAAATCCATAATTTGCTGTGAAATTGCCAGTGGCACGCCCATTGCCAACGGAACAACAGCCCTGTGAGCCACACGGCAAGTAGCACGGCAGCAAACAATAAGCCACATCCGGGGTGAGCCTGTGCCCACTCGAAAAACGATTCAGCCTTGCTGTTTATCGCTTCGTATATGTCGGTGACTGTCATAACCTGTAACAAATAGGGATTCTAAATGCAAAAATAGCATTTCTTCTATACATGCTCATTGATTTATGTTTGAAGCATTGTGCCATTTATGGCATGTCTGTAATAAAAAGAGAGCGGTGTTTTAAAATATTGAATTTTGAAACACCGCTCTCTTTCCTGTTTGAATGGCAGCTTGTTGTGTCAACTCTCTTTTACTTTGATATTCCCATCGGGGGTGATGGTGTAAGTGAGCTGATAATATATACCCGATTGAGTTCCGTTAACATCAACACTTTCTTTGCCGATTTCCTGTATGTTTATGATGATTTCGGTGACGAAGCCTTTTGCATTGACTTCATATTTCATTGAATATAACTCCAGGTTAAGGAACTTGTATCCTTCCGGTATCATTGATTTGCACTCATTGATGTTTTTCATCGCTTTTTCCACGTTGAAATCAATGGCCGGTATTCCGTCGAAGGTTGCACCATCGGGTGCGAATTTGTCGATTGTAGGATCGGTTTTGACAGGATAAAGGTTTTGGTAATAAACATCGCCGTCAGCATTCATCATACCGACGGAAATATATCCAAGGGTGTTTTGGCACTTTTCAGATACACCCTCATTGGCAATACGTAAGTAATAAACTTTCCATGCGGGGTCAACTTCGCCTAACATTTCGGCGGCTTTGGTGTAGGTGGATTCGTTATCCATCTGTGTCCCAATGGCGGCATCAGCAATCTTCGATACATAAGAGCAGGAAGACAGCATCGCTAACATAAACGTGAAAGAAATAATGATGTACTTCATGGCTTTTTTTGGAGGCAAATTTATGAAATGTTTACCAATACCCCCCCAATTTGGTTAATTATGGTTAAATCTGCTCGAAAACATGTTTTGGCCATATCAGGCGATACTGCTATCTGACAATGATTTCATCGGTGAATAGGAATCCTCCGAATTTCCCTGGCTTTGCATTATAGCGGATATAGCGGGCTGATGTTTTTCCATCCCATCCGAAATTCATAAACGATACTTTGTCATCCTGTGTGACATCGTGTTTCAAATGCTTGATTTCTATAAATTCATTGCCATCGGAAGAAACTGATATGATAACCTCGGCCGGAAGAAATACCCCGGGGCCGCACACCTGCATGAAGTCAGCCCCGATATAGCCGAGTTCCATAACCTTGCCCAAATCGATTGTGACATCCAACCCTTCGCGGTTGCAAAATCCCTGCCAGCGACGGTCTCCATAAGTCCATCCGCCGGTAATGCCGTCAACCAATGCAGTGTCGCCACCTGCCGTGTAGGACGGATAATACATCGCATCATCAGAATATGACACTTCCGCACCCACTGCCAGGTGTTGCACAGGTCTGTCAAATCCGGGACGGTTGCCTATCTCATTTTTCAAATTGAAGGTATTATACCCCTCTGATTCCAATTTCTGCACAGCGAGCAGTGCGCGGCGGTGGAAATCGCTGTAATCCATAACATCGGGTGTGCTCCATGCCACTTCTGCCAAAGCAAGCAGACGGGGATAGGTCATCATTTCCGCATGTTGGTCAGTGGTTATGTATTCAGTGAACAGATTGGCTTGAACACCATAAATCAGTGCCGCTTTTTCAGCATCCATTTCTTCCGGGACGGGATTGAATGAATACACTTTCGATAATGGCAGATAGCCTCCTATTGCTTCCGGCTGGGAATAAGGGGCATCCTGGTATGCGTCGATATAGCAGAATTCACCGGGTGTCATAATTGCCTTATGTCCGGCATTGACGGCCTTTATAGCCCCGTCGGTACCCCTCCATGACATTACGGTGGCGTTTGGAGCCAATCCCCCGTCAAGAATCTCATCCCATCCGAGCAATTTCCGGTTGTTTTTGTTAAGGAACCGCTCTATGCGGTGAATCATATAGCTCTGCAGTTCGTCAACATTTTTTATACTCTCGTCCGCCATCCGTTTGCTGCATAAACGGCAATTTTTCCAAGCGGTTTTTGCAGCTTCATCGCCACCTATATGTATGTATTCGGAAGGGAACAGTTCCATGACTTCCGTGAGAACGTTTTCCAGGAATTCGAATGATTGCTCGTTACCCACACAGAAATCAGAGTTTTTGTAAGGTTGGCGTGAGCATGACAATTCAGGGTATGCAGCCAACACCTCCTCGGAATGAGAAGGCATTTCGATTTCGGGTATAATTGTGATATAACGTTCTGCCGCATAAGCTACCAATTCACGGATATCATCCTTGGTGTAATAACCGCCATAAGCCCCATCACTGCCTTCCTCCGCGTAACGGCGGCCGTTGTTCCACCATTCTTTCCATGTAGGGAATTCTCGCCAGGCGGCGAATTCGGTCAGGCGAGGGTATTTGTCAATAGCGATACGCCACCCGGCAGCATCGGTAAGATGCAAATGCAGCTTGTTGAGCTTATATCTCGCCATCGCATCAATCTGTTTCTTGACAAATTCCTTATCGCGGAAATGACGTGATACGTCCAGCATAAAGCCCCTGTAAGGGAATCTTGGCCAGTCGGTTATAGCTATGCCCGGAATTGATTTGTCATCAGCCATCTGCAACATAGTCTGGGCACCATAGAACAGGCCGGCACCAGAGGTGGCACGTATGACGATACTGTCGGGAGTGACTGACAGCACATATCCTTCAGGAGAGTTGATGCCAGGGATATTGTTTTCCTGGCGTAATATGATGATATTCCCATTTTGATTACCATCACATTTTTTGACGTTTAATGAGCTTTTCTCAAATAAATGACATAATGAGAGGCTGTCATTTTTGTTTGCCGATATTCGGTATGAAGTGTCATCATTTAAGGTAAAAGAACCTTTTGACGGCGTTATATCGGCAGGATGGGGGATTACGTTATTTACCACATCTGTGTGACATGAGCATGAAAGCGAAAGCACACAGATGCCAATGGATAGGTTCGTCAAATGTTTTTTCATGGAAATGGGTCAATGAATCCGTCATAGACTAATAAGTCTCCAAAGTTAAGAAAAAGTGGGGGTATGCACTAACGTAATCAATGCGGGAAGGGTGGCAAAATTCAAAATATTTCTTAATTTTGCAAAACAGATAATCAGATAACAATGACACAGGAAGATATAATTTATAAATATTTCACGGGGCTAACCGATAGCCAAAGAACTCAGTTCCATATGCTTGGTGAACTTTATCCTGACTGGAACAGTAAAATCAACGTGATTTCACGTAAGGATATCGATAATCTTTACACCAACCATATACTTCATTCCCTGGCGATTGCGAAGTTCCTTAATCCCGTTGGCGGGACTTCGGTTCTGGACATGGGAACCGGTGGCGGTTTTCCGGGAATACCGCTTGCCATAATGTTTCCTGATTGCAGGTTTCATCTGGTTGACCGTATTGGTAAAAAGATAAAGGTTGCACAGGCCGTTGCTGAATCAATAGGGCTTGCTAATGTTTCGTTCCAGCATGGGGATATCGGGGAGTGCCATGAAAAATATGATTTTGTGGTATCGCGAGCCGTTATGCGTCTGGACGAGCTAATTCCGTTGATACGTAAGAACGTTTCCAATGTGCAACGTAACGGCGTGCCAAATGGACTGATATGCCTGAAGGGTGGGGAGCTGGCTGACGAAATCAGGAAATCGCCGGGAACCCCTTTGGTTGACAACTTGGCGGATTATTTTGCAGAACCGTTTTTTGAGACGAAAAAACTGGTATTCGTGGCCATTTAGGATTTGAATCCTGCAAACTACTCAACCGCATTACCATTTTAAACGTTATTTTTATAAGTAAGCCATAAAAATTATTACATATATATTTTACGGCTTGCTAAAACCGTTAACGTTGATGACATGGAAATAAAAAGATTTGAATTCAATTTGTTTGGGGAAAATACATATCTTATTTGGGATGGTGCAACCCGTGAAGCAGCTGTAGCCGATCCGGGCATGATGAGCCCGGATGAATATGACGAAATCGTAAATTTCATTTCGTCGAATGGGCTTGCTCCTAAATTCATTCTACTGACACATGCCCATGTAGACCATACCCTCGGGGTGGATTTCCTGAAAAAGAAATATGGTATTCCTGTAATCGGGCATAAGGATGACGCACCCTTAGGGCAGATGCGTCCACAGCAGGCCAAAATGTTTCATCTTCCTGTAGATCCGGAACCATTGGAACCAGACCGCTTTATTTCGGATGGTTCCAAGCTTAAGCTTGGCGAAGAAATTATAAAGGTGATAGCCACGCCGGGGCATTCGTTGGGTGGTGTATGCTATTATATCCCGGAATCAGGCTTCATCCTGACGGGCGATACCCTTTTCCAAGGTAGCATTGGCCGTACAGACCTGCCCGGAGGTAATCAACGCCAGCTGATTAAAAGCATAAAGAATAAACTTATGAAGCTACCGGCTGATACGGTGGTCTATCCCGGTCATGGCCCGGCAACTACCATAGGGCGTGAGGCAGTTTCCAATCCGTTTCTATAGGATTTTTCCAAGTAACACATTTGCAATAAAGCGAGAAGGGCACGGTTTTATGATTCCGTGCCCTTCTCGCTTTATATGTTTTAATATAAGTTTATTATGCTTATTTTACACGCGCCAAAATAAGAGCCGAACGTTTCGGCACCATGGTTTTGCCACCATTGATTTTCATGGTATTGCCGGAATCATCCTTCAAACCATTGTGTGCGATTTTGCCGTCGATGGCTATTACAGTCCAGTCACCTTTGGGAATTGACACATCGGCAGGATTGTCAGCCCCGTTGAAGACAAGTTTGATTTCCTTCCAATCGTCGCCATTGGCATTGTTAAGGATGGAATACGATATCAGGTTATCGGTATTTGTCTTGTCGAACCTGATGTTGCGGGCAATATCCTCTGCCTTGGTCATCCTGAATGCCGGATGGGCTTTGCGTAATGCGATAAGCTCCTTGTAATAGTCGAACTGGTCGGCATTTGCGTGTTTCAGGTTCCAGTCAATCGCATTTATCGAATCAGGTGAACAATATGAATTGTGAACACCTTTTTTATCGCGGAACAGCTCTTCGCCTGCAAACATGAACGGAGTGCCTTGCGAGGTAAACACAATTGTCTGTGCCAGCTTTGCGGCACGTTTCCGGTCGGCTTCGGTAGAGCCGGGCATCGATTTTCTCAGTTTGTCGGTGAGCATGAGGTCATCGTGGCACGATACATAGTTGATAATCCTGGTGGGGGAGGCTGCATAAGGGAATTTTGAGTTGTTGCCTTTAGAATAATCAACCTGCGGGTGTGCGGTGGCGGCTACAATACCGATTTTGACGGTTTCTTCCAGTCCGGGTTTCCCGGTTGCGAAACCTCGGTCGGAAGCATCGGAATAGTGCCCTTTGACAGCATCGCGTATATCATCGGAAAACACTGCGATACCATCCATTTTAGCTACATTTTCTTTCAAAGCCCGGCGCTCTACATGCAGGGGGGAGTCACCGGCAGTCCACCCCTCGCCATAAATAAATATATTGGGGTTTATCTGTTTTAATTCGCGGGCTACACGGTTCATTGTCTCAATATCATGAATTGCCATAAGGTCGAAACGGAATCCGTCGATATGGTATTCCTTGGCCCAGTATTTTACAGAATTAACGATAAAATCGCCCATCATCTGCCTTTCGGAAGCCGTTTCATTGCCGCATCCTGAAGCGTCGCTGTAGGAGCCATCCTGACGATGACGGTAGAAATAGCCCGGTGCGGTAAGTGAAAAATTGGAGTCGTCGTTTTGTGCCGTATGATTATAGACAACATCCATGATAACCCCGATTCCGGCTTCGTGGAGCGCCTTTACCATCTGTTTCATTTCGAGGATACGTGTCGACGGATTAGCCGGATTGGTTGAATATGACCCTTCCGGGGCATTATAGTTCTGAGGGTCATAACCCCAGTTATAGCCGTTGGAAGGAAGCTGGGTTTCGTCAACGCTGTTATAGTCATATGACGGGAGGATATGCACATGCGTTATACCCAGTTCCTTCAAATGGTCGATTCCTGTTGCATCTCCGAGCGGGGAAACTGTGCCATCCTCGGTCAATGCCACGAATTTGCCTTTGTTTACAACGCCTGATGAGGGATGCATCGAGAAATCACGGTGGTGCATCTCATATATGACGGCATCGTTTATGTTTTTTACCACCGGCCCACGGTCGGCCGCCCAGCCTTCGGGGTTGGTTGATGCCATATCGATTATTGCCGCACGATGGCCGTTGACACCGACCGCTTTAGCCCAGATTCCCGGGGTTTCCTGCAACCACTTGCCATTTTGGAAAACGCTGAAGGTGTAAAATCGGCCATAAGGCACGGGGGTGATTTCCGCAGTCCATGTGCCCTGGGCGGCCTTGGTCATTGATATTTCCTGTAACGGATTCCCTCCGCGTGCGTCAGCATAAATCCGCAACCTGACTTCCTTCGCCTCCGGCGACCAAAGCCGGAAGCGTGCAGTGCCGTCGGCAATGTCCAGTTCCAAATCATTGCCTTCATAAGCCCCGATAACCCGCTCATACAAAGGTAAAGTTTCC
>OFHM01002357.1_pt1 | contig 10827 bp, 9 predicted proteins | sample 1521311 | NCBI WGS metagenome assembly OFHM01 (sample SAMEA3504083, study PRJEB24116) | mouse gut metagenome | biome: mouse gut; feature: mouse-associated habitat; material: faeces | place: Denmark | collected 2011 | reverse complement strand
AAATGAAGTATGCTATAGTAATTTTTGCTTAAAAGCGTCTGTTTTTGTTACTTTTATATACAAATTGTGCCGTTTATTTGTTTTTCCGATGAATACATTTCGTTATTGTAATAATAGAGAGCTGTGCAAAAAGGCATACTTTTTTTCACAGCCTGTTGCTACTTGTCAAAGACGTATTGATTCTTTCCATGCTTTGTTGAAATGACAGCATTCTCACTCTGATAGATACAGTATTTCGGGGCATTTTGATTCAGGAATGCAGTTAGATCAACAAACAATGGAAGGAACCGACGTATTCATCATTTTTCATTACTTTTTCTCGGTCTGCCCCGTTTCCCATGCCCTAAGTCATGGAGAATGACACTCTTTAACTTGCCCTCTACGCTTTGGGTACTCGTAGATGAAAAATGTACCTCGACTAAGTAGGGCGTCTCATCAATCTTCTTTTGCAGACAGGGCGTTAACCGCCCTGTGGTGTTAGTTTTAATATTGTCGCTCATGTTGCTCCTTTTGGGCGCAAAAAAAGACGCATGGTTCACAATTTACTGTTCCATACGCCTTTACGCTACTACTTTGTTTTTAAATTGTTTTGCCGATTACGCTAACTGCATAATCTCAGCTTCAAGCTTCTTTAATTCATCAAATGCCAATGCTGGAATGCAATCCGCAATTTCATCAAGTGACATGTTATCTTCTCGTCATTCTGTAAAAGGCTCTGCATACGCTCCTTTCAATCGGGGTACTTCGGCTGTCCTTATGCTCTTTATCATATCGCATTTTTGCAAGTCCTTTGAGTGACTGGCTCTCCTACGGATATTCCGAATGACGTTAGAGGGTTTTGGCCCTTATCAGATTGCGGTACAGCTATCCAGTGAACATATCTCCGTACCTGCCTGCCACCAAGCGCAGTTGGGCGTGGGATTGTGGCAGAACAGATTTTACAAGATACATTAAAGAAAAAATTGTATCCCTTCACCCATTTATCGTTCCCACCCAATCTACCCCGCCAAATCCCCACCCCGCCTCTCATTTACCCACTTCATAAAAGTATGGCTGCTGATCCCAAGTCTCCTGCCCGCAGCGCGGGCCGAGCATCCGCCCTCCGCCCATTGCACATAAACCTCCTCAAACTCCGGCCCCGCCTCCTTGGGTTTCCGTCCAAACTTCACTCCTCTTTCCTTCGCAGCACGTATCCCCTCTTCCTGACGCTGGCGGATATTGGTACGCTCCGTCTCCGCCATATATGACATTAGCGTCAACATAAGCTGTGCAACCACACGCCCCATCAAATCTTTACTTAAGTCCCCAAAAAGGGGGATATCCAAAATGATAATTCCCACCTGCTTCTCCACGGTAATCAAACGCCATTGTTCTAAAATTTCATCAAAATTGCGCCCAAGCCTGTCCAGACTTTTAATGACAAATGTGTCACCTTTTTGCAGTTTACTGATCACCTGTTTATAACCGGGACGGTCAAAGTCCTTTCCTGACTGCCTGTCCGAGTACACATTTCCCTCCGGAATCCCGCATTCTCTCATTGCGATCCATTGCCGGTCTTCGTTCTGTTCCTTTGTGGATACCCGGATATAACCGTATACTCTTCCCTCTTCGCTACTCCTCATGATGGTTTCATTTGTCATCTCTGTCATAAGGCTTCCTCCTTCGTATAAGAAATTACCGTATCCCTCTCATTTTATAGGAAACCTCTGTCGGAAAAAAGACCGTCCAAGGCTTGACTTTCCCCGGAATGTCCAGTATAAAAGAAGTAGATCGATTTTACAGAAAGGAACTGTTTTTTATGAAAAAAAGATTCTCTCAATTTCTCCTCTGTCTGCTGCTGACGCTTTTGTTCTGCCCTTCGCTCCATCCTGAGGCAGCCTCCGAAAACGACAGAAAACAGATGGACGTTCTCTTTCTGCATGACACCCACTCTCATCTGAACAGTTTTCTCACGGTGGAAGACGGGCAGGATGTTACATTGGGCGGATTTGCCAAAATGCAGACTCTGATCAACCGGATCAAAGGAGAAAATCCCGACGCACTGATCCTGGACGCGGGAGACTTTTCCATGGGCACATTAGTGCAGACCATCTTTCACACAGATGCCCCGGAGCTTCGGATGCTGGGCGCCCTAGGATGTGATGTCACCACGCTGGGCAATCATGAATTTGACTATCGTTCTGCCGGACTGGCCGGCGCGTTGAACGCTGCCGTCGCAAGCAAGGAGCCTGTGCCCGCCATGGTATTGTGTAATATCGACTGGGAAAGTATGGAGGCGGATGGCCTTACCCCTGACCAGCAGCTATTGAAGGATGCTTTTACCTCTTATGGAATGCAGGATTATACCGTTTTGACAAAAGGAGACGTCCGCATCGCCGTACTTGGGGTATTCGGCGAGGATTCCCTGGCCTGCGCCCCTACCTGCGTGCTGAAATTCCGGGATATATCGGAAGCTGCTGCCGAGACTGTAAAAGAGATTCGGGAAAAGGAAACTGTAGATATGATCGTCTGTGTCTCCCACAGCGGAACCAGCGAAGACGAAAGTAAATCAGAGGATGAACAGCTGGCCAAGGCTGTCCCTGAGATAGACCTGATCATCAGCGGCCACACCCATACCACCTTGTCTCAGCCCATCCTCCAGGGCAATACCTACATCGTATCCTGCGGCTCTTACGCCCGAAATCTGGGCAGCCTGTCCATGTCGCAGAATCGGGAAGGGCGCTGGGAAATGGATTCTTATGAACTGATTCCCATCACGGAAGAGCTCCCTTCCGACGAAGCCGCTCAGGAGAAAATAGACAGCCTGATGGAAAAAGTAAACCTGACCTATCTGTCCGGGTTCGGCTACACGGCAGACCAGGTATTGGCCCAAAATACCGTAGATTTCTCTACTTCCGACGATTTATACGATACGCACACCGAACACAATCTGGGCAGCCTTCTGGCCGATGCCTTTGCCTATACGGTGAACCATGCGGAAACGTCGGATTCCCACCCTGTTGATGTGGCTATCGTCCCCTCCGGCTGTGTCCGTGATACCTTTGCCACAGGAGAGATCACTGTGGAAGATGTCTTCAACGCCTATTCCTTAGGAATCGGGGCTGACGGCATCCCGGGTTATCCCCTGATCAGTATCTATCTCACGGGAGCCGAGCTGAAAACCGGCGCCGAAATCGATGCCTCTGTGTCGGACTTCATGCCCTCTGCCCGGCTCTACTTAAGCGGTTGCAATTTTACCTTCAATCCGCACCGGTTGATTCTGAACAAAGTGACTGACTGCTATCTGACAGATGAAAACGGGGATCGTACAGAAATAGAGGATGACCGCCTTTACCGCATTGTGTGCGATCTTTACAGCGGGCAGATGCTGGGCGCCGTGACTGATGTCTCTTATGGGATCCTGTCCGTCCAGCCCAAATTTGAAGACGGTACGCCCATCGAAAATATTGAAGATGCCATCATCACCGAAGACGGCAGAGAAATCAAAGCCTGGGCTGCAATTGCCGGTTACCTGGACGCATTGGAGGATACGGATGGGGACGGGATCTCCAATATACCGTCCTCCTATGCCGCAGCCCAGGGACGGAAAGTCGTAGAGGAAAGTAAAAAACTGGGAGACCTGGTAAAAAATCCCAACCGTTTCACATTTATCATTGGAGGCGTCTTACTGGCAGCAATCATATTGCTCCTTTTACTCATTCTCTTAATTATAAAAATGGCCCGGAAAATAGTCCGGAAATTATCAAAAGGCTGACAGGTCTCTCCATTGACCCATTGTCCCCATAAGCTTAAATTCCGGGAGCTTTTAAAAAGGACGCCCGCTGTACCGCCCCTGTTCCGAACCGCTCCCGGATGCTGTCCATAGCCCTGTCCAGTCTCTCCTGCCTCTCATAATCCATATCGTCAAACAGGGACAGCTGCCGGTTGTCCCCGTTTTTCGTCACCTTGCCGGTCTGTACGCCCAGGAGCCGGATGGGTGTACCGTCCCACAATTCATCGAAAAGCCTGCCTGCAGCCCTGTAGATCTCATCTGTAATATTAGTGGCATGCTCCAATACACACTGATGAGAGCTCCTGGTCAGATCAAAGAAACGAATGGTCACGGATACCATCTCTATCCATACTCCGTCCATCCGCAGACGCCTGCCCACGGATTCAGACAGGGAGAGCAGAACCCTTTTGGCCTCTTCTCTATCTGTCACATCATAAGCAAGAGTCACAGAATTCCCATAGCATTTATTATCCTGTGCCTCCGATTCTACCGGCGAGGAATCTCTGCCGTTGGCATAGTTCCAGAGAGCCTCTCCATGCTTCTTCAAATGCGCCTTCAAGACTCCCGGATCGCTCCGGGCCAAATCTCCGATGGTATTGATTCCCATCTGCTTCAGCTTCTCCTCCGACGCTCTTCCCACCAGAAACAGCTCCCTTACCGGCAGCGGCCACATCTTCTCCCTGATTTCATCCGGAAACAGCGTATGTACCTTGTCCGGCTTCTCAAATTCCCCCGCCATCTTCGCCAGCAGCTTATTGCTGGAAATCCCTATATTCACCGTAAACCCCAGCGTATCACGTATCTCCGCCTTCAGCTTATGGGCAGCTTCCAGCGGCTCCCCGAACAGGAGCCTGGTTCCGGTCATATCCGCAAATGCCTCATCGATGCTGTACTGCTCCACAGTATCGGAATATTTCTGCAGAATCTCCATAAATGCCCTGGAATATTCCTCATATAATTGCCGATTGGGCTTAACCAGAGACAGATTTGGGCACTTCCGCAGAGCATCCACAATAGGCTCTCCGGTGCGCACATCATACTTTTTCGCCGGAATAGATTTGGCCAGAATGACCCCGTGACGCTGAGCAATATCCCCGCCCACTGCTGAGGGAATCGTTCGAAGATCCAACTTTTCCCCCAGACAGCGCAGCCGGTACACTGCCTCCCACGATAGAAACGCACTGTTCACATCGATATGAAATATAACCCTGTCGCTCATATGCCTCCTGTTCCGCCATCTTCCCAAGGCATCCGCCCTCATGCTGATACATAACATGATACCAGAACATTTGTTCTTTGTAAATAGCCTGTACGACCTTAATTTGAAACAGTAAAAACCTTCTCGAAATTCCCACCCATACACCTGTCAGGGCCTGCCGTTTACCGGCTCCCCATAGTACACCTTCCCTACTTCCTCAATACGGAACTTCCCTTTTTCCAGAGAAAGTATGCACGCTGCACAATTGGGCAGGCTTATCTCCCAAAACGTGTCCATCGGATACTGTGAAATCGTCCCCAGCAGGCATCGGTTAAACGCACCATGCGCTGCGATCAATACATTCCCGCAGCTACCTTCCAGCGGAAGAATCTTTTCCTGCAGAAATGAGGCCGCCCGTTCCATGACTTCCTGAAAGGACTCTGCTCCTTCAGGGGGCACATAACTTTCCGGCTTCCGAAAAAAATCGTGAAGCGGATGGGACAGATCTTTTTTCGGAAGATCATAACTGCTCCCCTCGTAACTGCCAAAATTCATTTCCACCAGCCTCTCGTCTGTCTGCACCGGAATGTCCCTTGTCCCGATAATGATTTGCGCTGTTTCCAGCGCCCGCTCCAGAGGAGAACTGAATGCTCTGTCAAATGCAACCTCTTCCAAAGCTTTCGCGGTTATCCTCGCCAGCTCCCTGCCGAATTCATTCAGCGGAATATCGCTCCTGCCCTGTAGGCGATGCCCTTTATTCCACCCTGTCTCACCATGTCTGAATAAATATATTTTCATCTTTTTATCCGCTTCTTCCTGTTATTTTTACGATTCTGCCATGATTTGGATGTTGCCGCTGTCCCTCTTTCTGACTAATGCCATAAAGCGACTCATAGTATCACTCTTCTCAAAACTGAATACTTCGTCGCAGTTCTTCTGCGGCGCGGCGTTTCGGTAAAAAATTCGAACCACATAGGACACATAACTGACACGTACCCTGCCGCTGCGTACCTGGCCTGATATGGTAGCAGTTTCGATTTTCCCCACTCTTTCCGCATCCACGATTGTTACCAGCCCATTCCATTTCAGACAGATCCAATACCGGCTTCCCACCACACCCTGAAGCATGGAATCCTTTTTCTTCTCCCGAAATGTCCATTCCTTCCCGGCCTGCAAAATGTCCTCTGCAAATGCCTCCTGCCCGGCGGAAGACGGGAATTTCTTCACGATTTTCTTCGAGAATTTTTTCAGGATCTTATCCGGTTTGGACTGACCTTTCTGCCCCAGCCAGAACATCAGACCGATGATTTCTCCCAACAACAGCCCCAACGGTATATAAAATGAAACAATTCTCTGTGTAGGTACTTTTACAAAATACCCGATGACTGCCAATATCACTATACTGCATACCACTGACAGATAGGCCAAACGGCGCGCTCTGTTCAGGCTGTACTCACACCATTCCTCCACCCATTCTCTCTGTACGGCATAAAATTCTCCCATCCTGCCTGATACCGGTAAAGCGCGCTCTCCTGCCGGCTTCCTGCCGCCTGTAAAAAGACCTGCCACCCGAACAACCGCCAACAGAAGGCTTAAGCCTGCCGCTAATATACAGATCCATATATCCGCCATTTCCAGACCGTTCACCACACCGGTTTTCAGATAATACCAGTCTTCCTGCAACGCATTCTGGTCCAATGCCCGGCACATCTCTTCCATAACCTGACCGTGTTCATCCCCGAAATAAGCCTCCCTGTACACCGCATCCTCCTGGAAATCACGGTACAGTCCGATTACTTCACTTTCCCCCAATGCAGAAAAAACATGTTCCAGCATTTCCTCCCCCATAGGTTCCACAGTACCCTGCGCAGTAAAAGGAGCCATATCCTTTCCCGCTCTCAGTTCCACTGCCAGATGCAGATTCCACATAAGGTCTTTCAGCCCCGCATTCTCTCTGTCCGAAACTACAATATAAAGGAATGCCTGCCGATCTTCATCATATACTGCATATCCGATTGTCCGCACTCGATCCGGATCCCCCGAATAATACTCCTCAATGTACGAGCCAACCGGATATGCCGCCTCATACGATATGTATTTACCTTCTGCCTGGGCAAAACTCTCCCCCTCTGCGAGTACCTCGGCCCCGTCCAGTACCTTCCTGAAAGAATCTCCGGCAATCATCCAGCATCCGACAACACTTGCTATCAAGCATAATGTTATCAGAATATTTAACAGCTTTTTCATATCTTTCTCCTTATATTATGATAATATCTTTTTCTCACAAACTTTATTATATAAAAACGGCCGAAAAATTTCAACTGATTCCATCCTGATCTTTTCCTTTTGCGTATCCTGTTGTACGGTATTTTTGTAACCAAAGTTCTAAATTTACAAAGGAGGATTTTTATGAATGAACTTTCCAAAAAACTAAGATGGCTACGCTCCCAGAAAGGTATCTCGCAGAAAGAGCTTGCCCGTTTTCTACACTGTTCCCCGAGCACTGTCTCTAACTATGAAAATGCCGTATATGCCCCGGGACTGGATATACTGGTACTGCTGGCAGATTTTTATGAGGTTTCAGTGGATTATCTTCTGGGCCGCACCTTTTATCCTTATCCCACCGAGCTGCAGCACAAAACAATCTATGGGCAATATACGCTCAGCCAGTTTTTATGTCTTCTGGAGCATTTGACCGAAAAGGACAAACGCTTTCTTGCCTATGGATTCCGCCTTCTGGAAAAGCTGCCGAATCCTAAACAGCAATCCTGACATTCCGTATTGAGGCTGCCTCGTTCGCTAACGGGCCGCCAGACGCTCCCCCTTCATTTCGAAGCCCCGGGAATATTCCCAATAATTTCGGGGCTTCGCCTCAACTATCCCGAAAAGGACTATAATTGTAGAATATACTAATGCGGTTTCTTAACGCGAAAAAAGAACCGTCCCCAAGGCTCCCAGGTCCTCAAAAACAGTTCTTCCAACTGCGCCGCCAGGGGCTCGAACCCTGGACACCCTGATTAAGAGTCAGGTGCTCTACCAACTGAGCTAGCGGCGCATCTCTTATGTGTACCTCTATCTTGTGCCTGTTCTCTGTCTCAAGCACAAGATAGATTATATTACATTATTCTTATAAATGCAAGTGTTTTTTCAATAATTTTTTAAATTTTTTTAAGTTTTTCTAATTTTCCATCTCTCTATACAGCGTCAGGCTCACAAACCCGTCTTCTATCACCGTCTCTGCCTTATCCACCATCATCCCCACCAGAAGCAATTCACTGGTTTCTCCATAATTGCCGGAACCGGCCAATTCCCAGTAAATGTCCTCGATACCGTCATTTTTCTGCTCGTTCAGAGCTTTCAGCGCCTGCAGCTGCCCCTTCTCTTCCGGAAGATAGTTTCCGCGGAATGTGATCACTTCCTGATTTCCTTTCTTCTCCACGCTGAAGTCAATCTTGTCCGCTCCTACTGACAGAAAAAACATTGTCAGTTCCGCCACGACCTTTGCCGTTTTCCTTTGTTCGTCAAACATTTTCACTTTTCCTCTTTCTACCCTTATATTCTAACATGAAACTTTCCAGTCCGGGTACCATTATAATTGCCACCCAGCCCGCACTAAATCCGTTATTATACAAATTTAATCCCCCGTACATTTGAGAAGTACAAGTTACAATGGCCACATGGAGCATTCCTGCCACGATTCCCGCCAAAACGCCGAAGCGTCCGGCAATCGGCGCCAGCCCCACTGCAAAAATCGCGGCAAGCTGCAATCCGGGCATCGTCGGCGTGAACTGATTCAGAAATGTGGAAAGAAATACCCCGCACAACACAGGCAGGTAATTTTTCACATGTGCGCCGAATGCCGCGAATCCATATGCCGTCAGAATCGCCCCCACTACCGGCCCTGACAAATCCCCTCCAACCAGTAGGATATAGGTCTCACATACAGCGCCCACCAGTGCCATATTCATCAAAGTACTTCCGACACCTTCCATCAAGATAAAGTCCGCCACCGCCCTGCCGGGATGTTTCCATATCTTTCGGATTCCCGTCAGATTTCCTTTCGTCAGATACAATCCAAATAAAAAAGTCAGCAGGAAATAACCGTACAGCCCCAACACAATCCAAAGCGGCCTGCCTTCCCTCCAGATCATAACAGACTCACTTTCCAGGCCGAAGGACTTCAAAATACAGACCATCACAAAGGCCAGCACACCCGCAGAAAATCCGACGTTGAACAGGCTGAATCCTTTGTGCATGGAAGCCGTATGTACAGAAAGCACAGGTAATATAAATCCGATGAGGATACCCGTCAGCGTTGCTATGGCCAGATTGATCCTCCTGTCAAACGGCAGCAGATAGATCAGCTCCGTCAGGTCCGTTTTGCTGTCTTGCCACGTAAGCCTAACCGCAGGCAACGGATCATCGGACACTTTTTTCTCATATTCCAAGGCCTCCAACTCTTCTTTCAGATAAACCGATAACATATCATTGGCCAGTAATTTCGCCACCTTGAAATCGGCATTGGTAGAAAACGTGGGATCACGCTCATAATGGAATGATTCGAGATACAAAGCAGTATCGGTTCTGTTGCGTAGGTAATACAACGAATCCAAGTGCGTCATGCCGGAGCGATAGTAACGTACGAAGGTCGGTATAACGGCCGATTGCCTTGATTTCGTCTATCTGTTATCCATGTAAATTAGATACGAAGTGATTATTAAGCGGAATAAAAATGCTCTCATTGCAAGAGCTAAAAGAGAGATTTGGATACCGGGGAAATGAAGTGATTCTGAACACTTGACAGCCCCCCATTGCCTAATTTAGCGTAAAGAAGTAATTATCAAAGAAATATCAAAGACGCGAATGAGTGAGCGCAAATGCAAATCCATTTGCAATTTGCCGAACGAGAGGATCTTCGGCAAAGCCAAAGATACGAAGAAAATCCGAGAGCGATGCACCGGTAAAGCAAATAATGTTAAAGTGCGGTAAATCAGAATTTGACGGTTTCGTTCGGCCGTAGGCTTCGCAAAGGGTAAAAAAACGAAAAAGAGTCCCGAATCCGAATATGGGACGACTGAATGCTACTTATCCGTTGCCCTTTTCAAGGGTCGGATAACGCCCGTTTCGCCTACCGTCGGCCGCCCGATTCGATCGCTGTCTCGCTGCGCTGTCGCTTCTCCTCGCATCCCGATTACAAAAGTAGCTATAATTTCGGTTCGGGAGTAAAAAGACAGGGGCAAAGCGCCGAGTGAGGTTTTTGTTTCTATATATTGATACACATCATATCCCGCGAACTCGACCTGCCTATTTCTCGCAAGAGAAAATCGCCTTGGTACTCGACAAAGCCGTCGGGATTACCAAGCGTACCCTTGCGGCAGATGAGCCTGTGAAATCGTCCGGCTTCGATTCTTTCGTCATGAAAGACATTCCGTTTCGGCTCTTTTACTATCTATGTCTATCCCACCTGTATTTCCTCGATGTTGACCAATTTATTGGCGATGGCGTAAATCGTCAGGCCTGCGGTCGTGTGAATCTGTAACTTATTTGAGATATTCCGGCGATGCGTGGTGACTGTATGCACCGAAAGATACAGCTCCTCGGCAATCTCCTTGTTACTCATCCCTTTCGTCACGCAGGCGACAATATCCTTCTCCCTATCGCTGAGCGTCTCCAATTTGTCTTTCTTGTCCGGAGCGTCCTGGTCGGTCTTGTCCGCATAGGCTGTTGCTCCCTTTTCCCGTAACTGCTGTTCGATGAGCTTGACGGCAGGAACAAACAGTTTGTCTTCGATCATGCAGTGCGATGTCAAATCCTGCTCGCACGAAATGATTTCCAGCAAAGCCGCATTCAGCAAGTA
>OFHM01002355.1_pt1 | contig 10828 bp, 10 predicted proteins | sample 1521311 | NCBI WGS metagenome assembly OFHM01 (sample SAMEA3504083, study PRJEB24116) | mouse gut metagenome | biome: mouse gut; feature: mouse-associated habitat; material: faeces | place: Denmark | collected 2011 | reverse complement strand
GTACATGGTGTCGAACATATCGTCAATTAACTCCCTTGTGCGGGGCGTCATTTCCTTTACTTCCTTGCAGATTTTGTTTAATACCGGGTCTCCCATTTCTCTTACGTTTCTGATTGCCATTATTATACTGTCCTTTCTATTCCAGTTCCGCAGATGCTGCGTCTGCTGTTTTCCAGTTCCGCAGATGCTGCGTCTGCTGTTTTCCTGCTATATTTTTAATAACTGTCCATTGGATTAAAATCAAACTGCACGCTTTCCTCTCCTGGCGTGAGCGTTCCCAGATACTGCTCTATTTTATCCTTAATTCCTGTCAGTTGTCTATAGTCAGCCGATTTGCAGTAGATGACAAACCGGTAAACATCGTTAATTTTCCCGATGGACGCCCGGGCCGGGCCGATTATCCTCAAACCCGCCGGGGCGCAAGCCGTTCCGCCGCCTTTGGCGGCCTGCTCCTTTTCACCCAAAGCCCTTGCCGCTTTTGCGATTCTCTCCGCCAGACTTTCGCCTCTTTTTTCATCGGGAGAAGTCACCAAACCCGCCATCATGTGCGCCGCCGGAGGATAGCCGGCAAGCTCTCTGTATGAAATTTCTTCCTTATAAAATGCCTGATAATCCTGCTCCGCCGCGCGGATGATGCTGTAATGCTCCGGCCGGTAGGTCTGGATAACCACCTCTCCCGGCTTATCACCCCGGCCGGCGCGGCCGGCGGCCTGCACAAGAAGCTGGAACGTCCGCTCGCCGGAACGGTAGTCGCTGTCATTTAGGGATAAATCCGCCGCAAGCACGCCTACCAGCGTCACATTGGGAAAATCATGCCCTTTTACAATCATCTGCGTTCCCACCAGAACATCCGCCTCCCCCGAGGAAAAAGCGGTGAGTATCTTTTCATAGCTGTCCTTTGTCCCTGTGGTATCCTTATCCATCCGAAGCACCGAAATCCCGGGAAATCGTTTGCGGAGCTGTTCCTCTATCTGCTGGGTTCCCGCCTTGAACCCCAGAAGATAGGGCGATGTACAGGACGGGCACTTAGCCGGTTTGGCCGTCTCATATCCGCAGTAGTGGCACACCAGCCGCTCGCCCATATGGTGGGATAGGGAGACGTCGCAGTGGGGGCACTTCATCACATAACCGCAGGAACGGCAGGACACAAATCCGGACAGCCCCCGGCGGTTTAAAAAAAGCATCATCTGCTGCCCCTGCTGCAGCCGCTTTTGCATGGCATCTTTTAACTTCCGGCTGAAAATACTCCGGTTCCCCTCTTTTAATTCTGTCCTCAGATCTACAATATGCACCAGGGGCAGCACTGCCTCCTTGACCCGCCTGGTCAGACGGTACAGACCATAAGTCCCCTCTGCAGCATGCTGATAACTCTCCACAGACGGTGTCGCACTGCCCAGGACCACGGAGGCACCACACAGATTTCCCCGGAAAACCGCCGCTTCTCTGGCATGATACCGGGGTACTGTCTCACTTTTATAAGAACTTTCATGTTCCTCATCCAGGATGACCATGCCAATCCGGGAAAAGGGAGCAAATAATGCGGATCTGGGACCGATGATCACATCAATATCCCCATCCTTGGCCCGCAGAAACTGATCGTACCGCTCGCCCTCCGACAGACGGGAATGCATCACCGACACCCGGTCTCCGAATCGTTCATGGAACCGGCGGACCGTCTGAAACGTCAGAGCAATCTCCGGAATCAGGACCACCGCCTGCTTTCCTTCCCCGATGACCCGGGCGATCAGTTCCATGTACACTTCCGTCTTGCCGCTTCCCGTTACCCCGTGGAGCAGATACGTCTTTTGTATGCCCTTTCGCATCTGTCCGATCACCGTATCGCAGACGCTGCGCTGTACTTCGTTTAACTCTGCGGGAGGCTTTCCTGTCATCTGCCGGAACTGCCCCGCCGGATTACGGTATTCCCTCTCCCGCAGGATTTTGATCACCTGCATCTCTTCCAGCGCCCGCAGCACAGACGCGGTGATATTTAATTTCTGCGTAACCACCTCATAGGAAATCTGCGGATAGCGCAGCAACTCTTCCAAAAGCCTTGCGCGTGCCGTATTGTGCTTTCGGAGAAAAAGCGAAAGCTGCTCTTTTGCCGCCTGCTCTTCCATGCAAAGACATACGATACGCTTTTCTTTCGCCCTGCTTTTTTGTTTTACCGGGATCACGGTTTTCAGCGCCTGATTCATCGTTCCACCGTAATTTCTGCGCATCCATGCCGCCAGGGCAATCATCTGCGTTTCGATGGGCACGCTGCTTTTTGCAACGGAAGAAATCTCTTTGATCTTATCCGCATCGTAATCGGGGCTTGGCCTCACTTCAATGACATAGCCGCGAATGCTGCGGTTCCCCTTTCCGAACGGAACGGTAACCTGCACGCCGGGATAGATCTGCTCTTTCATATCTTCCGGTATCCGATAGCAAAACGTACGGTCCAATTTTTCATGGGAAATATCTATAATTATGCTGGCGTACATCCAATCACCATTTACTTTCTGCTCAAAGCGCACACGATGCCGTTACGCCTTTGGGCTGTCTTTGCCAAGCTCCTGCAGCACTTCCGCGATCAGGGTTCTCTCATCCATCGGATATTTTTTTCCTTTGATCTCCTGGTAATCTTCATGCCCTTTTCCCGCCAAAACAATGACGTCGCCCGGCTCTCCGTGGGCGATTGCGTACCGGATGGCTTCTTTTCTGTCTATGATCTCGATATAGGTTCCGTCCGTCTTTTGGATTCCGGTTTTAATATCGTCAATGATCGCCTGAGGTTCTTCAAACCGCGGATTATCCGAGGTGATAATCGTCAGGTCTGCCAGCTGCCCGGAGACCTCTCCCATTTCAAAACGCCTTGCCCGTGCACGGTTGCCGCCGCAGCCAAAGACGCAGACCAGCCGTCTGGGCTTATATTCTTTCAGCGTCGTAAGCAGGCTGTTTAAACTCATCGCATTGTGTGCGTAATCGATCATCAGCGTAAAGGCGTCGGATACCTGAACCATTTCAATCCTGCCCTTTGTCTTTGCCGCCCGCAGCGCCCGTTTCATCACTTCTGTCTCAACCTGAAAGTGCCGGCAGACAGCGATTGCCGTCAAGGAATTGTACACGCTGAATTTGCCCGGCACATGGACTTCCACGTCAAAATCCAGAGTTCCGGATACATGATAGGAAACGCCAAGACAGCCCGGTTTGTGCAATAACGTGACGTCTTTTGCATAAAGATCGGCGTGTTCGGACAGCCCAAACGTCTCCACCCGGCAGGTATGCCCGGCTAAAATTTCCCCGCAGTGCACATCGTCTGCGTTTAAAATACCGATCCTGCACTGACGGAACAGCAGAGATTTGCATGCCAGATATTCTTCAAACGACGCGTGTTCCTTCGGTCCGATATGATCCGGTTCAAGATTCGTAAAAATTCCTAACTCAAATAAGAATCCCGCCGTCCTGTGCATCAAAAGTCCCTGGGAAGAAACCTCCATCACACAGCAGTCGCATCCCATATCCGCCATCTTTCTGAAATATTTCTGGACAAGATAAGATTCTGGCGTCGTATTTGCCGACGGAATCACGGTTTCGCCGATGATCGTCTCGATCGTACCGATCAGCCCGACGCGGTAACCGGCGCCCTCCAGAATGGATTTTACCATATAAGTCGTCGTCGTCTTTCCTTTTGTTCCGGTGATTCCGATGACTTTGATCGTTTCCGCCGGATAATCAAAATAAGCTGCCGAAAGCAATGCCAGCGTATATCTGGTATCTTTCACACGGATCACGGTAATATCTTCCGGAACGTCTGTCTCTTCCGATACGACAAGCGCGCACGCGCCCGTCTTTGCCGCCTGCGCCGCAAAATCATGCCCGTCGACAGTCGTCCCTTTAATACAGACAAACAGGCAGTCGTTTTTCACCTTTCTGGAGTCGTAAATGACGTCCGAAACCTGCCGATTGAGATCGCCCTGCAGGCATTCGTATTCCATGCGCTCCAACAGCTGCTTCAAATTTTTCATACCGCACCTCATTTCTCCCGTAAAACTGCATTTGTACATTATATGATAAAAATTTAAAATTTACAAGTGGGGTAAAATTTGAAATTTTTCCAAGCACAGAAAATGCAGCGACAGCAGCCCTGCAATTATAAAAAAGCCCATATCTTTTTCATCTTTAAACCTCTCTGCCCACTGCAGCGTGTCTCCAAATCTCCTGCCAAATACTCCTTATAAATCTCCAATGCTTCGGGAATATTAATCTGCGCCGGACAGCTCTTACTGCACATTCCGCACGCTTTACCTAATCGGATTCTATGTGTTATTTCCATTCTGGTTTCTTTCATTTTCCCCACTGCCTCTTTCTTCCCATCCTCATCTGTCCTAATCGATCACCTGAAATTTTGTCCGCTTACGGCTGCGGTAACGACCCAGGATCAATGCCTACTTGCAGACATCGACAGGCAGGCACAGGAACGCTTTGAAAGGCTCATAGAGGGTATGAAGCAGGCGCAGGGCATTACGTCCTGTCGTTTATATTTTAAGACTTCGCTGAAATTGTAAAAAGTCTAAAAAGCGATTCACCGCCAAAGAAGCAATTTTTTTGTTCCGCAATGCAAGACCGATATTACGATATGCGGAAAGAAAGGTCCATGTTGTCTTTGATAAAGCAGTTTTGGAAGAAGAATGGTATGGGGCAGCGATGGCACTACTACTAGCTATCTGAAAGTGCAGACAGGCGATAGTCCGTATTATCTGCTCATCTTCCTCATTTTGGACAACAGTCTTAATTCCTTTCGGTAAATAGTCCTCAGTGAAGTGATCTGTATGAATGATTCCTTTATCTTGCAGCCAAAGGTCAAGGAAAATCATCTGATTACCATAGCTTATTTTAAGTATTGCATTCAGATTTGAGGAGACAGACTATGATAAACAACACCATTCTTATGGAACAGCTAAACCAATACTACGATGCATGGCTGCAATATAATAACGTGTACGAAGAATGGGCAAAAGCACACGGGCTGTCCGTCAACTGCCTGTTAGTATTGTGCGCAATTTACGATAGCGGGAACGGCTGTACACAGAAAAAGATCAGCGGACAGTGGCTCATACCCAAACAGACAATCAATATGGTTTCCAAAGATTTGCAGCGCAAAGGGTTCGTGGAACTGTCCCCGCTGCCAGAGGATAAGAGGAATAAAATAATCCGTTTTACAAAGGAAGGAAAAGAATATGCGGACACCATCGTGAACGCGCTGCGGAAGGTGGAACTCTCTGTCATAGAGGAAATTGGCATGGAACGTATGCAGCAGCTAAACGATAGTATGGCTTTATTTGCAAAACTTTTCTGCAAAGCAGGAGGCATAAATGACAATGAAACAAACCCGTGATATCAGAATTTTCTTTCAATACGTCATCCCGTCCGTATTGTCTTTTGCCCTGTCGGGAGTCTACGCCATTGTGGACGGATTTTTTATCGGGAACAGCATAGGTGATCTTGGGCTTTCAGCCGTCAATATCGCTTACCCAATCGTTGGCGTAATCCAGGCGCTCGGCACAGGAATCGGAATGGGCGGTGCGATTTATTATTCCATTTATAAGGCAGAGAAAAAAGAAGATCAGGCAAAAAATTTTATAGCTGGCGCGTTGTGGGTGCTGATCATTTCAAGCGTCCTTGCAACAATCCTTGCTTTCCTTTTGAATGGCACGCTGTTACGATTGTTAGGTGCGGACAGTGAACTGCTTGCATTGGGAGAAGAATATATCGCTGTTATTGCTCTGGGAGCTTCCACGCAGGTGATTGGCACAGGGCTGGTGCCTTTTATCCGCAATCAGGGCGGCTCCTTCTACGCAATGGTTTCCATGATTGCAGGCTTTGCCACCAATATCTTTTTGGATTACCTGTTCGTATGGATATTAGGGCAGGGAGTTTCAGGTGCGGCATGGGCTACGGTCATCGGGCAAGGTGTTACCATGCTGACTGCGCTTGTCTGGTTACTGCGCAAAAAGCAGTTTACGATGAGCATTCCTTTTTCCAAATTTGGAAAGGCGGCTGCGTCCATACTGAAAATCGGGATCGCCCCCTTTGGTCTTACGATGTCCCCTAACATTTCGCTAACTATCATAAACCGTTTCTCCGTGTCCTATGGCGGAGAACAGGCAGTCGCTGTTTATGCCTGTATCGCTTATGCGATCTGTATTGTTTATCTGATATTACAGGGAGTAGGCGACGGAAGCCAGCCCCTGCTCAGCCAATATTATGGTGAAGGAAATTATGACAGGCTGAAAAGTACAAGAAAACTGGCGTATGTATTTGCCTTGTTCCTGTCCCTGGTTAGCTGTATCATCATGTATCTGACAAAGGGAAGCCTCGGCGCATTATTCGGGGCATCAGATGTTGTAAATGCGGAAATTGCCAAGATAATGCCTCTCTTTCTGGTTTCCGTTCCCTTTGTTGCGGTTCTCCGTATCACAACCGCAAGTTTTTATGCCACAGAAAAAAGTGTGTTCTCCTATGTTTTGACTTTTATGGAACCGCTGCTTATGTTCGTGCTTATGCTTATTCTGCCGCCTTTGTTCGGCGGGCAGATCATGATTTGGTGGAGCACGGTTTTTGCACGGATTCTATCAGCAGTGTCAGCATTTATCCTGAAGCGCCATGTAGATAAAAGGGGATAGCCATCATCTGTTTTTCTCAATATCCTGCCAATTAGCGTTGCGCAGGATTTTTGCATTTTCGCCTGTAAGCGCTTTAGCGGCTTCTTCATCTCCCTGTAACTGGTACAGCATCCACGCCGTCATATAGCCGTCAGTTTTCATCTGCATTTCCTCATGCTCTGCTCCTGCAACCCTTGCACGGAGTTTAAATACATTGTTCGGCATGGCATTGTAATTCTCAATCAGCGATGAAAGCGGAGCGACGCCAAACCACTCTGTGGCCGCGTCCGTTGCACCGGTATCGTCAGATATTCCGGCAGCGGCAGTCATAAACCACGGAATAGATATTTTTGAGGCATCATATCCACCCCACCTCTGCGCAAGGTAAGAATGCGCTGCACCGCCTTTTGAATATCCGGCAATTCCAATATTTTGAACATCAATTTTTTCATAAAATTTCTCAGGGAAAATCGGTAACTGGCATCCTTATCAATGTCAGAAACAGAAAAACCGCCCTTGAAATTTCTACCCCGTTCCTTACTTCAATGCAAGACTTCTGTTATTTTTTATCATACACAAGATAGTATATATTACGACTGCGAACTCTGTAATCGGCATAACCCACCATAGAAGTTTCGCGCCAAACAGCGCCGGAAGCACAAACACTAATACACCGCATAGAACCATGCCTCGTGCCATAGAAATGATCAATGCTGTTTTCGGCTGCATCACAGACTGGAAATAATAGGTTGCGAAAATGTTCAGCGGCAAAAGCAGATACGCAAGACCATAGATCTGCATAATACCGGGAGCAATCTGCAATACGCTGTCTGTTGGGGACATTATATATTTTTATTTTATATTTCTGCATAAATATAGTTTGCAAAAGCATTGCAACACGCACTAATTGCTTCAGTTGAAGGTTCGCCTCCTAAAAACTTTATTAAGCCAATATTCGCAAGGAAGAAGGTCATATTTTCATAAATTCCCTCTTTTAGCGCTGTAAGATTTGAAGCACATTTCCCTCTGGTATTCTAAATTTACGAACAGCTCTCACAGCATTTTCGGCATCGGCTTTGCCCCTTTCTTTTACAAAATAAGATACTTCTCCTTCCACTATTTTCTACATGCTGCCTTCCAGCCTTTTTCGTTCTTTTCGCCATATGAGGTTACATTTGAAATGCCTCTGCCACCAGTTTCAGGCTCTCCACAATAGGAAAATGCTGCAGGCAGTGGTTCTCGCACTGTTTACACCCGATACAGTCCTGTGGTTTCCCGTGGGTTGCCGTCAGATTTTCCGTATGTAGTGGCAAGCCCTGCCAACAGTCCAAACTGCTTCTGGTTATTATACAGGGAAAAATATTCCGGGATGGCAATCTTCTTCGGACAGCCGGAAGTACAATAGCGGCAGGCAGTACACGGAATGGCTATGCTGTCACCTATGATCTGAACAGTCTTTGCTATGGTCTCCCTTTCTCCTTCCGTCAAAGGCTGGAAATCCTTCATATAGCTGATATTTTCCTCCACCTGTTCCAGATCACTCATGCCGCTTAATACCACCATCACCTGATCCAGAGAGGCTGCAAAACGGATTCCCCAGGAAGCGTTCCCTGCATCTGGATTGGCTTCTTTCAAGATATCCTCTGCCGCTTCCGGCAGACGCACCAGAGCGCCGCCTTTTAACGGCTCCATAACCGTTACCTGCACGCCATGCTTTACGCAGACTTCATAGCATTTACGGGACTGTACACTTTCATTCTCCCAGTCTATGTAATTGAGCTGCAGCTGCACCAGTTCTGTTTCCGGGTGGTCAGTCAGGATACGGTCCAGCATATCCGCATCATCATGGTAAGAAAATCCGATATGCCGTATCTTTCCCTCTGCTTTTTTGCGTACCATAAACTCAAAACCTTTCTGCTCCTGTACCGCCCCATACACGGACCTTCCCATGGCATGAAGGAAGTAATAATCAAAATAATCTACCCGGCACCGCTCCAGTTGCTCGTCAAATATCCTCTCATAGTCCTCCGGTGTTTTCGTCATGAATACCGGCATCTTGGTGGTGATGGTATAGGAATCTCTCGGATAGCGTTTTGCTACCAGCTCGCCAAAGGCTTTCTCGCTGTTTCCTCCGTGATAGACATAGGCCGTATCGAAATAAGTAAATCCTGCATCCATGTATTTGTCTATCATGGCTTTTGTTTTTTCCAGATCCACACTCGACCGGTCCTCCGGATTCGTCTGCGGCAGACGCATCAGTCCAAAACCTAATTTCTTCATTTCAATATACACTCCTTTTCGCACTGCTATCTGTTAAATCCTCTGTGTCCATATACCCTGCATTTGTTCAACGCTTCTTCCAGCGAATGGAATTCTTCTTCTGTCAGTTCTACTTTGGAGGCATCCAGATTTTCAATGATGCGCTCCTTATTCTTCGATCCCGGAATCGGAACCACATTGGGATATTTATGCAGCATCCATGCCAGTGAGATCTGCGCGCTTGTGGCATTTTTCATATCCGCGTATTCCTTCAAAAGGTCAATGATCGGCTGGTTTCCGGCTATGTTTGCTTTCTGTAACTGCGGCACCCAGTTCCTGACGTCATCATGTAACTCGAATTTTGTTTCCGTTGTAATTTTTCCTGACAAAAGCCCGCTGGCAATGGGTGAAAAGGGAACCACTCCAATGCCATGCTCCATGCAGTAAGGAATCACTGCTTTCTCCATATCCCGTTCCACCATGGAATAGATATTCTGGATTGCGCTTAACGGTGTGACATTCTGCGCCCTATCAATGATGTCCACATCCACCTGAGACAGTCCCCATCCCCGGATCAGACCATCTTCTATCAGCAGGCCCATCGCTTCCGCAACATCCTCTATCCTTACGCCGCCGCTTGTCCTGTGAAGGTAATAAAGATCAACCATATCCGTTTGAAGCCGATCCATAGAATCCTCCAGATGCCTGCGGACTGCCCGGTATACAGAACCCTCTGACCTGACTTCCGAGCTGCCTAAAAACAGCTTTGTCGCAAACGCCACACCTTTACGCACATCCTTCAGGGCTTTCCCCACAATACATTCATTATGTCCGATTCCTGCCAGGTTCGGGCTGTAAATCTCCGCTGTATCAAACAGCGTACAACCGTGTCGGTATGCGTTTTGGATAGCTTCTATGCTGTACTGCTCTGGCGGAATTTTCCCATAGCCATGGGAAAACGCCATACAGCCCATGCCCACTTCCGATACTGTTAAATTTCCTAACTGTCTTGTTTTCATTTCTATTCTCCCTGCATCATGTCATTTTTATTGTTTAAAAAGCGCTTCCCTTTTAAAACACTGCCGCTTTCTTATCCCTGCGCTGCATCCTGCTCTGCTTTCAAAAAATCCCGGATATAAGAAACTGCCAAATTAAAATCTTCTCCCAGGCAGCCGTGGTCTGCTCCCTGGATCACATGGTATTCTACATGGTCTATGGTTTCCGCCAGTTTATCAGAATAAGAGACCGGCACGATAGAATCCCTGTCGCCATGTATCAAAAGAATATTTTTCCCATATTCCTTGATCCGTTCATAAGGTTCCTGATCCCAGATATCTACAAAATCCCGCTGCTTCACTTCTTTCAGAACGGCTTCCAGGGACATAATGACTGTGGGCATCTTTCCTTCTGTCCCGAAGGGAATATGAACAACTCAATATATATCCATTCCTTCCTTATCCACATGGATTTCTCTTATCTCATTTTTCCATGTCCATCTTTTCCTCCTGAAATTTTAATCCTGCAACCTTGTTCCGATGCCTTTTCCTTTACCTTTAAACACATGAAAGAATCTTCTTTCTGTATCAGTAACAATAACGGCTTCCACCGATTTCCTATGTATCATAATCCAAAAACTACTCTTGATTCCACACCATTCTGACAGCTTCTGTGGTTTATTCCACACATCTGATAAAAATGTGGCATAATATGCCAGGGTTTCTCTATGCTGATTCCCTTTGTCTTGAAACGCCAATAATACTCCCGTGTTGATTTTTTGACTTGAATGTATTATAATACAAGCGGGTACAACCCCACAAAATATAATTTCAAGAGTTGTATTGCAATTTCTCTCCATGCAGTGCAGCCTTCCAGGAGGTTTTATTATGGCAGCCGATAAAAAAGGAGACCTGCGGATTCAGAGG
>OFHM01002353.1_pt1 | contig 10838 bp, 10 predicted proteins | sample 1521311 | NCBI WGS metagenome assembly OFHM01 (sample SAMEA3504083, study PRJEB24116) | mouse gut metagenome | biome: mouse gut; feature: mouse-associated habitat; material: faeces | place: Denmark | collected 2011 | reverse complement strand
CCGACGAGGCACGGCTCGCCCAGGCCATCGACAACCTCATCGGCAACGCCGTCAAGTACGCGCGCGGTTCGGCTATCGATATCCAGGCCACGGCCGAGAACGGGCTGTACACGATAGCGGTGCGCGATTACGGGCCGGGCATTCCGCCTGAGGACCTGCCGTTTGCCACCGAGCGCTTCTATCGGGGCGCGAACGCGTCGGACAAGCCGGGTTCGGGGCTGGGGCTTTACATCTCGTCCTACCTGGCAGAACGCATGGGCGGTCGCCTACGCCTGGCCAATGCCCACCCGGGGCTCAAGGCCACCATAGAGCTTCCCCTCCTGCCCTGAGCCGCAAACCCTGTGGTCTTAATGATTCCTTAAGGGCCGTCTTTCTATGATGGGGCCGACGGCGCACAAGGGAAAGGACCAACCATGCGCGAAACCATACTCTCGACGCGAAAACTGTCGAAGACCTACGTTGCGGACGGCGTGCAGGCCCATGTCCTGGGAAGCGTCGGCCTCGAACTCTACCAGGGTGATTTCACCTCGATCATGGGCCCTTCGGGCTCGGGAAAATCCACGCTGCTCTACTGCCTCTCGGGCATGGATGCCCCCACCTCGGGCGAGGTCATCTTCGAAGGCGAGGACATCGCCCGCCTTGGGCAGGGCCGGCTCTCCGAGCTGAGGGCGCAGCGTTTCGGGTTCGTCTTCCAGGCGGCGAACCTCGTGAGCAACCTCACCCTGTACGAGAACATCGCCGTGCCCGGCTATCTGAAGCGGGGGCGCAGCGCTTCCGAGACGAAGCGCGCCACCGATGAGCTGGTTGCGCGCATGGGGCTGGCGCAAGTTGCCTCGCACCTTCCCAGCCAAGCGTCCGGCGGCCAGAAGCAGCGCTGCGCCGTGGCACGAGCGGTGGTGAACGAGCCGGCGATCGTGTTCGCCGACGAGCCTACCGGCGCCCTCAACCGCGCGAACAGCCTGGAGGTGCTCGACCTTCTGAGCGAGCTCAACCGCGACGGCATCAGCGTCCTCATGGTGACCCACGACGTGCGCAGCGCCGTCCGCGGCAACCGCGTGCTCTACTTCGAGGACGGCGGCATCCGCGGTGAGCTGGAGCTGGCGCCTTGGGACCCGGCGCTCTCCGGCGATGAAGCTTACGCTCGCGAGCGCGAGGCCATGGCGAGCGCCTGGCTTGCCTCGCTGTCCTGGTAGGGGGTGCGCCATGGAACCGTTGCGCACGCTTGTGCTCGCAGGGTTGCGGAAGGACAAAGGGACGTTCGTCGGCCTTGCGCTGCTCTTGTTCCTCGCCGCCTTCGCGCTGACGCTGACCACCAGCCTCTTCGCCGACCTCTCCGCGCGCGAGGAGGCCTTGCTCGACCAGGTTGCGGCGGGAGATGTTTTCGCCAATGACCTGATCGCGAACCTCACCGATGAGGACGTTCGCGAGATAGAGGCGCTTCCCGAAGTTGCCGAGGTGAAGGTGACCGAGGCTTTCGCCGCACCCACGCGCGTCGAAGATGCCCAGGGAAACGAGGTCGTGAAAACCGCACCGCCGTCGGCAAGCGCCTATGAGGCCTGGGGCTCGTCCCTCGACTTCAACGTCTTCGCCGATAACCTCTCGTCGTATCGCGACGATGAGAGAGGGCCGGCGGACGGCGAGGCCTACGTCCGCATTGCGGAGCGCACTCTGCACAACATACAGATAGGCGACTACCTGGTGCTCGATATCGGCGGACGGGAGACCTCTCTGCGCGTTGCGGCGTTTTATGAAGATCCGCAGCTCGGGACGCCCTTCATGGAGATGAAGCGTTACCTGCTGTCTTCCGGAACCTTCGATGAGCTGTTGGCGGAAGTTGAGGAGACGGGCGTATCCGGCGCCGGTGTCTCCAGCGGCGCCATGGCCATGGAGAAGGAAGCGTACCCCATCAGGGAGATCAACGTGATGCTGACGCCCGAGGCACGCTCCCAGGGCATCGACGGGCACGATCTGACGCAGCTGATCGACGATGGGACCTCGTGGGGCGAATCCGCGCACACGCTTTTCTCCCGGCAGACTCTCGCTGGCTACAGTCTTTTGGTGGTGCAGGTCATCACCGCGGTGCTTGCCGTGTTCTCGCTCATCCTGTTTGTGGTAGCCCTCATCCTGTGCCTGCACACGGCGTCCTCGAACATACAGAGCGGCTATGCCGACTGGGGCTTCCTGAAAGGGGTGGGGCTTCCGCGCAATGCGCTCCGTAGGGCCCTCGTCATGCAGTATGCGTTCGTCGCGTTCATTGGCCTCGTCCTCGGCTTCGTCGCGGGCTGCCTTCTGGAGCCGCTCTTCTGGCCGATGTTCTTGCTCATCACGGGAATCCTCGTGGTTGAGGCATCCTTTCCTTGGGTGGGCCTTTGCTGCTGTGCTGCCCTCTTGGCGGCCCTCGTGGTATGCGTTGCCGTGATGGCCCGCAAGATAGGGCGCATCACGCCTTTGGCGGCACTCCGGCAAGGCGATGGCGACATCCGCTTCTCGCCACGTGGGGCGAGCGCGATATCGGGCAATCGGCTGAGGGCGTCGCTGGCATGGCGGGCGATCGTGTCCGAGAAGGGACGCTATCTTGGAATCGGCGTTTGCTCCCTGCTGCTGTGCGCTTTCGTCGCGCTGTGCTTCGGAATCGGCGGCGCGGTTGCCGGAGACGACGCGATGTACAAGGCCTTCGGCGTGTGGAAGAGCGACGGCTCGGTTCGCTTCGATGCGCAGGAAGTGAGCCTTGACGAGGTGCGTGAAACCATAGAGGGCATCTCTCCCATAACGCGCGAGTGGGAAGAAAGCGCAGCGATTCTCAATTTGAGCGGCGAGGCCTGCACCTTCATCGGACTGTCCGACACGGGCGTTCTGGAGGAGGCGTCCATCGTCTCGGGGCGCGCGCCAAAGCACGCCAACGAGGCGCTCGTAGGATTGAGCCTTGCCCGCGCCAAGGGGCTTTCGGTGGGCGATGAGCTGCAGGTGGAGAAGGGCGACGGCGAGGAGCGATCCTACATCGTAAGCGGGCTGCTGTCATCGGTGCTCAATGGGGGCAATGGCGTCGTCCTCACCCATGAGGGATTTCAGGAGCTGGTGGAGTTGGAGTCGAATGTCACTGACGTTTCGCGCCAGTACCAGCTGACCGATCCCGACAAGGCCGACGAGGTGGTAGAGGCGCTTGCAAGCCGATTCGGGGATAGCGTTGGCACCGAATTGACCGGGCTGTTCGGATCGGCCTCGAACTTGCTCCTGCTCGTCAGGGACATGCTGACGATTATGGGCTATGTCATGTCCGCATTTGCGATGGGCCTTGCCTGCGTTGCCGTGATGCTGGTCAGCAGGCGAACGCTCCTCTCCGAGCGCCGAGATATGGGCGTCTATCGCGCTATGGGATTCACGGTGGCCTCATTGCGCGCCTCGTTCGCGCTGCGCTTTCTCGGCGTGTCGGCGGTAGGTGCCCTGGCGGGGTCGGCTCTTACGATGGCAGCTGGGGGCGCTCTGATCAGCTCGCTGTTCGGCCTGTTCGGCGTCGGCGCGTTCAGCCTCGCGCTGCCTGTTTGGGAGGCGCTCGCCATCAGCGCGGCCTTCGCCCTCGCCTTCGCTCTTTCGGCCTTCGGAATGTCGGGGAGAATCAAGGACGTCAGCGTCCGCGAGCTCGTTGTGGAGTAACGCCCATCGCTCCCGTGCCGGGGCTTCGCCCCTGCCGTCGGCAGCTCGGAAGCCGACGGCAGGGGTGGCCCGACCCCCATCCCGCACCTGCAGCGAGGGGAGAAGCGCCACATTTGAACTTTCGACTGCAATCGATACGGCAGCGGCGATCCCGGTTCGTTTCAATTACCGTCGAATCGAGTGTGTGCTATAAAGTTTTCAACTCGATTTTCTACGAAAACAAGAAAAGTTGCTACACGCAAACCTCGACTGCCACAAGGTGCCCGCATAAACCTGGCCCGCCCCGTCGCGGAATGCTATAATCGTGGCACCTTGTCATTTAGCGGAGCCTTTGGCAAGTTCCGCTTCGGGTTAGGTTAGGTTTGATGAAGAACTAGCGATGCCCATTCGGGCGCCCCTTCGACCATTTCCGCATTCCCGGTCGCGCTTTCAGGGTGCCGCATCGCCTTTGCTTCTTCTTCCCAGAACCGACATACCGCGAGCCTCACCTCGGCGCGGCCTCCTTCCCAAGGAGCTCGCCATGCAACTGAATCTCACCTCTATCAGCTACACCTATCCCGGCGGTACTGCGCCCGCGCTTACCGATGCGAGCGCCACCTTTCCCGTTGGCTGGACGGGCATCATCGGCGACAACGGATGCGGCAAGAGCACCCTCGCTCGCATCGCCGCGCGCCTTCTTCAACCCGATGCCGGAGCGGTGAGCCCGCAGCTGTTCTCCGCCTACTGCCAGCAGGACTCCACCCAAGCGCCGCCCAACCTGGCCGACCTCGCGTCGGATTGGGGTCAGGACGGCCAACGTATCCGGCGGCTTTTGCACTTGGAAGACGAGTGGTTCTGGCGCTACGAGACGCTCTCGGGCGGCCAGCGGAAGCGACTCCAAATCGCCTGCGCTCTCTTTACGAGCCCCGACGTGCTGGTCATGGACGAGCCGACCAACGACTTAGATGCCGTGACGCGCGACGTTGTGAAGGGAGCGCTTTCCAATTTCGGTGGCATCGGCATCCTCATATCCCACGACCGCGATCTGCTGGACAGCCTCGTCGGCCAGAGCCTGGTGTGCGAGAATCGCCGCTGGATGATGCGCCCGGGCGGCTACTCGAAGGCCAGTTGCCAAGCGGAAAGCGAGAGGGCCTCCGCCCTTCGCCAGCGCGAAAAGGCCGCACATGAGGCAAAGCGCCTGAAAGCGGAGGCGCAACGTCGAAGCGAGGAGGCCGCCCGGCAACGGGGCAGGCGGAGCAAGCGCAACCTGGCCAAGGGCGACAGCGACGGCCGCGAGAAAATCGGGCGGGCCATCGTCTCCGGAAAAGACGGCGTTGCGGGAAGGCTCTCGGCAACCATGGACCGACGGCTCGCCCAAGCCGAGGGGGCTCTTGCGGAGCAGTTCGTCGCAAAGCGCTATGAGCACCGCATCAGCATATTCGGCGAGGCAACGCGAGCGCCGTTCGTGGCCCACCTGGAAGCGAAGGCCCTGCGCGCGGGCGAGTTCGCCATCGAGGTGCCGGAGCTTTGGATCGGACCGACCGAGCACGTGGTGCTGACGGGCGAGAATGGCACGGGCAAGAGCCTGGTCGTGCGCGCGGCGCTTGCATCGGCTCCCGAAAGCGTCCGCGTGGCCTTCGTGCCCCAGGACGTCGGAGTTGGTGAGCGCGAGCGCGCGCTGGGCCAGCTTCGCGAGCACTCCCCAAAGCGGCGCGGTCGCATCCTTTCCATTGTGGCTCAGCTGAACTCAGACCCCGACAGGCTGCTCGATGGCGACGATATGAGCCCCGGCGAACTGCGCAAGCTCCTGCTCGCCGAGCAGCTGGTGCAAGAGCCGAACTTCCTCATGCTGGACGAGCCCACCAACCACCTGGATGTGGGATCCATCGAGGCACTCCAACGGATGCTCGCGGATTTCCCCGGCGCGGTTCTCCTCGTCACCCACGACCGGCAGCTGGCCGACGCAGTCACGCAAACTGCCTGGCACACGGAGCGATGCGACGGCATTGCCAAACTGCGCGTTCGCTGAGCACGCCCCATCGTCCAGATCGAGCGAAGTGTGATTTCATTTGCAGCATCCTTGTGGGGCGTTGCGCCGGACCGTTAGGCTATCATCTTTGAGCGAGCCAATGCGAAGGAAGAAACGATGGACCACAGCCGCCTGTACCTGGTTACCGACCTCGTAGGGTTCTACGAGAAATGCGGCTGGGAGTACGTGGGCGAGGTGAACGAGCTCGACGGCGGCCCAATCCGCCTCTACGGCGCCAACGCGCTTCTGCACCGCGAGCAGGGGAAGTAAGCACCTCCTTGAACGCGGAGCAGCCGGAGTTTTTACTGTCGCTTACTGTTTTGTCAAGAAGAGAGTGTGGGAGGTCGAAATCCCTACAAGTGCCGAAGGCTGGTGCGGTAGCTCCGCAGGCGTTCCTCGCCGATGTCGGTGATAATGGCGTCGAGAGCCGCCAGGATCTGCTCCCGCTGCTCGGGCAAGCGACCCTGCAGCATCACCGGGTTGGAGGCGCCCAGCATGGCGAACTCGGTCGGCACGGAAAGAGCGCCCACCAGCTCCTTTACCTCCTCGTACTTCTCCACCTCGGCCGCTTCTTGCCAATTGCCGGCGACGATTTCCCGGTGCAGCTCGGAGTTCTCGTATACCGTGAGCATGTTGGCGCCGATAAGCCACGGATGCGTGCGGTTCACCACGGCGGCCGTGCGCCGGGCGCCCTCAAGGCCGCGCCCCTTCCCCGCAATGCCCACCAGGTAGAAAAAGGCGTAGGAGATGCCCGCCGCATCGAGCCGGTCGCATTGCTCAACGATGTCGCGGGCCCCATAGCCCTTGTTCATGAACGCGAGCGCGTCGTCATCCCCCGTCTCGATCCCCAAGGTGAGACCGTCGTAGCCGGCCGCCGCCAGTTCGGTCAGTTCAGCATCGGTCTTGCGCGTCACGTCGGTTATGCGCGAGAAGCATCCGATGCTTCGGCACTCCGGAAAGTACCCGTGCACCAGACCGGCTATCTCAAGCAGCCCCTTCGCCTTGAGTCCGAAGGGATTAGCGCCCGCCAGGAAGATGCGCTCGCAGCTCGCCCGCCGCGTTTCGAAGAGCCGCTCCTCGGCTTTGCGCAGCGGATCGCGGTACCAAGTCTGCGCTTCCAACAGATCGGCCTCGATATGCTCGATTGGGGATGGCCTGAACTTGAACGGCAAATCGGCGTAAAGCGTGCAGAACTTGCAGGCATGGTGGGTGCATCCCGCCGTGGCCTCGATGATGAGCGAATCGGCCTCGTAGGGCGGCCGCCAGATAGTTCCCGTGTAGTGCATGGTTCGCTTCCTTTCCCTTCGGCTGCTCGTCGGCAGCCCCGTTGCATGCTGCTATCATGGGAGAAGAGCTACGAGCCGTGAAGTACTGTCTTTTTCTGGAGTGCATAAAGGAGGAGCCCATGGCGCAAAGGCGCGGCGAGGAGATCGAGCGCTGCCGATCGGTCTCGACTATCCAGCGCATGATCGGCGGGAAATGGAAGATCGAGATCCTCTTCTACATCGCCTTGAAAGATGTGCGCCACTTCGGCCAGCTGCGCCGCTGCATCGGCAATATCTCCGAATCCACGCTCTCCAAGCAGCTCAAAGAACTGGTCGAGGACGGCTTCCTCGCCCGCACGGACTTCGGCGAGGTGCCCCCGCGCGTCGAGTACGCCCTCACACCCCGAGGCGAGAGCTTCGTTCCCATTCTTCTGGCCATGAAGCAGTGGGGAGAGACCGAGCTGGGGCTGTAGATGAGGTGCCGGGCTTAGGGGGCAGCCGGGCTGCATCGAATGGACGGCGGGAACCCGACGATGACGACGTTGCGCCGAGAGAAGGTTTCTGCGCAACAAAACGTTGCTTGAATGAGGATGCCCGCCCAGCCAGAATGAAGTCAGTTCCGAAACTGAGAGAAAAGAGGCACTCATGCCGTTCAAGGAAACACTCGTCGAGGCGCGCGAGCAGCGCGGAATGACCCAGCAGGAACTCGCCAGCAAGCTCTACGTCACGCGGCAGGCGGTATCGCGCTGGGAGAACGGCGAGACCGAGCCGTCGGTGGATATGCGCAAGCTGATCGCGACGGTGCTCGACATCCCCGCGATCCGGCTCTTCGACATCGACACGACACAGCTGTGCCAATGCTGCGGGACCCCTTTCACGGTGCCCAACATGACCCACGGCACCGAAGCCGACGGTGCAGAGAACCCGGATTACTGCCAGTGGTGCTACGATAGCGGCCAATTCGTGTACCAAAGCGAAGACGAGCTGATCGAGAAAACGACCCCCTTCCTCATGGAGGCGACTGGCATGTCGCAGGACGAGGCCGTCTCGTTCATGGGCGTTATCGTCCCCCACTTGAAGCACTGGCAGCGATAGGGCGTCCTCAAAGCGACAGGCGCTCCACCATCGCGCTCAGCGATGCGCACATTATCGTGGGATTCTCGGCGGCAAGAGCTTCCGCGGGGAACATGCCCCAGAGGGCGGCCACCGTGGCGCAGCCAGCAGCGTTGCCGGCCTGGATGTCGAAAGGGCTGTCGCCCACATAGAGGCAGCGGGTCACGTCGAGCCCCATGAGCTCGCAGGCACGCAGCAGCGGCCCGGGCGCCGGCTTGTGCTCGGGCCAATCGTCGGGGCCGATGAGCACGGGGAAGAACTCGGCGATGCCGCTCATGGCCAGCCCTCGCTCGGCCAGGGCGTGGCGCTTCGACGTGACCACCGCCATCGGAATGCCCGCGGCCCGCATGCGCTCAAGGGCCACGCGCGTGTCGGGAAAGGCCCGCACCTGCGCATCGTGCACGGCCACGTTGTGCTCGCGGTAGGTCGTCAGCAAATGCTCGGCCAAGGTCTCGTCGCCTTCCGCAAAGCCGACCATCTGATCGCGCAGGGGCGTACCGACGCCGGCCATGAGCGCATCGTCGGGCAGGTCGCGCCCCAGCACGTCGTTGATGGTGTAGCGCATGGAGGTGAGAATAATATCGTAGGTGTCGATCAGCGTGCCGTCGGCATCGAACAAAATGCCCTGGATATCGTTCATGGAAGCCTTTCCGCGGTGAGGTCGATGGGATTAGTAGCCATTGTAGAACAGTTGGCATGCAGGTCTCGGTGGAAGTGCTCTGTTTGGTAGACTCGAAGCAATTGACATCAGTCATCAGACAAGCAACGCGCCACGCAGCACCGACCAATGACTGTATACGAAAGGGCGACCAGCATGCAGCAAACGAAGAAACGGAAGAGATCGACCGAAACGAGGCTGGGAAACCAGGTGCGACACCACCGAGGAATACCTTGCCGCTGCCAACGCCGTTATTGCCAATCCGGCCTCGCTTCACAAGCTGCAAGCCGAGGACGGCGACGACCTCTACTTCCTGGAAAGCACCGGCGAGTTCGTCGTGGTCTCCCCCGCCGGCTACATCCGCACCTACTGCCTCACCGACCGCGACTACTTTGACCGGCAGTGAGATGCACCGGGCCTCTCCCACTGAATTATTTTGCTTGTAAGGACAAAGTTTATTGCCCTAGCTGTACAGTGCGTCGCGTAGCAGGGCGAACAATGTCTCGTCGAGGGGTTTTTTGCGGCGCGCAGCATCCACCATGGTCTCCCACACGAGATCGCACACGCGATCGGGGGCAAGCGCGCCCACGAGCTTCTTCCGACAGATGGCAGGATCACGCTCGAGAGCCATTTGCAGCCCCTGGCGCACATGGGCGAAACTCGCCGCCTCACGACGGCGTGCCCCGGCCAAATCATAAGACCCGAGCGCAGCAAGCCCCTCAAGAAAATCGGACCGGAACTCCTCCAAAGCCCGACCTACCTCACCGGACAGTTGACGGCAAAACGCCACGAAGTCGTCGTGCTCGAACTCTGCCGAACTACATGGACTGGAGCTATTAGCACTTTCCGCCTCCTCGCCCCCATTGGCCATGGCCATGCAGCCGGAAAGAGCCCGTTGCCAGAACCGGCCCACTACATCGTTGACCAAATCGGACTTTGTGGGGTACGAATTGTACACTGTACCCACCGCCACCCCACACGCCGTCGCAACAGCCCGAATGCTCAGCGCACCCAAACCCTGCGTGGTGGCAATCTCGTAGGCTGCACCCAAAATCTGATCTTTGCTGATAACAGGGCGATTCCCCATGACCTGTCCTTTCCAGCATACCAACATGAACAGTGCTCATTATGAATGTCCGCGGCGTAACAAGTCCGTGAAAACCTTGCGAATCCGCACAATCGCCCTTGCCCTCGCTGTCCGCTGCTCCTATCATGAACATTGTTCATTAATGAACATCGTTCATGATAGGAGCTTGGCGCTCTTATGCCTTATCTGAGAAAGGAGATTCATGTCCCCCGAGCTTATTGTTTCCACCGTGGCTATTTCGCTGGCACTCCTCTTCTATACGTGGGGCGTTTTCGGTGAACGCCGTCACGGTTCGCTTAACTTGAAGTACGTCCTGCTATTCTGGGCAGGCCTTGCCTGCGATACCACCGGCACCCTCATCATGAGCAACATCGCCAGTCAATCGAACGCCACCGGCTTTGGTATCCACGGCCTCACCGGTGCGCTGGCCATCGCGCTCATGATCGTGCACGCGCTGTGGGCCACTTTCACCTATCTGCGCGGCAGCCAGCAGGCGCGCCGTCGCTTCCATACCTTCAGCACCGTCGTGTGGCTGCTGTGGCTCGTGCCCTACATCATCGGTATGCTCGTGGGTATTCCGGCCATTCATCTGAAAGCCGTCTGCGCCATCGGCACGGCCATCGTGGTGGTGGGGCTTCTGGCCGTCTACCTGTTCGCCCGCGATCGCAACGACGACAGGCCGCGCCCGCGGGGCCATGGACACGGCCCCGCGGCATCCCGCTAGCCGACAACAGGGCCGTACGCTTCATTGCGCAAGGCCACGGCAGCGCAGGCAAGCACTGCCGTTCAGCAGCCTGCGAACAGTGTCGCAGAACGGACATCGCCTTCGCCCTCGCCATCTGCGCTATCACCTTCAGGATGTCGGGACGTCTATCTGCCGCCACCTGAGGGGGGGCGAAAGCGTACCTATCCTCCGCCATCGGCCGCAGCTGTTCCTTCAAGGAGGCAGACGCCGTAGAGAAAACGGGGGAGCTCGCAGGGGAGATAGCGCGAGACCGTCAAGGGACTCTCTGCGAAGCTGCCGCCTTCCTTCTCCCAGCGGCTGCTCGCCTCCCC
>OFHM01002352.1_pt1 | contig 10845 bp, 3 predicted proteins | sample 1521311 | NCBI WGS metagenome assembly OFHM01 (sample SAMEA3504083, study PRJEB24116) | mouse gut metagenome | biome: mouse gut; feature: mouse-associated habitat; material: faeces | place: Denmark | collected 2011 | reverse complement strand
CCTGCCGGTGGTCCAGCTTTGCGGCACCCGGCACAAGCTCCATCCCAAGGCGAAGCTGGTCTTTGACGCAGGTCCGGCGGAGTTTTTAAGCCTGTTCCGGCACGCCGCTTACGTCTGCACCAATTCCTTCCACGGGACGGTGTTCTCCGTCCTGTTTCAGCGGCCCTTCTTTACCGCCGCCGCACCGGCGGAGCTCCGGGAGCCGGAGTGTTCCCGGACCTTCAGCCTGCTGAGCCGCCTTGGCCTGACGGACCGAATCGCCGGAAGGGGAGACGCCGCCGGGCTGCGGGACCTTCCAGACTGGCCCGCCGTTCAGGGTCGGCTGGCCGCCGCCCGGGAGGGGGCCATGGCCTATTTAAAGGCCGCCTTGGCCGACGAGCCCTGGGAGAAGGGCGGAGAGCTTCCTCAGGAAGACGGCCCCCTTCTGGCGGACCGAACCCGCTGCACCGGCTGCTCCGCCTGCGCCGCCTGCTGTCCCCAGGACGCCATTGCCCTGGTTCGGGACAAGGAGGGCTTCGCTTTCCCCAGCGTAGATCCGAAGAAATGCGTGCGTTGCGGCCTTTGTACCAAGACCTGTCCCGTCTTCCAGCCGCGGGAACCCAAGTCCCTTCCCGCCGCTTTTGCCGCCTGGAACCGGGAGGCGGAGGTCCGCCGCGACTCCACTTCCGGCGGAGCTTTTTCCGCCCTGGCGGACTATGTGCTGGAGGGGGGCGGCGTGGTGTTCGGCGCGGCTTTGGACGCCAGGCAGCGCCTGCGGCACACCGCTTGCTTCCGCAAGGAGGACCTCTGGCGCCTCCGGGGGGCCAAATATGTCCAAAGCGACCTGGAGGGCGTGTTCCGGGAGATCAAAAAATGCCTGGAAAGCCGGCAGGTTCTCTTCTCCGGTACCCCCTGTCAGGTGGACGGGCTATACCGCTATCTGGGACGCCGCCCGGAAAACCTGACCACCTGCGACCTGGTGTGTCACGGCGTACCCTCTCCCGGCGTGTGGGAGGATATGGCCCGCTATATTGAGCGGAAATGGGGCCGGGAGCTCCAGACCGTCCGCTTCCGCAACAAGGTGGAAGGCTGGAAAAACAGCCACTTCACCGCCGTCTACGACGACGGCACCGTGGACACCCACCCCCTGTTTGAGACGGAGTATGGCCGGGCCTTTGGCCGGGCGCTGTTCCTGCGGCCCTGCTGCTACCGCTGTCCCTACGCCTGTTTGAACCGGGTTGGGGACTTCACCCTGGGGGATCTGTGGGGTCTCCGGCCTGAGGAGCTGCCGGAGCAGCAGCAAAAAGGCGTCAGCCTCCTGCTGGTAAATACCCCCCACGGCAGCCATATCTTCGACCAGCTTCATCTGATTCGCCAGCCCTTCCCCGTGGAGCGGGCCATTGCCGGGAATCCCCGGCTGGCCTCTCCCACCGCCCAGCCGGCGGACCGGGCGGCTTTCTTCGCCGCCTACGCCCTGGACCCCTTCGATCAGGTGGTGCGCCGGTTCTGCGCCCTGCCTCCCCTGCCGGTTCGGGCCGCGGGGAAGGTCCTCTCCCCGGAGGTGAAGGCGAAGGTGAAAAAGGTGCTGAAAAAAGGGTAGGGCAGCGTTTCCTCCCTATGACGCAGTAAGCACAGCCAGCCGGTTCCGGCTGGCTGTGCTTATAAGACTTGTTTGAAACATGTCAAAAAGCCGCTACGGATGTCCGCATCTGCGGCACCGGTTTGGACTTCATAGGGAACAGCGCGTGATTCACGCATCGGCGGGCCATTGTCCGCTGGCTGAAAGGGTGCGATTTGCACGGTTTCAACTTTGTTCGCTATATTCCTCCGGTCTGGACAGCACCCACAGCGGCGCGCCGTCGTGGCGGCTGGGAGAAAGCTCGTCTAAAATCAGGGACAAATCCCAGGGGATCAGGCTCCGGTCCCGGCTGGCAGGGTCCGCCACCAAAATCTCCCCGCCGAGGGTGGTGCCCCGGAGGAGAATAAAATGCCCCCCCTTGGTGAAGTGCCCCTTGGTCATCAGGGCCACGGCCACGTCCCCGGTGGCCAAACGGCGGTAGAGGTCGTCCTCCTCCAGGGCCGCCAGGTCCAGGGATTCGCATTCCAGCCCATAGGCCGCCGCCACCCCCTGCACTATGGAGAGATAGGAGCCGTGGCTCTTGCACCAATATCCCCGCTTTACGCACAGGGCTGCCATATCCGCCGGGTCCACCGTCTCCTCCGTCAGGGAGGAAACCGCCATCGCCATCGCCGTGGGGCCGCAGCCATGGGTGGCCAGGGGATCGGAGCCATAGGTCTGCTCCGCCCGGGAAGCGTCGGTCTGGTTGAAATAGACCACATCCACCCCGCCGCCGGTGAGGACCTCCTGCCCCTGCCGGAATATGAGATCGCTGATCAGGGGGTCCAGGATTTCCTTGGGCGGCGCCACCTCCGGCTGAGCCAGGGCGGAATCTGTTTCGCCCAAGAGCTCCGGCTGGGGAGGCGGCGCGGTAACCTCCTCCATCCAGCTCCGGAGCGCCGCCCGGGCCTCTCCGGCAGCTTCCCCGGCCTTGGAAGCCAGGGAGGCGGCAGTCCTTCCCGCCTGCTCCGCCGCAGAGACGCCCGCCCGGCCTGCGGCCTCCAGAACCCGTCCCGCCGTTTGGGCGGCCTGGCGGGCCGTTTCCCGCACCGGCTCCGTCAGCTCCTCGTTGATGGCCGGGGCGAAAAAGCGGCAGGCCGTCAGCTCCGCCCCGCCGATGCAGACCGCCGCCAGAAGGACCACGGCGGTATACCGGGCCCAGGGGGTCCTTTTTTTCTTCTCCGGGGCGGGCCGCTTTTTCAGGCGGCTCAGCTCCTCCAGAGCCTGTTCCTCCGGGGAGGTCTGTTGGCGCATGGCAAATCTCCTTTGGCTTCTTTCTTACTATACTATACCATACTGCTCCGCTCTCCTTCAAGGGCGGCGCTGTTTTCCGGGGGAGAAATTGCTGGAAAACCAAAGGGGCCGCCCTAGAGGCGGCCCCTTTTTTGCGGGAATTATTTCCGGTAGTTCTGCATTCGCCAGACGATGGCGGAAACCTGCCCCCGGGTCAGGGTGTTGGAGGGGCGGAAGGTGCTGGTCCCGTTGCTGAAATAGCCCTCTACAATGCCCGCGGCGTTCAGAGCCTGGACATAGACGTCCGACGTATCCGTGAAGGGCTTTACGCTGGAGAGGTTGTTAATGTCCAGCTTCAGCGCCCCGGCGGCCAGCTGGGCCACCTGGAGGCGGGTAATGGTTCCGCTGAGGTTCACGTTGCTGCGGGTGATGAGGCCGTCGGCCTGGGCCTTGGCCAGGTAGCCGCTGAAGGTGCTGCCCTTCACCGTGGGGGCCTGTTCGGAATAGCCCGCCGCCAGCATGATGAGCTTCAGCGCTGCGCCATAGGTGATGGTGCTGTCGGGCTTGAAATTCCCGTCGGCATACCCGTCGATGACGGAGGAGTCCGCCAGCTCTGTGACGTACTTATAGCACCAGGTAGAGGCATTGATGTCCCCGAACTTTTTGTTGGTGTTCAGCACGCCCATGGAGAACATGCCCGAGGCAATGGGAACGCCGCTGGCGTTCAGCGCCGCGTAGGGAATCTCCACCGGGCCGGTGTAGCCCGTCTGGGGCACGAAGCGGAGCTGGCCCAGCTGCTCGGTTCCGGTGTTATAGCCATAAACCGTGGTGGTATTGGCGGGGGTGGTGGTATTTCCCACATAGATGGCGCCTACATTGGCAGGGGGGAGCTTCAAAAGCTGGATGCCGCTGGGCGCGGTACCGGTGGCCGCAGAGACGGCGACAACGATGGAAGAGGCCGGGAAGGTAACGGCGGTGTTCTTAGGCGTGGGGCCGTAAACCTCCGAAACGGCTTTGTTGGTGACGCTGATGAGGATGGCCCCCGCCGTGGACTGACCGCCCACTCCATAGGCCGTAAAGGGAATGCTGGCGCAGTAGTTGGACCCGGAGGGCACATAGGTCAGTTCCGTCAGCGCGTACTCGCTGGGGGAGGCGGGGCTCATATAAAAGTTTCGGTTCCGGTTGGCGGCGGTAATCTGCTCCCGGGACGACGTGCCGTAGCGGCTGGTGCTGTAGTAGTTGTAGTACAGGGACCCGGCGGCGGGCACGTCGCCCAGGGTCACATACTGCAAGGAACCGGCGGGGTAGATGCTCTTAAAGAACCGGGCCAGGTCGTTGGCGCTGATCTGGACGTTGGTTCCCGTGGTAACGGCATAGCGCACGCTGCCCATCAGGCTGGAGCTGGCGGAGGCCACGGCCGGCGTCAGCACCAGCGTGCCCTCCACCTCCCGGTCATTGGCGCCGTACGCGGTGAAGCGCAGGGTCACCTTTCCGGAGGTGAAGGAGTTGGCGGCGGCAAAGGTCAGATCGTTCAGGGCATAGTCCCCTCGTCCGGCGTCGTTGGAGTTGTAATAGAACCGGACATCCCGAAGGCTGTTTCGGGTGAAGGAAACGGAGTAGCTGGTGTTGTACCCGGTGTACAGGGTACCGCTGGAATCCGGGAAGTCAGCGGTGCCGGGCACGTCGAAGACCACATAGTCCAGGCTGGAGCTGGAATAGCTCTTGCGGAAGAAGTCGTCGAATTTGGTCCGGTCAAAGTTTACGGTCTTGCCGGGGGTGACGGTATAGGCGATGTCGCCGCCGGTGCCCACCACCAGCTTCAGCGTCCCCTGCTTATAGGTGCTGGCGTCGTAATAGGCCCGGAAGGGAATGGAGAGGCTGCTGCCGTCCTTGGCAGTGGCGTCGGGCCGGAAGGAGAGGCTGCTGAGGGCGTAGGTTCCGTAGCTGGAGCTGCTGTAATAGAACTGGGTCTGGGTATAGGTCAGGCTGCTGCGGGTGAGCTGGGTGTTCCCGGTGTAGAGGTTTCCGGCGAAGCTGGCGTAGTCGCTGCCCGCCTCAAAGGCCACGTACTTAATAGTCCGGTTGTCCCCGGCCATGGCCTGGTAGGCCCGGTTAAAGTCCTCGGCGGAGAAGTTCACTGTGCCGCCGGGGGCCGCTTCATAGGTGATGGTGTTGGCTTCCGAGGTGATCAGAAGGCGGAGCACGCCCTCCTCATAGTCGTCCCGGTCATTGTCGTAGTAGGCCCGGAAGGGAATGGCCAGGCTGGCCCCCTCCTTGGCGTCCCGGTCCGCCTCAAAAGTCATATCCTCCAGCAGATAGTCGCCCCTGCCCGCATCCTTGGAATTGTAGTAAAACCAGTTTTCGTCGTGGCCCAGGTCCCCCAGGCGGAGGGCGTCCCCATCGGCGTACAGGGTCCCGTCAAAGTTCTTATAGCTGTCCGGCGCCTGGAAGGACACGGCGTGAACGGTGTTCTTGGTGCTGTCGGAGAGATACTGAAACACCTTGTTGAAGGCCGTCCGGTCCAGCTTCACGGAACTGCCCGGAGCCGCGCTGACGGTAACAGTATCCTGGGAGCCGTTTTTGTCAATGACAATCCGCAGCGTGCCCTCGGCCTTATAGTCCTTGTCGTAGTATGCGGTAAAGGGAATCTCCAGGACCTGGCCATCCTTGGCGGAGGACCCGGCCAGGAAAATGAGGTCGTCCAGGGCATAATCACCGTAGCTGCTGCTCTTGTAATAGAAATCCTCCCGGCCCAGCTCCCGTTTGTCAAAGTCGGCGTGGCCCACGGCCCGGATTTTGCCGGAAAAGCTGGTGTAATCGTCGCCGGGGTCAAACTCCACCCAGCGAATCTCGTCTGAGTAGCCCGTCAGGTCCTGGTAGGCGTTGTTAAAGTCCACCCGGTTGAAGGTGACGGAGCCGCCGGGGGCCACCCGGTAGGTCACGTCCCCCTCCTCGCCGTCCTTGTCGATGATGACGCGCAGGCTTCCCTCGTAGGGGGCGGAGGTGCTTTTGTAGTAGATATCGAAGGGGATCACCAGCTCCTTGCCCTCCCGGGCGTTTGTGTCCGCCTGGAAATTCAGGGTGCTGAGGGCGTAGTCCCCATAGCTCTTATCCTCGATGTAGAATTCCAAATCCTCCAGCCGGTCCCGGTCCAGCTCCTTGGAGCCGCTGTACAGGGTTCCGGCAAAGCTCTCGTAGCTTTTGTCCGGGTCGAAGATCACATAGCGGGGGGTGCTGGTGGTGCCGCTGAGCTTCCGGTAAGCCTCTTCAAACCGGGCCACCTTGACGCTCACCTTGCTGCCGGGGGCCACCCGGAGGACAATCTCCCCGGAATCGGAGACGGAGCTCCCTGTGGCGGAGAGGGTCAGCGTGCCGGAGACGCTGCTGCCATAGGCGTCCTTGGCGGTGTAGCGCACGGTGTAACCATTGCTCCGTCCCGGGACGAAATAGAGGTCCGTCACGGGGTAGCTTCCCCCGGCGTAGGCATACTCCCGGCTGCCCAGGGCGGTCTTGCCGCTTTCGGCGTAGAGCGTTCCATAGCTGCTGGAGGAGGGGGAGGAGAAGGTGACCGAGGCAAAGCTCCGCCCGGTGAGGGCGGCGAACTTGCCGTCAATTTCGCTGCGGATGCTGCCGCCCACCTTGGACGCGCTGGTCCCCGCCTTAAAGGAGACGTCCTGCGAGGAGGCGGAAACGGTGTAAACCGCGTAGTAGGTGGTGTTGGCGGTGACCGCGCCAGTGGGGGAGGTCAGGGACTGGCCGCTGTAGATGGGCTTGCTTCCGGGGTTGGCGGAAGTCCAGCCCTTGAAGCTGTAAGAGCAGCCGGAGGAGGGGCTGGGATAGGAGGGGGTGCCGGGGTTGCTGGGCCTTCCTCCGGAGGACACGTTCACCCGGTCAAAGACGGAGGAGCCGTTCATGAAGGTGACGGTGACGCCGGTGCTGGGGGTGCTGATCTGCTTGCCGCAGAGGGGGCATTTGCCGGTGGCGTCCGGCGTGCCGTGGCTGTCCGTCTTGGGAATGGACTCAAAGTAAGTCTGGCCGCAGTCGGCGCACTGGAACTTCCGCCGCCCTTCCGCCGCGCAGGTGGCTTTCAGGTCGATGGTTCCGCTGTTGCTGGGACGATGGCTTCCAACGTCCGTATCTCCACATACCGTACAGATACGATGGTGAGTCGTAGCATCCACATAACTCCAGCTGCCATATTCATGTTCCTTTTGTGCGATAGTCTCTTCGCACTGATAACCGCAGACCACGCAGCGGCCTGTCATCTTGCCCGGTTGGGCGCATGTGGCCGGAGTTCTCGTCCAGTCCTCCACCTCATGGGGCTCGACCTCTTTTGCGCCGCAGCCAGAAATTGTGCAGGTACGGTAGTGGGTGGATTCGTCGTGCTGCCACGAGCCATAAGTATGGTTGCCCTCATGGGGAGCCGCCAGCGCCGCAGGCATGGCCCCTGCGGTCAAAAGCAACGCCAGCAGAAACGCCGGCAATTTTTTCTTCCAAAAATTGTTCATAAAGTTACCTCCGTGCCTGCCGAAAATTGGATGCGGCGCATCCGAGAATACTACTCCCTATACCATAGCGGAAAGCCCCCCTATAATCATGAACAAATTGTGAACAAGCGGCAACATTTTGGTATCATTTCCTGGAAACGCCCATTCCCGGCCCTTCTTCGGGGTCGAATTCCGCCGCACCGTCTGTTGATTTGCTATGTGAAGTGCGAAAGCTCGAAAGAGCTGGACGCACTTCATTTTTTCATGTTTTAGGGAAAGAGGACGGGGAACATGGGCCGGAAGCTCCGCTATTTCGGGCCGAGTGAGCGGACGGAAATTGAGAGGCTTCACAACGGAGGCGCTCCGGCGGCGGTGATTGCCGGGAAAGCCGGCTCCCATGCAGCCACAATTTATCGCGAACTGCCGAACGGCTACACCGGACCGTAGACGAGTATGGCCGGCGGGACATCGCGGGATACGCCAAGCCGCCCTCGTGAGGCTGTGCATACAACCCTGTTTGCAATGGAAAGAAAATACTCGGATTACAAAAAAAAATAAGGTAGGAAAAGCATTACAAATAAGAAAGCACGGATTGTCATTTACTTTCGTTCCGGTTTGTGGTATGGTGAAAGCGTTCGATTACCCTGGACAAGTATGGAGGAACCCTATGAAACGAATCTTTCCCAAAGCGATTTCCCTGCTGCTGACCCTTTCCCTGCTGGCGGCCGTGTCCCCTGCCCGGGCCTCGGAGGCCATGGGGGACGACCTCACTGCTACAGACACCCTGCTGAACCGGGAGACCCAGCTGTCCACCAACGTCTTTTGGAGCAGCGTCAGCTCCGACTACCGGACGGAGAACCTGATTACATACACGCCCAACGCCTCCGTCACCCCCCTTGTCACCTACGGCGGCGCGCTGACGGACCGGAGTTCCGTCTCCAACACCGCCAAGGCCCTGGAGGAGCAGGGCTACCGGGTGGTAGCCGGCATCAACGGGGATTTTTACAATGTAAACAACGGCCTGCCCATCGGCATCGTTCTCACCCAGGGGCAGCTCCGCTCCAGCGACGGGGGCTACCACGCCATCGGCTTCCAGGCGGACGGCGCCGCCATTTTGGACAAACCCGCCGTCTCCATCACCGCCGCCTACACCGTCCAGGACGGCACGGGGGAGCCGCTCTATAACGAGGCGGGAGAGCCCCTGTACGACGAGCTGGGCGCCCCCCTTACCGACGGCACCGGCCAGATTCTGGACAAGTCCCTGCGCGTCGCGGCGTTCAACAAAGCCCGGACCGAGAAGGATGTCTTTCTCTACACCTACGACTTTAACGCCGCCCATACCACCGGCAGCACCCAGCCCGGGGTAGATGTGATCTGCACGGTGCAGGAGGGGGGATTCGCCCTGGGTCAAACCACCTCCCTGCTGGTAGAGCGGGTGGCGGAGGGAGAGCCCTCCCCCACGCTGGCCCCGAATCAGGCGGTCCTCACCGCCAATGCCCAGGCGGGAGAGGAGACCCTGAACGCCCTCCGGTCCATTCCCGCCGGGACGGTGATTCAGGTGTCCCTCACCCCTGCCGACCCCAGGTGGAACGACGTGCAGTATGCTGTGGGAAGCCTGTACTCCCTGGTGGAAAACGGGGCCGTGGCCGCCGGACTCCCCACCGGGGCGGCTCCCCGCACCGCCGTGGGCCAGCGGTACGACGGCAGCCTGATTTTCTACACCATTGACGGCCGGAAGTCCGGCCACTCCATCGGGGCCACCATGGACCAGGTGGCCCGGCGGCTCATAGAGCTGGGCTGCGTCACCGCCCTGTGCCTGGACGGCGGCGGGTCCACCACCCTGACGGTCACCAAGCCCACGGACACCGCCGCGGGGCGGGTTAACCAGCCCTCCGACCGGGTGGAGCGGTCCGTGTCCAATCAGATTTTCCTGGTGGCCTCCAACCAGCCCACCGGGCAGCTGAGCCACTTCTACGTCAGCGCCGACAACGCCTATGTCCTGGCGGGCAGCAGCGCGGAAATCTCCGCCGCCGCCGTGGACACCAATTTCATTCCCATGAACCAGGGCTATGACCTCACCGCCTCCGCCGGGACCCTGGAGGGGAACGTCCTCACCACACCCCTGGAGGGCGGGGACATCACCGTCACCGCCCAGGGAGGCGGCGGCCAGGGTTCCACCGTGATCCACGCCGTCACCGCGCCGGACGGCGTGGCGGTGCGGAACGCCGACAACGCCATTATCACGGAGCTGAACGCCTCCCCCGGCGACTCCGTCCAGCTCCATGGCTCCGCCGCCTACAAGCACCTGCCCCTTAAGGCGGACCCGGCGGCCTTTGCCTGGACATTGGAGGGGGACATCGGGACCATTGACGAGACGGGCCTCTTCACCGCCGCGGCCCTGGGGACGGGGAAGATCACCGTCTCCGCCGGGACCCAGAGCGCCAGCATTGCCGTCACCGTCGCCACCCAGCACCTGGAGACGCTGGAGGACTTTGAGGGCGAGACCACCATCTTCCGGGGTTCCGGCCAGGGGGCAAGCTTCAGCCTGAACCGGGACGGGAACTACGTCCGCTTCGGCAAGGCCTCCGGCAAGCTGGAGTATGATCTAAGCGGCGGCGCCGCCCGCTGGAACGCCACGGTCCAGCCCGCCGCGCTGAACGCACCCTACACCGGGCTGAACCTCTGGGTGAACAGCAATGGCTCCGGCAACACCCTGTCCCTTCTCTACAGCGTGGGCGAGGGAGAGACCCAGGTCCTGCCCCTGGCCACCCTGGACGTGTCCGGCTGGAAGCAGGTCTCCGTCAACGGCCTGCCCGCAGGCATGACCATCCGGGGCCTGGAGGTCAGCGGCACAGGCGCGGGAACCATCTATTTGGACCAGCTGGTGGCTGCCTTTGACGGCATTGTGGACAATGCCGCCCCCGTCATCACTGCAGAGCTGAATCAGGAGGACTGGACTGTCGCCGGCTCTGTCACCGACGCCGTGGACGGCATCCTCCCAGCGGAGAACGTGACCATCACCTGCAACGGGTCTCCCCTGGGCGAGTACGACCCCGCCTCAGGCCGCTTCACCGTCAGCCTCCCCGGCCCCGGGGAGACCCGGGAGCTGGGCCGGGTCACCGTCGTCGCCAAGGATTCCTCCGGCAACATCGGCCGGACCTCCGTAGAGCTTCCGGCCTCCGGCACGGAGCACCGGTTCACGGACACGGCGGAGTACTGGGGTGCGGACTACTGCGACTTCCTCTATAACCAGGGCATCTCCGGGGGCTATGACGACGGCACCTTCCGGCCCGACGACCTGCTGACCCGGCTGGACTTCTCCGTGATGCTCTACAACGCCCTGGGGCTGGACCCGGCGAAGTACGCCGATGTAGCCCTGCCCTTCGCGGACCTGGACCAGCTGCCGGAGCGCACCCTTCCCGCCGTCCGGGCGCTGTATGCCGAGGGTGTCGTCACCGGTACCCAGGGGAAGGGCGGAACGCTGATCTTTAACCCCGCCGGGAACCTGACCCGGGCCCAGGCGGCGGC
>OFHM01002350.1_pt1 | contig 10856 bp, 9 predicted proteins | sample 1521311 | NCBI WGS metagenome assembly OFHM01 (sample SAMEA3504083, study PRJEB24116) | mouse gut metagenome | biome: mouse gut; feature: mouse-associated habitat; material: faeces | place: Denmark | collected 2011 | reverse complement strand
TCGGGGAGGAATTCTGGAGCTGGTGTGTGGATGAATTGGGCTGTGTCAGGGCAGATAACAATATAAGCACCCGTTCGGACCAAAAATCTATGTATGGCGGGCTGTTGTTTATCGGTATATTATTTAGCATTGTTTTTCTGATGTGTTTGTTGTTGATTATGTATTATAAGCAAATCGCGGAAGGCTATGAGGATCAGGGAGCCTTTGAGATTATGCAAAAAGTAGGGATGAGCGACAGAGAGATCAGGGGAACGATTAGGAGGCAGATTTTGCTTGTGTTCTTCGTGCCGGTATTGGGTGCTGTGCTGCATACCTGCGCCGGGCTTGTGATGGTAGGGAAATTGTTTGAGGTGCTGGGGTTCTTCGATATGATGCTTCTGAAAATGTGTGCGGCGGGGGTAATACTCGTATTTGCCGGGTTTTATGGGGCAAGTTATGTAGCAACGGCCAGGACATATTACGGGATTGTGAGCAGAAAGTGATGGGGTGGGGGGATGAGGAAATTTATATTCCGGTGCGCTGTGGTTTGGCACCGGAATCTTAATATACATTTTTATCTTGTGGCAGTGGCAAACGGAGTTCCATACATTAAACACATAATAGGATCGTATCTGAACAATGAAAATTATTGTAACCAATGGGTGTTCAACTTGTAAATCTTTTACCATAATAACGCCCTCTTTTCCTCAAACCCCAGAACCACTTTTGTTCCTTCCCCTTCCGCCGATTCCACCCGTATGCTATGGGAAAGTTTATCCATAATCTGATGGCAGAGATAAAGGCCGATTCCTGTAGATTTCTTCTCCATCCTGCCATTGTATCCGGTGAATCCCCGTTCGAAAATACGCGGCAAATCGCTTTCCCGAATGCCGATTCCGGTGTCTGCGATTACCACATAGCGCACTTCCCCTGTGCATAATTGGCCATTTTTATCGCCGCCATAAATGCGGATCCCCCCCTCATTGGTGTATTTTAACGCGTTCGCCAATATCTGCTCCACCACAAACCCCAGCCATTTTTCATCGGTGAGCTTCACGGCGTTCACCGCCTCGTACTCCAGGCTGATCTTTCTCCGTATAAAGTTCCTCGCATATTTCCGGACTGACTCGCGGAGAACATCATCCAGAGACACCCGACGCAGCACAAAGTCTGTCGTCTCCGACCCCAGGCGCATATAATGCAGCGCCATCTCCACATACTGTTCGATCGAAAACAGCTCCTGCAGCTCCTCCCCCGCGTCCCGTTCTCTCTCTCGGTCCGGCTCCTGTAACAAAAGCTTCAGCGCGGCGATCGGCGTCTTGATCTGATGCACCCACATGGTGTAATATTCCATCCAGTCGCGCTCCCGCCGTATATTTTCCTCCTGCAGCCTGCCGTTCTCCTCCAGGAGAATCCGCAGCATCGCCTGATATTCCTGTTCCGTCAGCTCCTCTGTCTGCGGCAGTCCGTCCAGCGACACCGTCACACAGCTTCTCATTTTCCGCAGAATCAGGTACCGGCTCCGGTAGCGGAAAAACATGACAGCCGTTCCCACAACCATCAGAAAAAGACATAACAGCATCCCGTAAAAGATCTCCTCCGCTGGGATGTTATTTAAGTACAGGACGGCCCCCATCAGAAACCCGCAGAAGCAAATCAGAAACAGCCATATAAAATTATATTTCAGAAAAGACCAGAAGCATCCGGGCCCGGATTTCAGATCCGTATTTTCATTTTCCATAATGACACCTTTCCGTTTCGCAGTTTCCGGGCTATTCCGGATCTCTCTGATTCCGCTCCGCCCGCAGCTCCGGCAGCATTCCATTTCCTCCTCAACCGGTCCGGTACCCCGCGCCTTTCTTCGTCACGATAAATTCTGTCAGTCCCACCGAATCCAGCTTCTTCCGCAGCCGGTTGACATTGACGGAAAGCGTATTTTCATCCACATAACTGTCGCTCTCCCACAGTTTCACCATCAGCGCATCCCGGGACACCACTTTCCCCTTATTCTCCATCAGCACCTGCAGAATCTTCAGCTCATTTTTCGTCAGCTCAAGCTTTTCCCCGCCAAAGACAAGAGTCGCCTCCGTCAGATTCAGCAGCGCCCCTTTGTGCTCCAGCACGCTGCTCTGCCCGGTGAAATCATACGCTCTGCGCAGCATGGCCTGCACTTTCACGGTCAGCACATCCAGATCAAACGGCTTTGCGATAAAATCATCCCCGCCCATATTGACAGCCATCACAATATTCAGATTATCCGACGCCGAGGAAACAAAAATCACCGGCACACTGGAAACTTTTCGGATTTCCTGGCACCAGTGGTAACCATTATAAAATGGCAGCTTGACATCCATCAGTACAAGATGCGGCGCAAACCGCGTAAACTCTACCATAATCCCCGCAAAGTCCTCCACGCACGCCGCCTCATAATCCCAGCTCTCCAGATGCCGCCTGAGGCTCCTGGCGATAACCTCATCATCCTCCACAATCAGAATACGATACATACATCTCTCCCACTCATCTCTCCTGCGCCAGATCGTAAATCAGTTTTTCGGTCTTCTCCCATCCGAGACAGGGATCGGTAATCGACTTTCCATAACAGTGTTCGCTGACTTTCTGCGCCCCGTCCTCGATGTAGCTCTCAATCATCAGACCTTTGACCAGCCTGCGGATCTGCGGCGAAACTTTACAGCTGTGCATAATATCCTTGCAGATGCGGATCTGTTCCTCATAATTCTTCCCGGAATTGGAGTGATTCGTGTCGAGAATGACAGCCGGATTGGCAATCTCCTTCTCCCCGTACAGCTCCAGCACATGCTGCAGATCCTCATAATGATAATTCGGCATATTGCGGCCGAATTTGTCGACATAGCCGCGCAGAATCGCATGGGTATACGGGTTTCCTCCGGTCTTTACCTCCCAGCCGCGGTACAGATATGTATGACCGCACTGCGCCGCGATAATGGAATTCATCATCACCGTCAGATCTCCCCCCGTCGGATTCTTCATCCCCACCGGGATTCCCACACCGCTTGCCGTGAGCCGGTGCTGCTGATTCTCCACCGACCGCGCCCCGACCGCCACATATGAGAGCAGATCGGACAGATACCTGTGATTCTCCGGATAGAGCATCTCATCCGCACAGGTAAAACCGGTCTCGCGCACAGCGCGCATATGCAGCTGGCGGATTGCGATGATCCCCTTTAACATATCCGTTTCCTTCTCAGGGTCCGGCTGATGAAGCATCCCCTTATATCCGACACCGATCGTTCTGGGCTTGTTCGTATAAATACGCGGAATAATAAAAATCTTATCCTGTACTTTATCCTGCACTTTCCGCAGTCTGGAAATATAATCAATCACGGCGTCCTCATGATCAGCGGAACACGGTCCGATCACCAAAAGCAGCCTGTCATCCTTTCCCTCAAAAATACGACAGATCTCCGCATCTCTCTCTGCCTTTGCGGCCGCAATCTCATCACTCACGGGAAACTGCTGCTTGAGCTCCTCCGGCGTCGGCAGCTTCCGCAGAAATTCCATATCCATTTCCATAAACAGACCTCCTCATTTCAGTTCAGCAAAAAATGCTGATCCTGCTTTCCTTTCGCACTGCAACGCGTCACAGCGCTGCCTGCCGTATGTATCATACCGCTTCCGTTCACCGCTGTCAACCATATCCTGCACCGCCATACCGGACCCCGGCGTACCCCTGCTTTCACGCGGTCAGCGCATGTACTCTGTCATTTACTGATACAGACCTCACCCTTACCTTTCTCAGACCGCTCCAGTTTCCGCAGCTCCGCCATAAACCCCACGGCAAACGGCAGCGCCACCAGAAATGTCATCACATCCGCCACGGTCTGAGAGATCTCCACGCCGGTCAGACCCAGCGCTTTTGAGAGCACAACAATCACCGGAATAAAAAACAGACCGCTCCTCAGGCTCGACAGAAATGTGGCTATCCCGTTTTTACCGATACTCTGAAACATCATATTTGCAGCTACCGACAACGGCTGGAAAAACAGAGACGCGAGCTGCACTGCAAGCGCAAAATTCCCGATCGCAATCACCTCCGGGTCATCCCGGAAGAACCCCACAAGTCTCCCGGAAAAAAACATCCCCGCAATGGCAATCCCACCGAGCAGCACCTCGCCCGCAATCCATGTAAAATAAAATCCCTGCCGCACACGGTCATATTTCTTCGCCCCGTAATTAAACGCCGATACCGGCTGAAATCCCTGCCCGATGCCAAGGCCGACAGAAAAGATCAGAAAACAGATCCGGTTGACAATCGCCATCGCAGCCACCGCGGCATCCCCGTAGATACCGGCCTGTCCGTTGAGCACCATCGTGGATACACTTGAAAGCCCCTGTCGCATCAGACTCGGCAGACCCGTCTTACAAATCAGCGTCACATCCCCGAAATCCTTCGTCAGCCATTTTCGTCCCAGTTTACTCTCCGTCTTTCCCGCCGCAAACATATACAGCAGAATCAGAAAACTGATGGCCTGCGACACTGCGGTGGAAATGCCGGCTCCCGTCACTCCCAGCGAGAAGCGTCCCATCAGAAGCCAGTCCCCGAAAATATTGAGTATTCCCCCAGTCGTAAGCCCCACCATCGCAAACGTCGCCCTGCCCTCATACCGCAGAATATTGTTGAGCACGCAGCTGCAGGTCATAAAAGGCGCGGCGCACAGTATATACGCCGCGTACGTCCTCGCATACGGCAGAATCGTCTCCGTGCTCCCCAGAAGACGCATCAGCGGATTGATAAACAGCAGTCCCAGCGCCATGATCATAATCCCCGACGCAAGCGCGCAGACAAAGCTTGTCGAGGCAAAGCGCGACGCACTTTCCACATCCCTGGCCCCCAGCCTGCGGGAAATAATACTCCCCGCACCATGCCCGAACATAAACCCGAAAGCCTGGATAATCGCCATCAGCCCGAACACGATCCCCACCGCTCCCGATGCGCTTGTTCCGATCCGGCCGACAAAATAAGTGTCCGCCATATTGTAAATGCTGGTAACAAGCATACTGATGGTTGTCGGTATGCCAAGCATAAGAATCAGCTTCGGCACCGGTGTCTCTGTCATCTTTTTGTACTGCAGGTTCTCTGTATCCTGTGTCATCCCCGTTCCCTCTCCCTCCGTATTGTCCCTTCAGCTGCGCCGGATCCGGAATATTTCTGTATTACTTTTAAGCGCGTCAGACCTTAATCCGATTATAACATACAGGAAATTGAGTGACAATAGGCGCAGCCACAGGGATCAGGAAACACACCCGGGCATGGCGGCCATGACCCGGCCTGTAACCGGTTCCCCCGGTAAAATTTTCTTGCGCAGCTCTCTGATCTGTGCTATAATAATTTCCTGTCAGAAGTATTTCTGACAAACGGGCAGATTCCCGAGTGGCCAAAGGGGACAGACTGTAAATCTGCTGCAAAATGCTTCGGTGGTTCGAATCCACCTCTGCCCATGAGAGCATTGTCCTGTACGGAAGCGCTGTATTCAGCTCTCAGCGAGCGCTTCCGGATTAGCGGCAGTGTTTTTTTATTGCCGGAAACAGCAAAAAAGCAGGAAACCCTCACCGGATTTCCCGCCTGACAATACAACTTCTGATTTCTGTGACAGCCACTGCTCCGGTTCAGGACACTTTAAGCGAAAACTTCTGGATATCCTTCTCCGTACTGACCTTCTCGATAAGAGCCCCCAGCGCTGAAAGCTTCATCTCAAATTCCTCATAACCGCGCTCAATATAATAGATATCATCCACCACGGTAAGACCTTCCGCCGCAAGCGCCGCAATCACAAGCGCTGCGCCCGCCCGCAGATCCGGGGCATTGACTCTGGCACCGGTATATTGTTCCACGCCGCCGATAATCGCGATATTGCTCTCAACTTTGATACTCGCTCCCATCCGCGTCAGTTCATCTACATATTTAAAACGGTTTTCGAAGATGCTCTCCGTCACCGTGCTCGTTCCGTCCGTCATCCCAAGCACCACCGCCATCTGCGGCTGCATATCAGTGGGAAAGCCCGGATAGGGGAGCGTCGTCACCTGTGTATGGCGGAGCGGTTTTGACGATACGACGCGCACCGCATCGTCAAACTCCTCAACCTCGCAGCCCACTTCCAGGAGCTTGGCACTGATCGCCTCGAGATGTTTCGGAATCACATTTTTGACGGTCACATCCCCTTTCGTCGCCGCGGCCGCCAGCATAAAGGTTCCTGCCTCAATCTGATCGGGGATAATGGAATACTCTGTTTTGTGGAGTTTTTCCACACCGACAATGCGGATCACATCGGTTCCCGCGCCGCGGATATTGGCGCCCATACTGTTCAGAAAGTTGGCTACATCCACCACATGCGGCTCTTTTGCCGCATTCTCGATAATCGTTTTTCCGTCCGCCATGGAAGCCGCCATCATAATATTGATTGTTGCTCCGACTGAGACCTTATCCAGGTAAATATGTGTCCCGGTCAGTTTTTCGGCGGACGCCATCACAAGCCCGTAGCGGATATCCACACTGGCTCCGAGTGCACGGAACCCTTTCATGTGGAGATCGATCGGGCGGCTTCCGATATCACATCCACCCGGAAGCGCAACTTCCGCCCTTTTATATTTGCCCAGAAGCGCTCCGATCAGATAATAGGACGCCCTGATTTTGCGGATATATTCATTATCTACATTGAAGTCCCGGATAAATGAGCCGTTTATCCGCACAGTGTGGGCGTCGATCCGCTCTACTTTCGCCCCGATCTCCTGTATCGCATTGAGCAGCACATTCGTATCTCTCACGTTTGGAATGTTTTCTATTGTAACAGTCTCATCCGTCATAACCGCCGCGGATAAAATTGCCAGCGCCGCGTTTTTCGCACCGCCTATCTCTACCTCGCCAACCAAAGGATTGCCGCCTTTAATCACATACTGTTCCATATCACACCTCGATGAACACTTTCCTAACAAACACGTAATTATAGTAACTATTATGTGCTTTTGTCAAGCAATTCTTCCATCACTGGAATTTCCAATTGCTGTAAACACTCCTGATCTCACCGTGCCACTGCCTGTCATACGGCACAGTTTCTGTCGTTTTTCCTTTAATTGCCGATATATTTCAGCGGGTTCGCCGCCGCACCGTTAATATAAATCTCAAAGTGCACATGGGGGCCGGTAGAGCGCCCGGTATTTCCGCTCAGGGCGATCGCTTCCCCCTGTTTTACCGTCTGTCCCACGCGCACGAGAAGCTTACTGTTATGCGCATACCGTGTCAGCCTGCCGTCCGGATGACTGATCACAACATTATTCCCGTAACCGCCGTTGTAAGAAGCCTGAATGACAGTCCCGGCGGAGGAAGCATACACCGTCGTCCCGGTCGGGCAGGCCCAGTCCACTCCCTTGTGGAGTCTTCCCCAGCGTCTCCCGAAACCTGACGTGTATCGTCCCCCGGCAAGCGGCTTGATATAAGTTGGCGGTATAATCGTCCCTTTCTCGATAATGGCGGGAAGCGATTCCGTCATCACATTCTGTGCTACCATCTCACGACTGATCTCCAGACCGTTTTCGTAAACCACGACATCATTCCGCTCCCGGTGGCCAGTGGTCCCTTCCTGCCGCACAACCTCCTGGTTGGTGTACCAGGAATCATTCTCCCTGATTACCGGCTCCATCGTATAGTCTTCCTCATAGACTTCCCCCAGCGTCAGCCGGATCTTAAGATCCGGCTCGGGAACCGCGATAATCAGCTCCTGGCCTTCCCTTATGGCGTCGGCGTTGGCAAGCTGGTTGAGCGCCACAATCGAGGAAACCGTCGTGTCGTGATCCATGGCAATCACGGATAGACAGTCGCCACTCTCTACTACATATATTTTATTCGATTCTTTCTCTTTTGTTACTTCGACAAGCTCCTCTTCCATATCCGAGAGCTCGTCCTCATTTACATAATTTTCATAGACTTCCACCGTCTCGACAAATTCCATATCGAGAATTCCGGTCCGGTATCCACTCTCCGGCGCCCCGGCTGATCCTTCCTCCGGCGCTGCCACATTTCCCGCCTCCGGCGTTCCTGCTGACTCATCTTCCGGCGAATCCCCGGCTGATCCTTCCTCCGGCACTGCCACATTTCCCGCCTCCGGCGTTGCCGTGGCTGCGGAGTACAGCGCGGTGGTCACTCCCGCTCCGACCCGGAGCGCGGACTCTGTATCTGTCTCCACCTGTGCGGACGCCTCCTGTCCGGAAAATTCCTGCGGAGATAACGGTTCCCCCTGCGGCGTGTTCTCCGGCGCGGCCTTTAGTTCCGCTCTCAGAAGCCCGCTGATATGGGAATCCGCGGGGCGTATCTGTGTCTGATATTCATTCTGTGCGTCCACTGGCGCTTTGACCCTGTCAAGAAATGTCTGCACCTCCGCAAGCGTCGTAAATGAAGCCCGGTAACCGTCGATAGCCACTGTATAGACGCGCTGCCGCTCCCGGATGACTGTCCCGCGCAGCACTTCCCTGAGGGAATCCTTCAGCTGCTCCTCCGTCTGCAGGGGCACAAACGGCTCCCGTGCTGATACGACCTCCCAGTCATAATCCATACACAGCCGTTCGCTGCTCTCCGCCGCCAGCTCTCTTCTCGCCAGCCTGAACGCCTGTTCCACATCCGCTTTCCGGCCCACACACGCCACCTGCGCCCCGTTCACGCTGACACGCTGGTACGTCTGCCCGATCGCCGTCTTCTCCGACACGCCGGCCAGCATCACGAGCACAAAAACCGTCCCGACCACCGCCGCCTGCACGATTGTATTCCTGGTTAACTTTATCCTGTGCATGAAACTGCTTCCCTTTTCATCTGATCGTGTACTTTCCCAATTCCTCTATGATTCTCTCAATCGTCTGTTCTATGTCAAGTCCCTGCTCGTCCACGCAGATATCCGCATATTTCTCATAGAGCGGCACGCGTTCCCCGTACAGATCCCTTAACGTCTGCCCATCGCGCAGCACCACTCCTCTGCCCCTGATATCCGAAAGTCTCTGTGCAAGTACAGGATAGGGGAGCGAAAGATATACCACAATTCCGTGAGCTCTCAGGTGCGCCATGGCCTCCGCCCCGTACACCACGCTTCCTCCTGTGGCTATTACTGCACGCCTGGCCTCTATCCGGCTGTTGACGCGGTTCTCCACCTCAATAAATCCCTCGGGACCAGCCTCCTGTATGATTTCATGCAGCAGCTTCCCCTCCTGCTCCTGTATCACCAGATCAGCGTCCACAAAACGGTATCCCAGCATTTTTGCCAGTATAACGCCGGCTGTACTTTTTCCTACGCCAGGCATTCCGATAAGTACAATATTCTCCTTTTTCATAAATCACCTTTCTATCACCGATTTTCAGGATAACACAATTCCGGCAAAAGCGCAAGGTTCCGATAACCGCCCGGCAGCGGCATCAGAGCGACGATAAGGGAAGAAAAAAGCCGCACCGGAAAAAGAAATGTTATCTCCTTCCCCGTGCGGCCGCTCCCTTCCGGCGGAATGCCCTGTTTAAAAGCGCACCCCGATGCTGTTCAGAATAAACTGATAAATATCCTGATTAGATTCCGGCTGATAATGTATGCCATCCGTCATCCAGTATCCCTTTTCCATCAGATAATCGTGGGAATTGATATACCCGATGGACGGATTGCCGGAGGTCAGATCCTGCAGCCTTTTGTTGAACGCATCAATACTGTCGTTACTGTACTCCGGCTCCGCGCGCCCCATTGTGGGATTGACGGAGACAAGCATCAGATTTATGCCCGACGACAGTTCCTGGTATGTATTTATGTAGGAATCCACATTTTCCATGTCATTGATTCCAAGCCCTGATATCACGACCCAGTCCCTGATCTCCGGGTGCGCCGAGCGGATCGCCTCAGCTTTCGCCAGCGCCTCCGAAATCATCCATTCATACCCCATGCCCGGGCAGGCCACCACAAAAAAATTGCCCACGGCCTCAATCCCGCAATCCTGGTTCATCAGATAAAACCTTGAGTCCCCCAGAAAAATATATCCCTTGTCATATTTATACACGGGAACTTCCTCCGCCTCCCCGCTCTGTGCGTATTCATTTTTATACCGGATCCGCGGGCCGGACGAATCCCCGCCTTCTGCCCGTCCCTTCCCGGTCCGGCCGGACGCGCCCGATCTTCTGTTGCCGGAACTGCCCGCCCTCACACCTGTATAACCGGATGTTCCGGAGTAAGACCCCTCCTCCGGCTCCGCTGTAATCATATATCCGGCGCCCGCCAGCACCAGGAGCAGCAACGCGGCTGTCGCTGTAAACTGCAGTAATTTTTTCATATTCCGTGACTTCCTTTGCGCATTCTGAACGTATTATAGCACTCCCCGGAAGGAAAGTCACATGTTTTCTCACTTTTCTTTTCAGGTCGTTTCAGACGCTCTTTCAAGCTCGTTCAGACACCGGAGCAGCAGCTCCGTATCATCGTCAAACAGCTCTTCCAGAAGCTTCTGCAGCTTTTCCTTCTGATATTCCTCCAGTGTGTTGACCGGATAGTACAGCGTGGACTTTCCCTTTCCCGTTGCTTTCAGATATCCTTTTTTCACGGTTCTGGACAGAAAAGTGGAAACCGTCTGTGTCTTCCAGTCGTGCCCGTATCTCTCATTCACCCCGTTAATCACGTCCCGCAGACCGGATGCCTTTTTCATCTGCATCACGCACAGCAGGATCTGTTCCTCGCATACTGATAGTTTCTCCATAAAAACCCCGCTTTTCAAGATTGTAACAGAATCTTATGTCCGGAAAAATCGTACCACCGCATACTATGTACGTCAATAGGCCTGTCGTCCCATGTACATATCCGCAAAACGCTCCTGAATCCCATCTCCCCGGAACC